>JAEEGL016472150.1_pt1 | contig 10042 bp, 5 predicted proteins | sample 9134231 | NCBI WGS metagenome assembly JAEEGL01 (sample SAMN16246548, study PRJNA631951) | gut metagenome | biome: gut microbiome; feature: rumen; material: fiber-attached | host: Bos | place: Iran: Karaj | collected 2018-10 | reverse complement strand
ATTAATTACATCAGTAAATTGTTCAAATGTCATTCCATTTCTATATTCAGGTGAATCCATTGATGCAATAATTTCATATATTCCTGGATTTGTTTTTGAAAATCCTAATGCTTCCATTGTTTCTTTTATTTCTTTTGGATCAATTTGACCTGTATTTTTTGGGTCAAAACATTCAAAACATACTTTAACTACTTGTGTATCTTCTGGAGTTAAAATTTGCTTTACTGTTGTTGTTGTTTTTGTTGTTGTTTTTGTTGCTCCTCCTTTCTTTTTCATTTTATGATTTTTTTTTATATTTTTTTATTTTTTTTATGAGGGTTTTATGTTATTTTTTTTATTTTTTTTTATTATTTAATGAGAAGATTTTTTTTGTAATTAAAATCAATAAATAATAAAATATAATTTTTTTTTTTTTAATATTTTATTAAAAAAAATAAAGTTAATACAAAAATATATATAAAAAATAAAAAATATAAAATGAAACGAACAAAGGATAGATTTGGAAAATATGAATATTATAATGACCATAATATATCAGGATTAAAAGTTTTTGATGGAGAAGACTTAGAATATCAAGATAGAATGAGACTACAAACACTTCAACAAAATGCATGGATTCAACAACAAAAATATGAAAATGAGATAAAAGCTCAACAAGAAAGAGATGAACAGAGAAGATATGCAGAACAGACATTAGCAATTAATAGAATGAGAAGTATGTTAGAAGCAGAACATGAGCAAAAAATAAGAGATATGAATTGTTTAACTTCTGATTATAATAGAAAATTATCCCAAATGAAAAGAGAAAAAGATGCTAAAGATAAATATGATGAAGATCAATTAGATCTATATAATATTCAAGATGCTGAAGATACAAGAAATAGAGCTTATTCTCATATGAAACAAGAAATTGATCAAGCAATTAGTGAAATTTAAAATTTATTGTTTTTTTTAAATTTTTGATTTTTTTTTAATTTTTTTGTTTATATTATTTTTTATTTAAAATATATCTTCATCATGTGGTTCTCCCATTATTTGTAAAATTTTTTCTGATAATGATGATATTTGAATTTCAGGATTCATTATATATTTTTCTAAAGTTCTTTTTGTTGTATAACCAAAAAATTCATTTTTTAAATTTTGTTTTGTTTTATATATTTCTTCATTTCTTTGAATTAATAAGAAAAGTGACTTTAAAGCTATTAATAAATCATCAGGATTTATTGTTTTATTTAATCCTTCACAGAAAAGTTTCATTATTCTCAATTTGATAATAATACAAAAATCTTCTGTAGAACATCTTTGTAATATATTATAAAATAAATTACAAGTTTCAAAATATATTTTATTTCCATTTTTACTTTTTAATATTTCTAAAATTAAAGAAGGCAAATTTGAAATGATTAAAGCATGACAATGATGTTGAGGACCACCTGCAATATTTGATAAGCAAAAAATACATAAATATATAATTTCATCATCATCTTTATTTGCAGTATTTCTATATGTATTTAATATTTTTTTATATGTATTTAAAATATTTGAATTTAGAAAAAATTCGGAAATTTGATTATTAAATAAAATATTTATCATTATTTCTAAAAGATTTATTAAATATTGTCTTTCACAATATTTTTCTGATAACATATTTTGTAATATTGAACCTAATCCACATGATACTATTTCTTTTGAAACTTCTTCATTTTTTGTGATTTGAAGTATTAATAAAAGTACTGTTGTTATTAATTTTTGATTTGTTGTTTTTTGAATAATATAATAAGACATATTTGCCAAATCTTTAAATTTTTCATATTCATCTTCTTCAATTACTGATATTATTAAAGTTAATATTTCTATTAACTCAATTATATTTTCAATATTTTTTTCATTACTATTTAAAAAATCATAAATTAATTCTTTTATTCTAATATGAAATGGATTATTATTTATTATAATTTCTGCTCTTGAAGGGAAATCAGATATTACATTAAATAAAATATATAAAACACTTATTACCATATCATAATTTTTAATATATGTAAATTGAAAGAAATAATTCATGTATTTATTATCTTCTGAAATACATTTATTAAAAAATTTTGAATTTGAAGAAAATGATACTAAAGAATTTAAAAGTGTATATTTAACTGTTAAATCATTTGAAGTAAATAATTCACTCATTAATTTTGATATTAAATCCTCTGAAATATTAATATCTAATTGATTTGTTTGTTGAAAATTTTTTAAAAGATTATCTAATTTCTTAATACAAAATTTATTATAATCATTTGTTGGATGAAAGATATTATTTTCATTTGTAGATAAATTTATATTTTGATGAAAAATATCTAAATATGTTAAATTATTTGTAAGAGCATTTATTAAAAATTGAAATTTTTGATAAGGAAAATTTAAATTTTCATAATTTTCAATTTCTTCTTTATATAAATCTAAATTTAATAAATCAATATTTATATTAAATTCAGATGTTTTTAATAATTTTAAACTTGTATTATGGCGCTTTTGCATTAATTTATCAAATAAATGATTTTTTCTTAAACTTAATGAATAATTTAATCTATATTCATTTAATTCTTTTTCTGATGTTTCTATATTTAAATTATTAAAATATTCATACCATTATTAAATTGTTTTAATCTTTGATTTACTTTATTATCTTTCATACTTTATAAATCAATTTAAAAAAAATATTTATTTTTTATTTATAAGACATTATTTAATAAATAAAATATATCTAAAACTAAAAAATAAACCTACATTACTTTAATACATTATCCATTGAATCTTTTTTTAGTGTAAAAATTGATTATTTAAACTATAATTTTGAAATGCTTTATGATTTATTTATATTATTTAAAATTCTTATTAATTCATCATCATTTTCAATATAATATAATGCTTTAGTTAATTTTTTTCCAATTACTGAAGTATATATATTGATATTATCTAATTTTTCCTTTAATTCTTTTTGAATTTTATTTAAATAATTAAATAAAATTTCATCACTTTCTGCATTTCCTATTGCCCATATAAATTCAATATTTTTTTCTTTAATAATTAAATCTTTTATAATATGTGATGCAAAAACTCCTTTATTAATATATTTATTAAATATTTTAAGATGATTTATTCCTTTCTTAACTTTTATTTTAATATTTTTTAAAAAATATAATTGATTTATAATAATATTTGAATATAAAAGTCCTTGTTCTTTATCACATTCTTCATAATTCCAAATAATACAACTTTGATACACTTGAATTGAAGAACCTTCACAATTTTTAGTATATTTTTCTAATATTTCTAATACTTCATTTATCCAAATATTTGATACTAAATCAATATATAATCTATTAAAATTACTTTCAAAAGGATTTTTATATGAAAAACCATCTTCACTTACTAAAAATAAATTATTTGTATCTTTATATTGATTTAATAAAAATGTTTCATTGTTTTTTGACATAATATATATTAAATTTTTTTGATCATTTCCTAATTCATTTATTAAAGATATTATTTTCTGCATTTTACTTATTTCTATATCTTCAATATTAAAAAAAATTAATCTTTGTGAAGATAATTCATAATTATTAATAAATTCTTTAGAATTTAATTCTGTTATTTTATTTTGATTTTTCATAAATTGAAAATTACCAGAACTAATAAAATATTCTTGAAGATTTTTGGCATTTTTAATATCTTTAAATAAAGAAAATAACCATTTTTTACAAGAACTTTTTTTAACCAAATTAAAATCATTTTCTTTACCATAATTTTTTTTATCACATAAAGATTGATAAGCTTTAATAAAACCTTCATAAATAGATTTTGGTTCAAAAGGAATAATTCTAATAGAATGAGCTAAAGTTGGATTAATACATTCAGAAAACATATATTCAACTAAATTAATATCATTTAAATAAAGTTTTAATAATATAAATTCAAATAATCCAATAGAAAAACTTCCTTTTTTTGAAGTACTAACTAAACAATTTGTATTTGCTAAAATTGCTAATCTATTAACATATGAATTTCCTTCTGTTTTATTTATGACTATTAATTGTTCTTTATTTTCATTACAAATATCTTCTGAAAATTTTTTTATTTCATTTATTAAATTTTCTTGTTCTTTTGATAATATTGAATTTTCATTTTTATTATTTTCATTTGAGTCAATATAAATATATTGATAATATATAATTTTATTTTTATTGTCTCCTAAATCTTCAATAAATCTTTTAAAACCTTCTAATTTTTGTTTAATTGTAATTAAATATTGAATATCATCTAATGAAACAAATACAAATTTTCCTTTATTCATTTCTTTAAATTCATTATATTTTTTTTTAAATAATTCTTTTTTAATGAATTTTTTAATTAAATCTGGTTCTGCAGATATATTCATTACTCTCATAAATAATTTTCTTCCTAAATAAGATAAAACAATATCACCTTGTAAAGTTGAAATATAATCAACATTTAATAAAACTTTTGCAGCAGTTAAAAAATTTCTATTTGATTCAAAAATATGAAAGCCTATAACTGAACAATTTAAAAGTGATTTTAATATTTCTTCTCTCCATGGAAAAGACATAAATAAATCAATATTAGGAAAATATCTATAAATAAAATAACCAATTGATATTTTTTCGACTATTTTATATTTTAAATTTGAACACATTGAATATAATAATGATGGTACTAAAAAGTAATTTATATCATTAAATAATATTAGACTTTTTTCTGTTATTAAATCCAATATTTTATTTGTTGAAATTTCATTAAAATTTTTATATAAATTCCAATTTTTTTTTGATGGAAAAATTGTTTTTGAAAATTTATTTGTTGTAATATAAGAAAAAAATGGTTCTATTGAATCACTGAATACATTTATTAAATCTTTATACATTGATTCATCTATTTTTATAGGATATAAATTATATTTTTTTTCAAGTATTTCATAAATTTCATTTAATTCTTCTTCATTAAACCTAAAAAAATTATATAATATACCAACCCATTTTATTTTTTGTTCAATTTTAGTGACATAATATAAATTATAATAAATTGGAAAAGTTAAAGTTTTAAAATTCCATTTATTATCTTTAGCATTTTTAAAAACAGTTATTGGTAAATATAAACTACAAATAATTAAATCATCATCATTATTAAGTTCTTTACTTTCAATGATATCTTTATCAATATTATCATAAATATTTTCTTCATTACTAACATTAAGTTCTTCATCAAAATTTAATTCAGAAAGTAAATCATCATCATTATAATTATCATTTTCAACATTATCATCTAAAAAATTTTTTTTTTCATTATCAACAAAATCTTGTAAATTAAATTTATTATTTATATTATTATCAATATTATTAATATTAGAATCAATGATTTTAGAATCAATTTCAAAATCATAACAATAATCATCTTTAGAAGGAGTATTAGGTATAGATAAAGGAATAGCAGGAGTAAATTTTTCAATAACACTTCCTGGATCATGTATTACAATTCTAAAATAATTTTCAATTTTGACTTTTAAATTTGCATTATTTTCTGTTTTTTCCCATTGCAAAAATTTCCCGTTTTTAAATATTAAATATTTATATTGTATTTCTGAATTTTGAGAAGCTATTATATTTTCTCTACTTTTCCATAAAGGATATTCTTGAATATTTGTTACCATTTTTTCACTATTTTCTATTGACCAATTTCCTAAAGAAGGAATATTTCCAGTTATATAAATTTCTTCTCCTGGAAAAGTTTGTCTTTTAAATTTAAATTGTACAAAACAATTCTTTTGGTCTTCCATTTTTTGATTCAAATTACTCTAATTAAGAATTAAAAAAAATTTATTTGAAAATTTTTTTAAAACTTTTTAATATCAAATTTAAATTTTGAAAGTAAAAACTTACAAATTTTTATTATTTTATATATAATTTAGAATTTTAATAAAATATTTATAGATGAAATTATTTCAATTAAATCTTTATTTTAATTCCCATTTACTCAATAAACAAAAAATCATAAAATATAAAATTAAAATTAATCATGACTAATTTTATGATATATTTCAAATCTATAATTTTTAAGACTTTCTCTCACATCATCAGGTTTTTCTTTTGCAATTCTAATAAGAACTCTAATTAAATCAAACAAAATAAAATCTTCATTTGGATTATCAGGATTAAAAATAAAAGGTTTAATAATAATACCATTTGCTTCTTGAAGTTCCATAGAAACTTTTTTATCATCAACAATAATAATTTTTTTAATATCTCTTCCTAATTTATTTAAATCTTTATAATAATTTTCATTAACAATAGTTGCATTTTGCCTATATAATCTATAACTAAAATATTTCTCATCAATTTCTATAAAATTTAAAATTTGGTCAGCATATTCTTTTATTCCAGTAGTAAAAATAATTAATTCATAATATGGAAGAAGTGAATGTAAAAATTCTCTTAAACCAGGTCTTAAAATAATTAAATTTGAACCTTTTGGAACATGTACTAAAGTTTCATCTAAATCTAATACTAAAGTATAAGGTTTTGATGGAGGAAATGGAATTAATGTTTCATTATTTAATATGTTTATTTTTACTGGTGTTAATGATTGATTTCTTAATATATTTAAATTTAATTGTCCAATATTTTGTCTTAATTGTTTTCTTATTTTAATCGGAGTTTTTGGATTGTTTTTTATAGTATTTTTTGGATTATTAATTGTATTTTCAGTATTATAATAAATTGAATCATTTTGAATTTTTTTAAAAGAATTATTTGAATATTTAGGTGTAGTATTTATTTTTCCTATATCCATTATATCTTTTTTATTAAATGGTAATGATTTTGATAAATTATTATAATTTTTTTCTTGAGTTGAATATTGAGTAATAAAATTTTTATATGTATTATTATTATAAATATCATAATTATTTGAAAATAATCTTTGAGGTGTAATATTATTTTTAAAATTAATATTTTGAATATTTTGCTCATTTTGTTTTAGTTTATTTGGTGTTGAAGATTTTAAAGGTTTTCTAAATAAAAATACATTATTTGAACTATCAAAAAAAGCACTTATTCCATTTAAATTAGCTACATTATTATTATGAATATTTGGTTTTTTTTGACTTAATAATCTTATATGATTCTTATTATTATTATTATTTATTAAATTATTTTTATATAAATTAATAGGAACATTAGAATTATTTATTTGATATTGATATGGATTTTGTATATGGACTTTATTGATTGAATTTTTTAAATTTTCCTTTTTTTTATCATTTTCAAGAATTGGATTTCGTACATTCTTTAAATAAAAATCATAAACATTCTCAAAAGACTCATTTTTTAATTTTTTAAAAATAGGAAAAAAATTACAATTTTTATTTTCATTTATTCTATCATATTGATATAAAATTTTATTTAGTCTATTATTCATATCTTTACAAGAAAGCATTAATACTTGTGATTCATCTTTAGGATTAACATTAGGATTATTAAAAGAATTGCCATAAATACTTTCACTCATTAAATTATGAATCTTTAAAATACTTTTAATATCTTCAATAAAATATCTTTGCTTATTTTTATTATTTATATCATAAATTAATATTATTGAAAAAAACATTAACATTAAAGTATTTTTAATTAATTCAATATATTCATTTTCTTTGTACTTTTCAATAATATCATCAAATATATATTTAAAATTTTCAATCCATAAATCACTTTCATTTGAACAAGGATAATTTTGAGAATATAAATTTTGAATTTTTGAAAAAATAATATTTAGATTATTTATTAATTGAGAATATTGAAAATTGTTTAATAATATTATTTTTTTTTTATTTGATTTAATATCATTTTCATTTGAAGATTGAGTATTTATTATATTTTGTTGCTGAATTAATCCAGTTGATATTGTTGAAATAGATGATGATGAAGGTAAATTATTCATTTGATTATTATCAAATTGCTTATTTTTAACGAAATCAGAATTAAAATTGTGGTTATTTAAGATATAATTTTGATTTAAAAAATAATTGTTTTTATCTTGTGAAATAGGAAAACTTATAGGAGTTTTAATAGTAGTTTCACTTATAGAACTTTCTTTTCTACTAAATAAAAATTCATTCTCATTTTTATCATTAAAAGACATTTTTTCTAAAAAAAAAATTTTAAAATAAAACAAAAAAATATAGCAATTAAATACATTTAAAATATATAAAAATTTCATTAATTATCATAAAAAAAACTAAAATTACAAATATAATACATTTTAACTTTTTGAAGCATACATTGTAGCAGCAGCTGCAAGATAACCAATAATACAAATAGTACTAAATAAAAAAGCATAAAATAAAGAAAGATTTTTTTTCCCAATACAATGACCTGTCCATGGACAATGATGATCATAACCTTCAATACAAATATCACAATCATAACAATGATTTGCATATGCATCTTTTTTAATCCAAAAATGACAAAATTCACAATAATAATATTGTTTTCTTGGTAAACCTGTAAATTTACCTAATTCATTCCTAGGATATCCTGGATTAATTAAAAAAACTAAAGTATAACTTAAAAAAAAAAATAGAAATGAAATTATTCCTAAAATTTTCATTAAATAATTAAATTTTGGATAGATGAATAAGAAAATTAATATCATTAGTAAAGTAATTGTTCCATTAAAACATAAATACATTCCCCAATGAGGACCAATTATAAAAATTGGATTACCATTTTTATCTGAAAAAATAAATAACGTTTTTCCAACAAATTTATATAAAAATCGTCTTTTTAGTAATAATATTCTATTATCATGATCATTTATTTTTGAGATTATTGTATTTGATTTAATATTTATTTTATCTTCTTCATTTTCCTTTTTAATGTTTGACTCTTCTGTTGGTAAATTTCTTGTGTTTATATCATCATGTGTTATTTCATTTGAAAGATCCATTTTATTTTCAAAAGGATCTTTTTTTTGAATTTCATTTTCTTTTTGTGACATTTTTAAAAAAAAACTTAAATAATTGATTATGAATGTTTAATAGAATAAATTATATTTTTGTATATAAAATGAAATTACAAATTATTATAATAAATGCATAAAATATTATTAATTATAAACTACTGGGTTGGAAATATATTTAAATAGATTTTTATTATATATTTACAATTGATTATTTTTTAAAAAAGAAGTTTCATATTTAATCCATTGTTGATAAATATCATTATTAAATTCATTTCCATATCTTTCAACATAACTTTGTATAATTCCTTCCATAGTTTCAGGATATTCTAAAATTGTAATTGTATTATCATTCTCATTTTTTTTTAAATTATGATATAAATAATATCTTAAAGAATATTTACTTTCATCAATTTTTTTTCTAATTTTTAAAAAATCATCATTAACTTCTAAATATTTTTCAATAAATTTTTTAGCCCTTTCATAATTACCAGTGCATTTCCAAATATGAATTTTAATTAATAAATCTTGCACAATATCTCTTCCATAAAAAATAATCATTTCATAGTTGATTTTAATTTCAATTTCATTATTTTTATAATTAATAATTAAAATTTCTTTTTCTTTTTTTTGATTTTCTATTAAATAACTTACAAAAACCCAAGCTCCAATTGAATAAGATTGATTCCAAGTTTTGTTTTTGATATCATATAAATATAAGCTATAAATACCTTGATGAATATATTTAATCCAAATAGCATAAATTACATTTTGATAATCTTTATGATTAATTTCAAAAATTTGATAAATTTTTTGTTCAAAACAAAAAAATAAAGAATGTAAATCAGCTCTAAATTCTTCATAAACTTTAGCAATATCTTTAAATTTATCTTCATAAGTTTCATCTAAATTATAATAATTATCAATTAAATTTCCTGTTATTGGATTTAATAAATGTTCAACATCAAAATTAAATTTATTATTCTCATCTTTTCTTAATAATTTCCCAGTACCATGTCCT
>JAEEGL016431515.1_pt1 | contig 10042 bp, 19 predicted proteins | sample 9134231 | NCBI WGS metagenome assembly JAEEGL01 (sample SAMN16246548, study PRJNA631951) | gut metagenome | biome: gut microbiome; feature: rumen; material: fiber-attached | host: Bos | place: Iran: Karaj | collected 2018-10 | reverse complement strand
GAAAAACCAAAATCGAGAAAGTGAAGAAGTTCTTCCCTTGTAAGATCAATGCTTCTGTGCCATTTGATCATCGCATGTGCGAGAACAATGGCTAAGAAGTCATTCAAAGATCTTGTCTTTAATAACAACGTAGCTAGGCTTGAATTAAAAAATGGCTACGTTGTTATTGTAAGAAAAGGAAAGGGAACGGCTACGACTTATGGAGCACCATATGAATTCGAGTTAGTACCTGCAAACCCTATTGTTGCAGAAGATATCGTCGGATATTGCACAGAAGACGATATAACAATGTTGATTCATGAATCCATTAAACTTAAAAATTAAATGCTTACAGCTGATAGTAGAAGTCGAGACGATGATCGAGACGTGGTGTTCCCGAAGTGGGATTGGTAGTTGGCATTTAGATACAATACTAAGTCCTTTGTATGTATTATATATGTCATCTTGCTAAGGATATTGAACAATTCATTGTTTATGACAAAGAAGCGTTCAAACCGGAAGACTTTGAACTTGAGCCAGTAAAAGAGATTACAATTGAAGAGTTGAAGTCTGACTACAACTTGCTTCCAATAATCAAGTTGAATGAGTTTCTTCTTGGCGTTCTTGCTAAGAAGAAAAGAACTACTAGTCGTATTCTTGCTGAATGTGGAATCGAAACATTCAAAGCATTTGAATATGAGCGTGATCTCATCCATTCCAAGAAATCAAAGCTAACTCGTTCGCAGAGAGAATTGGTATTGGAGAGATATGATGATATTGTTACTAGTGTTACTGAACATAAGGAAGAAGAACCTAAAGAAGAAGTAACACAAGAGTAATTCAAGTTTTCCAAGTATTTTTATATAAAAAGTACAATGCAAAAGAAAGAAAAGGTTCAGAAAATTGCAGAAGAACCGGAAGTAAAGGAAGAAGTTTCTGTTTTTCAGAATGGTCTCCTTTATGGTGGTTATTCCGTAATCTCGAACAAGACCGTTCGGGCAAAAGAAAAGCTACTTATTCGATGGAAGAATCACAATCCGAGCATTCCTGGTAAGGAAATGATCAAAACGAATCGTGGCTATTTCATCGATGGCTACAATGTGGATCAGAGATCTACCGATCTTTGGTTCAAACTCACAGGTTTAAACAAAAACAATTATCCCAAGAAGTATGAAATTCGGAAAAACCACCGTAAGCAAAATCATCGATAGGTGTGATCAGACTTTCAATCACATGATCGAAGTCGATGTCCTCACTCCTGAGGTTAAGGAGAAAGTTATGAACGTCGTAAAGCAGGGAATCGAGCTGCGTGATACCCATGACATCGGTCTGGTGATCACGGCTCTCATCTCCCAGATGGACGTGATGACTCTTCGTGATCTTCTCGAAGGTTTCCAGGCCATTGATCAGAAGATCACCATGGCTCAGACCTTGGAGTATCTCGCTGATCCGGAAACCACTTTCTAGTAAGAAAGAGTGCCACTACTTTTTGTAGTGGCACTTATTTTTTATTATGAAAAGATTTATTTTATTACTAGCTATTCTAGTAATATCTTCTTGTTCTTCTGTTGCTAAAGTTTCTGATCAAAGAAACCTTCCAGAGAGCGGTAGAACTATGTATGTTGAACGATTTGAAATGGATGGGCATGATTATATATCATACACGTTTTTCTATCCTTCATACGGAGTAGACGGTCAATCCATAACAATTGTTCATGATCCAGAATGCGAAAAAGCTGATTTTTACAAAATTTTACAAGAAAATTTTGAAAATTAAAAATTAACTATTATTTTTGCAATTAATTCAATCATGGTACAGGAACTTATTAACAAACGCAATACCATTCTTGACAGCTTAAGGAAGATGCACGAGGAGTTGAACGAAGTCAACTCTGAGATTACTTCAGCTGTTGAGGATCATAACAAGCAGATTCTCGCTCTGCAGATGGAGGTTTCTCAGCTGACTAACCTTAAGACCCAAAATTCTACTTCCATTAAGAATCTCAAGAAGATTCTTGGGGAATAATAGAGTTTTCTAAAAGTCATGTATTCTAGACAAGCATCTACTTTGTTAGTTAATTGGCTTCAACAAAATGGATGTAAAATATACAATGAAGCCAAAACAACAGAATCTAAGTATCTTTTGTATGGTGACATAAAAATTAGAATTTCTCATCATTTACCAGCAAGTGTAGATAAATCAGTAATTTACATAATGGTACCCTCAACAAGAGATGAGTATTATGGTGTATTTATTGAGAGATCTTTTAATACAATTAAATCACTTAAAGAACTTAAATCATTTTTAAAGTCTTTATTTGTTATTACTGATTGTAAGGGTTTTTCTCAAATTTGTAGACTCAGAACTGAGATAGCTCAACTCGAAAATCAGAAGAAACAATTACAAGGATCTTCAAAATCTGTGGTATAGCATCTTAGCTCAGTCGGTTAGAGCAGCACCCTTATAAGGTGAAGGTCCCCAGTTCAAGCCTGGGAGATGCTACCAATGTGACTGAAGCGCTTTAATTTTTTATTATGAAAAATATTTCAGAATATCTTAAGAAATACCCCGTGTTTTGTGGTGGTATTGTGCTGTTTATTGTTCTTTTCATCTTTTCTATGGTGAAAGGTGCTTACGCCAGTGGTATAATGATTATTCCATTGGTTATGGTTTATATCTTTTGGTTAATCACCACTACGGAAAGGGATGAAGGTTGGGAACTTCTGGAAAAGGTAGCCAATCGTTATCAAGACATAGTCGCAAAGTACAATGATCTTGTTGATGACTACAACAAATTGGCTGATGCTTATAAGAACTTAGAGGATCAGGTTACCAATAGTACTGTAGAAGTACACATGGTCGATGATAACGTCGATGATCAAACTGAGTCGTAAGACTCAATCGGGAGTATAGCTCAGTTGGTTCAGAGCATCTGACTTACATTCAGAGGGTCACAGGTTCGAATCCTGTTATTCCCACATTTATTTTTAATATTGCAACGTCATGAGATTTATTAACTTCACTTATATCGGAAGAACGATTAAGTGTGCCAAGTTGTTAACTCCTAACAACGAAGTTGTGTATTGCTTGTTCTTTATTTACAAGCATTTAATCTACAATCCTTCTCTCAAATGGGAGATTATAGAAAAGGTCTGTCCGAAAGACAGAAAGACTTATAAGTTTGTTAATCTTTTGTAACAAACTTTAGTGTGCAAGAAAATTAAATTAAATGGAAGTTGAGCAGGTCAGCCCACTGCTTTGCACACTATTAATGGGGATGTAGTCTCAGTTGGCTAGAGCGCCTGATTTGCATTCAGGAGGTCGTGGGTTCGAATCCCATCTTCTCCACTTAATCAATAACATTGTGGGATAGAGCAGTCTGGTAGCTCGTCAGGCTCATAACCTGGAGGTCGAGGGTTCGATTCCCTCTCCCGCAACTACAAACATTTAACAATATGTGGAAATTAATTGCATTTTTATCAATTATATTAGCATTGATATATTATTTCATGCTAATGTTGCAAGTATCTGGATTAGTAACATTTACTAATCGAAAACTCACACCAGGTAGAATGTTTATTCCATTCTACTATTGGTTTGCTCCTAATCAGGAGCCTCCTAAGAAAAATAAATCAAAACTTGTTAAACCAATTAAAGTAAAAGAAGATGGCGAACTATCGCGAAACGAGTCCGATTCAGATCTCTCGTAAAACTATTTGGGCAATTGTAGCTGGTGCTATTGCCATTTTATTCCTGTGTTTCCTTCCTCGGATTGGTCAGGATGTAAAGAACGAACAAATCGTTGTCAACCAGTATCCTTTCTCCGGCCGAATGGCTTATTGGACCAGTCCTGGTTTCAAGTGGCAGAATTTCGGTCACATTACTACTTATTATAAGACTGAACAGCTTTGGTTCGGTTCTTCTAATAAGGACGGTGAACAGCTTGGCGAACCCATTCCTGTTATCTTCAATGATGCTTCTGATGGCCAGATCTATGGCTCTCTCCGAGTAAAACTTCCAACTGATACAGAGCATCTTCAGCGGATTCAGACTGATTATAATGGAATGGATAGATTGATGAACGATCTTGTTCGTCCTACTGTTACCAAAGTTATTTATGCATCTGGTCCGCTCATGTCTGCATTTGAATCATATGCTGAAAAGAAGAATGATTTGATTGCATACATTACTGATCAGCTTGTCAATGGAGTTTACAAGACTGCTGTTCACACAGAAGAAACAGTTGATCCACTTACTGGTGAGAAGAAAACTGTAAAAATTGCTACTCTTGTACCTGATCCTAGTTCTCCTGGTGGATATAAGCGTTCAGAAACTTCTCCTTTCTCTTACTATGGTCTTGAGATTGGACAGGTTGCTGTTTCAAGAATTGCTTATTCCGAACGAGTAAATGCTCAGATTGCACAGCAGCAGGAAGCTAACATGCTTATCCAGACTTCTAAAGCTAAGTCAGCTGCAGCCCAGCAGGAGGCTATTCGAGCTGAGGAAGAAGGTAAAGCAATTGCTGCCAAGGCTAAGTGGGAGCAGGAAAAGATTAAGGCAGTCGAAGTTACTAAGGCTGAGCAGGAGCGTGAGGTTTCAAAGCTTGCTGCAGAAAAGGCTGAGTTTGATAAGAAGCGTATTATTGCTGAAGGTCAGGCTGAAGCTGAAGCCAATAGACTTAAGGTTGCTGCAGGTCTAACTCCTCAGGAAGCTGCTGAGTGGAAGTATAAAACTCAGGTCGGTATTGCTGAAGCTCTTTCCAAGTCGAACGTTCGTTGGGTTCCTGAAGTCATGATGGGTGGTTCTGGCAGTAGCAATAGTGCCATGGATGCCGTTGGACTTAAGATGCTTCTCGACATTACTGAAGACATCGCAGACAAAAAGTAATTAACCGGAGGGAGATTAATTTCTCCCTCCAAAACTTAAATTTATGAGTTGGGCATCAGATGAAAATAGAGAGCTTCGTCAGAAGCTTGCTGAATATGAAGATATCCTTAAGAAAGCTCTTGAGGGTCCATATACAGAAGGTGTCATTAAATCAGAATGTTTTAATAATCTCTACCGTGTAGAAAAAGGTGGAGGTGCTATGTTTATTCCTTACGATCTTAGGAATCCCGCATTGGCTAAACTTAAGCCAGGACAGAAAGTTCTTCTCGCTAAGTCTATCATTGTTGGTATTCTTCCTGAGGAATTAACGCAGATGCCTGATCCAGTCCACTTCGATTTTGTTAGCTGGAGTGAAATTGGTGGTTTAAAGTCTCAGATTGAAAAGATCAGAGATACTATCGAACTTCCCATGACTCAGTCTAACAGATTCAAGAAGTACGGTCTTAAGCCGTCCAGAGGTGTCATCCTCTATGGTCCTCCCGGATGCGGTAAGACTATGGTGGCAAAAGCAATTGCTTCTCATTTCCTTACTGGACAGAAACTCAACAAGGATTCTTTCATCTATCTTAAGGGTGGTGAAATGCTGAGTCCTTATGTGGGTGCTGCAGAAGCAAATATCAAATCTATCTTCGATAGAGCTCGTGCCAACTTCACGAAGACTGGACAGCGTTCTGTTATTTTCATTGATGAGGCTGAAGCAATTCTTCCTCGTCGTGGAAGCAGAAGAAGTTCTGATGTAGACACTACAATTGTTCCTACTTTCCTGTCCGAAATGGATGGTTTTGAGGAAAATTCAACATTTATTATTCTTGCTACTAACTTCCTCGAACAGATCGATGAAGCTGTTGTAAGACCTGGGCGTATTGATCTCACGATTGAGATCTCCGAACCCACTGTGGAAGATAGTGTAGAGATTCTCAGTATTTATTTGAGGAAGTCTCTTACCAATAATAAGGTAGAGGATCTTGCAAAATCTGCAGCCAATCATATCTTCGAGACAAAGAAGAATGTATCTGGTGCTACACTCAAGAATATTGTTGAAAGGGCATCACTTATTGCAATTAAGCGTGAGCTTAATGGTGATAGGACTCTTGGTATTACTGAAGAAGATCTTTTGAATGCCATTAAGGAGGGCTAATTATGAAATTATTTCGTAAACAAGTTGAAGAAGAAAAAGTTGATTTTTCTGAACTGAGAGATCGATTTGAAGAAATCAAAGCGATTCCTATTAAGAAGAGCACTGATTTTCGGATCATCAATCTGAGAATGATCGTTGGTTGTGGATGTGGTGGAGGTTCTACTAAGATTCACGCAATTGTTCCTAAGGGAAGAAATTTCAATTATTCTGAAGGAGACAATATCGATGATGATGATGCATTGCGTCTTCATAGTGAAGGTATTCAGTTTAAGAAAGGATTTTATTACGGAGACGTAGACGATTATGATCCCGACCGCCGTGCTGACCTCTTTTAAGTATATTATACTGGTGGCACTATGTGCTGCCAGTATATCTTATACGATTACCTTTGCAGGTATCTTCAAATGGTTGAGAAAGATACTGTCTAGGTGGGGAGAATGGTTTGATGAATTAATTCATTGTCCATACTGCTTTGGGCATTATGTAGTTTTGACTATCATGTTAACTACATCAAATCTTTCTTCAGTACTAGTTCCAATTACAACAAGTGTTGTTTATAATTTCTTATTTACATGGTTTTGTATTGTATGTGTAATGAGTTTATTACACGCAGTTATGCTGATAGCATATAAACCTGTAGCTGAATTGGAAACATTCAGAAAACTTAAGGAGAAAAAACAACAATTAAATAATCAGAAATGAAAAAGTTTTTACTTTTAATTGTCTCCCTGATTCTTCTTTTTGTGAGTTGTGGTCCTGCACCTCAGTATAATAAACCTAGTTCAAGACCGGAACAAACTTACGTTGGAGATATATTCCATTTAAATGGATGCAAGGGACATGATTTATATGTTTCTAAGATGGATTTTGAACAGGATGGACATCAGATGTGGGTTTTCACATTTAGTAGTCATTATTCTGACGATCTTGAGCCAGTGATTATTCATTCTCCAGATTGTAAGAAATGTAATCCTGAGACAAAATCTATTTTAGATAATCTCTCAAATTCTTCAACATCAAGTTGGGGATGGTAATATGATGGCGCGGTCGTCTAATTGGTTAGGACATCTCCCTTTCACGGAGAAGATTTACGGATTCGAGTTCCGTCCGCGCTACAAATCGCACAGTTGGTCGTAAATGCAACTTAATTAGTTTTAGGAAATATAGATATTCTTTAGGTGCGATTCATAAATTAATTAGACCTCTCGAGATTGCCGAACATTTCCGGTAATCTCTATACGCCTCTTTGGGACAGCGGTTGACTCCACCTGACTTGTAATCAGGTTCCTTCGGGACACGTCGGTTCGAATCCGACAGGAGGCTCTAATGCCATTCAAACATGAAATATTTTTATTATACTTCCAAACATCCGTATATGCATGGATGGATTGTTACAGATACCAAAGAAAAATGTTCTGATTTATGTGGACATGGATGGAAAGGATTCGTGAATGCAATTAGAGTTTATTGTTGGTATCTTGGAATGAATCCTAGGAAAGCATTTAATTTATTTAAGAGAAAAAAGGACAAATGGACACCTATGGATCCTTATTAAAAGTTAAGGTTTATGATTCAATTTGTCAAACAGAAGATTTGTTTATTTAAAATTGAATTCTATGTACGAAAGTCTAAAACCTGTAAAAGAACATTTAGAGCATTGCAAGAGAATTCTTGAGAATAGATTATATGAAGGTGATGATCCTATTGGAGAAGCTGAATTTAATAAGCTCAAGGAAATAAATGTTGCAGTTTCTAATATATTAGAAATGCTTTAGAATTAAGTATAACACTACCTTGCTAGGGAGAGTACGTACGGGAAATCTTAAAACATTAACCTAGTTAATAGTGTTTATCGGGATGTAGTTCAGTTGGTAGAACACTTGGTTTGGGACCAAGGGGTCGTACGTTCGAGTCGTATCATCCCGACCGAATAAATACAAATCTTATGATTTTTCAACATTTATCTAATCAATCTTTAATTGCCTATATTAGGCACTTTGAACAATTACTAAGTGTAAATGATAATGAAAATTTACGTAAATTTTTAGATGAGTGTAAAAAAGAATTAGAAAAAAGAAAGTAATGGAAAATAAACAACTTGGTAGAATCGGATTAAGTATGGCCATTAATTATTTTACAATAAATGGTTATACAGTATCGTTGCCAATAAATGATACGCAATGATATGATTTGATAGTAGAAAAAGATGGCGAATTTAAAACAGTGCAATGTAAATGTACTGATACAAAATCGAATGCCATTGATTTAAGATCAAAAGGTGGAACTAAAGGATCAATTTATGACATTTTAGTAGACCATCCAAATTTAGATTATTTGTTTTGTGTAGATTCTACTAGGAATTTGTTTTTAATTCCAATAAACGATTTAGTTCAAGAAAACATTAGACATAGTATTAGTTTAAGAACAAAACCAACATCTAATGGTCAAGGTTTTCAAACATGTGTTTATTTAGTTTCTTAAGGGAATTTATCGTCGCGGGTCTGTAAAACCCGTCCCTTTAACAGTGACGTATTGGTTTAGGGTAAGAGGGTTCGAATCCCCCAATTCCCACTCATCGGATTATAGCTCAGATGGTTAGAGCACTGCCCTGATAAGGCAGGGGTCCTTAGTTCAAATCTAAGTAATCCGACATATGGAGGTATGCCGGAGTGGCCGAACGGGACTGCCTGCTAAGCAGTTGACCTCAGTAATGGGGTCCGAAAGTTCGAATCTTTCTGCCTCCGCATATTCGCCTATCAGTCTTCACTACAGTAGTCCAAAGTGAAGGAACCAAGGTAAAAAAGACTACTGAGCCTTGGGAGCTGGGGAAAAGGCTCACCCAGCAATTGGAAGGATGGCCGAGTGGTTTAAGGCAGCAGTCTTGAAAACTGCCGGGCTCGTAAGGGTCCCAAGAGTTCGAATCTCTTTCCTTCCGCAAATAATAAGATTATGGATAAGAAAACTATAACACTTCCAAAATTTATTGAAACGTTTCCTAAAGATAAATGTTTCTATCGTGAGGTTTATACTAAACCCTATGGAATTGATTATAATTATAACAAAGATTTAAGTTACGAAGACAAACTTAGATACGATGGTTATACTTATAAATCTACTGAAAAGTTATCTGCTACAGATAATTGTATTTATTACGTTAAACAAAATGTTTCTATAAAAAGAAGTGGAAAAACATTTTATCCATCAATCAATCAGAAAGGAACTATTTATATTAATGGAAAAGAAATTTCTTTTGGAGGTAATATAAATCCAGAATTTGTTTTAGCGTTTCTTACACATATAGGAATTGACTGGTTCAGAGACATTCCTTTTTCAATTCTTCATCGTTATATTAAGAATAAAGTTGTATTCCGTAGAATTCTTACTGGAAGAATTTACAATGAGGAAACATTTTATAAAACGGTTGGATCTTATGTGTTCAAAGTAAAGAATGTTTCTTGGAAACATATCAGAAAACATTGTATTAATTCTGAACAATATCATTTATACATGTTTTCATTATTAGATCTATCTCTTTTTACTAAGAATCTTGAAAAGAGTATCGACGTAATTTGGGATTCTGATGATATTTTAAAGCCTAGGCTTTATGATTTATTGAGTTCAGCAATTAAATTAAATGAAGTTGTTGATTTTAATTGGTCTCCAAAACGTATCGAAGAGGAGCACAAACGTCAGACTAAAGAATTAATGTCTAGAGAAATCTCTGGTAAAAAGAATGATCCAATTTATGATGTAGATGAAAGTAAATTCTTTCCGTTTACTCTTCTAAATACTGAGAAGGATATCTTTGCCGAAGGTAGTTTGATGCATCATTGTTTGTATACTAATTATTATCATTCAATTAAGAATCATCACTACATTGCATTTCATTTGAACAAACCTGAAGATTGTACATTAGGTATAACCTGTATAAATGGAGAACCTAAGTTTAATCAAATGTTCAAAAAATACGATCAGCCTGTACAAGATTCTACCAGACAATATGCGCTTGATTTTATTGAAGAAAATAAAGATGTATT
>JAEEGL016020565.1_pt1 | contig 10042 bp, 6 predicted proteins | sample 9134231 | NCBI WGS metagenome assembly JAEEGL01 (sample SAMN16246548, study PRJNA631951) | gut metagenome | biome: gut microbiome; feature: rumen; material: fiber-attached | host: Bos | place: Iran: Karaj | collected 2018-10 | reverse complement strand
TAGCACCCGCCATCCAGCATTCGTGGCCTGTCATCGATTTCGTTGAGGATATAGGTGTGTGTGTGTCGCCGAAGAGTTGTTTCAATGCCATCGCCTCAAACATGTCGCCTTGCGGTGTTGATGTGGCGTGTGCGTTGACGTAATCGACGTCTTTTGCCTCTACGCCAGCCTCTTTCATGGCGCGTGTCATGGCTCTGTAGCATCCTTCCTGGCTCGGCTGTGAGATGTGGCTCTCGCCGTTTGACGAGAATCCGTAGCCGCAGACTTCAGCGAGTATCGTCGCACCTCGAGCCACGGCGTGGTCGTAGTCTTCGAGCACCAATGCCGCAGCACCGCCGCTGGGCACGAGACCGTCACGGTCTTTGTCGAATGGACGAGAAGCCTTCGTAGGGTCGTCGACTCTGGTCGAGAACGCGCTGATGCCGTCGAAGCTGCCCATCGAGAGGTAGTTGGTCTCCTGAGCGCCGCCACACAGCACCATGTCCTGTAAGCCGTTTTTGATCAATAAAGCACCTAAACCTATTGAGTGTGAGCCACTTGCACAGGCGGCGCTTATGGTCATGTTGATGCCTTTCAGGTGGAAGATGGTCGAGAGGTTCATCGTCACGGTGGAGTTCATCGACTGGAAAATTGCCGACGAGCCTATCAGAGTGGTGTCTTTCTTTTCCAATGCTATCTCATGCGACTCGATGACGGCCTTGGCGGATGAGTCGTTGCCGAAAAGCACGCCAATCTCGTTATTTAACAGGTATTCCTCGGTGATTTTCGCCTGCTCGAAAGCCTCCAGCGTCGCCATATAAGCATATTCGCCTTCTTCAGCGAGGTACATACGGAGCTTTCTATCGAGTTTGCCTTTCAGCTGTGGCCTCTCCACTATGCCTGTCAACGGTGAGCGATAGCCATATTCGCTGCGCTGCGGGTCGATGCCGATGCCCGACTTGCCTTCACGTAGCGCAACGCTGACTTCTTCTTTATTTTTTCCCAAGCATGACCAGATTCCCATGCCGGTGATGACCACTCTTCTTGCCATAAATGTCTGATTCTTAAGTGTATAATCCTCCGTTAATCGAAATCGTCTGTCCTGTGATGTAAGCAGCCTCGTCGGATGCCAAAAACGACACCAAACTCGCCACTTCTTCAGGTTTTCCGAAGCGTCCCATCGGGATAAGCTTCTTCAGCTCGGTTTCGTTAAGCTCTTTCGTCATATCTGTTGCGATGAAACCAGGTGCAATGGCGTTGACGGTTACTTTTCTTGCCGCCACCTCTTGTGCCAAAGCCTTTGTCGCCCCGATGAGCGCTGCCTTCGCCGCTGAGTAGTTAGCTTGTCCAGGAAGCCCTTTGATTCCTGACAATGACGCCATATTGATGATTCTACCGTTGCGGTGCATCATCATGTCTTTCAAAAGTCTGCGTGTGATGTAGAAGAATCCGTTCAAAGTGGTGTCGAGCACTTTGTTCCATTCATCATCCTGCATGAAAACCATGAGGTTATCCTTGCGTATGCCCGCATTATTGACCAAAACGGAGATATAATCGTCTGGGTGTGCGTTCTGCCAGCTTTCGAGTGCCGCCTCAATAGCCTGAGGGTCAGCAACATCGAATGGCAAGAGCTCGCCAGTGCCACCAATTTCCTGCACCTGTTTCAGTGTGTCTTCAGCAGCTTCTTTGTTCGATTGATAATTGATAATCACCGCGAAACCGTCTTTTGCGAGGCGGATAGCAACAGCCTTTCCCAAGCCGCGTGAGGCACCGGTGATAAGAGCGTATTTCATTATTTCAGATTCAATTTGTTGGTTTTTAAATAGTTTTCAACGTTGGCGATGTCTTTGTAGAATGGCGTGTCTTCGATGAAGAGCGGCACCATCTCACGAATCTTGTCGTAAACCTTGCGTGAGGTAGGGCAGAGCTTGGCGGCTATTTTTAGGCAGTCGGTCGCCTGTGCTAATGCGATGTACTGTATAGCCATCACCTGGAAGCAGTTCTCGACCACTTGTTTGCAGATCAAGGCGGTGTTGGTGCCCATACTCACGATATCCTGGTTGTCGTTGTTGTTAGGGATGCTGTGCACGTAGTTCGGCATCGCGAGTGTCTGACACTCAGCGGTTGTCGAGGTGGCGGTGAACTGGCAGGCCTGCATGCCGTAGTTGAGGCCGAGCGTCCCGAGGTTGAGGAATGGTGGCAGGATGTTGTTGATGCGGTCGTGGAACAGGTAGTTGAGCTGTCGTTCGGCTGTCATACAGAGTCGTACCAGCGCAATTTTGACCTTGTCTTCCTCCAGAGAGATATAATCTCCATGGAAGTTACCGCCATGGTAAACGTATTGTGTTTCAGGGTCAACAATAGGGTTGTCGCATGCCGAATTGAGTTCGTCTTCAATGATTTGACGTGCGTTTTGCAAAGTGTCGTAGATAGGACCGAGGATCTGCGGAGTGCAACGCAACGAATAATATGCCTGCACCTTGTGCTCAAATACCTTCACATCAGCATGGCCGTAGTCGTACAGCTCATGGGCACGTTTCTTGAGGCATTGTGAGCCTTCTGAAAGCTTACGCAGACGACGTGCAACCACCTGTTGGCCTTCGTGGCGGCGGCAGTTGTTTTCGCCCTCCGACATGTAATCGTCAAATGAAGACGCAATCTCGTTCATCCAAACGGCTGCCAAAGTTGCCCAGTCAAGCAAGTTTTCTGCATGGAGCTGGTTCACCACGCTGATGCCAGTCATCACTGAGGTGCCGTTGGTAATCGAGAGGCCTTCGCGGATGTGCATCTTCAGAGGAGTGATGCCAAGTTGTTTCATCACGTCGGCCGCCTTGCGCCATTCGCCTTTATAATGCACCTCGCCCTCGCCGATAAGACATAAAGCGATATGTGCCAGCTGTACTAGGTCGCCGCTAGCACCCACGCTGCCATGCATAGGGATGAATGGATAAATCTCATTGTTGATGAATGAAATCAAGAGGTTGGCCACATCGGTATGGACTCCTGAACGGCATTGTAAAACAGTGCCAAGGCGTGCCACCATAGCTGACTTAACATATACATCGTCTAGCGGCTCGCCGGCTCCAGTGGCGTGACTGCGTATTATATTATATTGCAAATCAGTGAGATATCGGTCGTCGACACGCCATTGCGCCATCGGACCGAAACCAGTGTTTATGCCGTAAATCACCTTCTCGGCAGCGAATTTCTCTAAAAAACGGTAGCAGGCATCGACGCGAGCCATCCAATCATCGGAAACACTGATATTTTCACCTGAATACAGGACTTTTTCTACTTCGTCAAGAGTTATTCTGTCTTTAAAAGTTATCATACAACAATCCTAAAATGCACTATTCTTCAAATTTGCAAAGGTATGAAAAAAATCAATAGCTTGCAAATAATTTTGACGAAAAATGAATTTTGGATTATAAATTAGTGAATCACCGAAACCTTTTTCACAATAGCGTGGCGTTTGGTGTTGATTTTCAATACATAAAGACCATTTGGAATACTTGAAACATCAACCATGTTTTCAGTCGTTTTGACTATCATTTTACCTGTCATTTCGATGACTTCAACTGTGGTAAATTCCTCGTCGGATATGATGTGCAAAACGTCGTTTGATGGATTCGGGTAAACCGCAAAATCGTGGTCCGAAACAGTTTCGACATTATCATAAAATTCAGCCGCGATCCAGTTTTCAGGCAGGCTATTATCAGCATCTAAATCAATGAGTTGCAAATACGGACCGAATCCATCAGGCTCACTGGGCCACGGTTCGCTATCATAATAATGTACCTCGTCGATCACATTACCCCATGCGTCTGCAAGAACTATGTTCTCGTCTTTATTTGAGAGTTTCCTGTCGTATTCTCCGAAAGGAATATGATGATAAAAATCAATGTAAGTCGCTGAGTCTGAGCACAATACAAGTGAGTCGCGGGCTGCGAGATGTGAATCGATAGGGAAGGTGTATGTCACTCCGAGTTCGCGCAGATAGAACCCCGTCAAGTCGACATCTTCGTCGCCGTTGTTGTTGATCTGAATGAACTCAAGTCTGTTGCCGTTGATGCTGTCAATGTCGGCAGGATGATAATGAATTCTCGATATCACCAATGGTGGCAAGTCAAGGTCGTCGCAAGCGTTATACGAACCGATATTCTCATTTAACCAATCTATTCTCAATTGAATCCATTCTTTCATGTCTTCCACATAAGAGTCGTGCTGATTCATCTTATGCCACCGCTGGTTGTCACGTGCAATAGCTTCGGTTATCCATTCGTCGATTTCGTCTATGCGATTGTATAACTGATTGTAATCCAACGCGTTGCCTTCTGCTGTGACTTCAAACCAGCGTTTGGCGAGATAGCATCTGAACTCGTCGGTGTCAAACAAATCCTTCCAAAACTTGGGGCCGACGTTATCGCCGTTGTCGAACTGCCATACGTCGTAGCGGCTACGGCTTCCGAACTCGTCATGACCGTAGGCAAGGTTGTAGTCCCAAATCGGGCCTGCGCGCAGCTTGCCTTTCCTGTCCTTATGGAAGAAAGTGCTTAGCTGATAGACGTCGACGTTGGAAGAGAACTCTCCCATAATCATGAAATCGACAAACGTCGAGACATCGATGATGCTCGGGAATCCGTTTTCTATGGAGATGTTGTGGTTTCCGGCCTTGTCGGCGAGGTCGAAGAACACGCTTTTTATGTATTCGTTCTGTGCTGTGGTGATGTTTTCGTATTTCGGATAGTGATGCACGAAAATGGCGATGTCGCCACCCCACCAGCCGTTGCCGTATTCCGGCATTGTCCATGCCGCAGGAGTGCCGTTTTCCGCCCTGTCGGTCTGCACGATGTAGCCTCCGTCCTTGTCGATGTTTACACGGTTGTCGTCGGCTTTAATCTTCTCCATGAAGACGTAAAGTCCTTTGTAGTCGCCGTTAACCATCACCTCGCAGTAGACGCGGCGTGTCGTGTATTGTCCTAGTTTTTCTGACAGTTCGTACGATATGACATCGCGCATTCCGGTCTGGTCGTAAGCCAGTGAATTCAGAATCCAGTCGTTTTCCTTCGGCATGCCGAGCAGACTCACGTTGTTGTTGGTGATGTCGTCATCCATCAGCGTCTCTAATCCGTAAGGTTTTTTTGAAAGCATCTGGGATGAGCTGCCGCGAATCTCAATGCCGATGCGGCCGTCGTAGTTTAAAAATGCAGGGTTGTTGGCATCTGACACGTAGTTGCGTGAGCCGTCCTGATGCCATATTATCTTCATGTTTCCCAACACTTTGGGCTCGTCTGGAATGGGCACGCCTCCGTCAGTCTCGATGATGACAATAGGGAGATTGCTGTCGGTGAAAATCTGCGCCATCGACAGCATCTGTACGAGCAATAGTAATAATATTAAAACAAATCTTTTCACTCGTTATCGTCAGGATACTCGGGAATCTCCATTACCCTTAATGCTTCTGTAAAGTATTGAACAGCAGTAAGTTGTGGATAATTAAGAATTGCTGTTATGGCATTCGGATGTCTCTGACGGATAGGTATAATCTGCTCCTCAAGTTCCATCGCGACAGGTAGTTGCTCATCAAGACGAATCTTGTTGCAGCTGATAATGGCATCGTGTATGATAGGTGCCGCTTCTTCGTAATACTTTAAGAGGACTTTGTTGCGGGCTTCGTCGTCACCTTCAGCCTTCTTCAGCTGTGGCTCATATTTTGCGTAAATGGCCTTGCATTTCGAATCGGCCTCTTGATTGACTTCGATGATTTTGTTGTCAAAGCTCGACCAATGGTCAATCATCGGCTGCAAAGGCTCTAGTTCTTCGCCGACTTCAGCAGCCTGCTGTAACAAAACGGCTTCAGCCTGTCCCTCTTGATAATGCTCAGCGAGATATGCTTCTTGCTCCTCTTCGCTCATCTCTGAGAGCATGTCGATCTCCTCTTTCGAGAGACCTGTGTACATCTCGGCATATTTGTATGCGTCTTCCACAATCTGTGCCGAATCAGCTCCTTGAACAGGAATAGTATAGACTTTTGAGGTGAGCTCAAGGACTGTCATCTGGAATTTCATCACCGGACTCGACATCTGACGGAGGCCTTGTCCTCCGAACTCGGCTTTTTTATAGCTGACCATCAGCTGTGCTGAAGGGATTGGAGGCATCAAGCGCATAACACCTTCATAGGTGAGAGGCTCGCTCTCATCGGTTGTGTAAGCAGGGTCTTCTGAGGCCTCTTCTTCAGGAATCTGGTCAGCAACTGCGTCAGAGATTTGCTCGGAGGCCTTGTCCGAAGCCTTGTCGATGATCTTTTCCTCTGTTTTCTGCTGCGCTTTCTTGGCAGCTTTCTGAAGAAGACCGCCAATTTGCGCTTCGGCGGTGATAGTGCCTACAATTACGGCAATGATTAGTAAAGCTAATTTTTTCATAATTATTTAGGTTTAAGTTATATGGTTACAATCTTATTATTGCAATACTTTATTCATAGTGATATAGTCAGGATAGGCAAGCTGCTGGCCACCCACAGTGATATATGGCTTCACTTTGATTCCCACATTAACAGGATTGCTTGTTGCACCTGCCAGCTTGAAAGCTAAATTCATGATGGCTTCAGCCGACTCGCCACTGAACAGCTGGAACAAATCGGTGGTGACTGGAATAGTCACTACATTGCTTGAGTTGGCAGGCACACTGATGCTGTTGTTCATCGTGGTGCTGATGATCTGTTTGTCGTTGAGAGTCAATATGTAATCCATCTTTGTCATCGAAGCGGCGGTGGAATTAGGGTTGTTTATGTCAAGGTTGACATTGAATGTCACTGGCAACGATTTTGACATCAGAGCATTGGTGAGCTGTAGCAGCTGGCCGACACTTAAGTCACTCTTAGTCATGCCTTTACGTAAATTAACGCCAAGCATTTGGACGCTGTTTACACTTTCGAAATCAAAAGTGCATTTGGCGAAAGTGGCCATTTGGTGCATCTGTGATAAAATGTCGCATGACGAGAGTCCTAACGCAACGAGAAGGATGAGGATGATTCTTTTGATCTTATTCATGATACAAAAATTTAAAAAACTCAAAAACGTTATTCGACAATCAGTTTTTCTGTAAAACCGTCGTCTTTTTTGACAAAATATATGCCTTTTTCAAGTATTATAGTCTCTTTTTCAACGATTTCTTTGGCGAAAACTTCCTGTCCAAGACTGTTGAAAATGGTGATTATGCCGCCGCCTTCAATAGTCACATGGCCTGTTGAAGGGTTTGGATATATTGCTGTTTTCACTTGATTATCATCAATTCCGTCTGCTGCCACGGTGGCCCAATAAGTGTACATCGCTGTTGCACATCCGCAGTCTATGGTGAACATCACATCGAACCAACAGGTAGTCCCGGGCTCTATTTCCGGCCTGAGTGTAGCTGTTCCTCTGATAGCCACGGTCTCATCTTGAACGATAGGGAAATGGTTGGTCATCTCGCCATTGACATAAAAATGCACGTCAGTAAAAAACTCGGTATGCGTAGACATGTATATCGTAATCGACTCATAGCCTTCGTTCAAGACTTTGCAGTTAAAAGTGATGTTATCACCAGGCTGCAAAATCGTGTCAGTCTCATATGGCGAGGCACTGAAAGCGTATTGAACGATATAGTCAATACAAATATCGTCAAGGGTAAGATAATATGCGTTTTCATTAGCTATTGCATGAATTCCGAAATAATCATAGTTGCCGTTTAATGTTTCAATGTAAGTTGAAAATATCTCATAATTGGCGCTATTTACTGTTTCGGTTAATAGTAACTGTGACATATTGCTTGCATTGTCTTGGGTTCCGGCCCACAACTCCACTGTGTAGCTTCCATCAGAAATCGCCCAGTATGAAATCTTATATTGCAGCTGAGTGCTCAAAAAGGCTGGAATGAACATCCAGGATTCATTAGCATTGGTATAAACATACCAAAACCCGGTATGTGGCTTGCGGTTGTGGTCTTTGTCCTGATATCCACATAACCAGGAGGCATCGTCGCATGTCCATCCCAATGGGGTCTCACCGTCGTGATTAGCGTATTCAAAGCTTTCAGTAATAAGATTGTTAGCCTGCATAACGCTTGCTGACACTAATAATATCAAAGCAATAATAATTTTTTTCATCTCAAAAATGATTAATTCAATCTGCAAATATACAAAAAAAATCAGGGACGCAACCGCGTCCCTGATTTTTTTTACAGTTTTCTGCTGACTTCCTTCTCGGTGTATCCCTCAATTATATCTCCGACCTTGATGTCGTTGAAGTTCTCGATGTTCAAACCGCATTCGAAACCAGCGCTGACTTCTTTCACATCGTCCTTGAAACGTTTCAGTGAGCCGAGGGTGCCAGTGTGCACCACGATGCCGTCGCGGATAAGGCGTATCTTCGTCTGGCGGTTGACCTTGCCGTCGAGGACCATACAACCTGCGATGTTTCCAACCTTGCTGATGTGGAACACCTCGCGGATCTCGATGTTGCATGTCACAACCTCTTGGATCTCAGGGGCTAACATGCCTTCGATAGCTGATTTAATCTCTTCAATGGCAGTGTAAATGATGGAGTAGAGTCGGATATCGATCTGCTCGCGTTCTGCAATCTTTCTGGCCTGCATTGTCGGACGTACGTTGAAGCCAACGATGATGGCGTTGGATGCCGATGCCAGCATGATATCGGCCTCTGAGATTGCACCCACCGACTTGTGGATGATGTTGACCTGCACCTCTTCTGTCGAGAGCTTGAGCAATGAGTCGGACAATGCTTCCACAGAGCCGTCCACGTCAGCCTTGACGATGATGTTGAGCTCTTTGAAGTCGCCGATGGCGATACGACGTCCGATCTCATCCAAAGTGATATGTTTCTGGGTGCGTATACCCATCTCACGCTGCAGCTGCTGACGACGGTTGGCTATTGTCTTCACCTCGCGTTCGTCGGTCATGACATTGAAGTTGTCGCCTGCCTGTGGAGCGCCGTTCAAACCCAACAACAACAATGGGGTAGAAGGACCTGCCTCTTTCAAGGCCTGGTTGCGCTCGTTGAACATGGCCTTGACCTTACCGTAGGTTGTGCCAGCCAGCACCATGTCGCCTACATGTAATGTGCCTTCCTGGACAAGAATCTTGGCCACATAGCCACGACCTTTGTCGAGTGCCGACTCGATGACGGTACCTTTGGCGAGTTTGTTCGGATTGCCTTTGAGATCCAGCATCTCGGCTTCGAGAAGAACTTTCTCAAGCAACTCGTCGACGCCGATACCTTGTTTTGCTGATATTTCCTGTGACTGCACCTTGCCGCCCCATTCCTCTACGAGTATGTTCATGTCGGCAAGCTGACGGTAGATCTTCTGAGGGTCAGCCGTTGGCTTATCAATCTTATTGATAGCGAACACGATAGGCACGTTGGCGGCGTGTGCGTGGTTGATGGCCTCAACTGTCTGTGGCATCACGTTGTCATCAGCAGCGATGACGATGATGGCGACGTCGGTGATCTTAGCACCACGGGCACGCATAGCGGTGAACGCTTCGTGACCAGGGGTATCCAGGAACGTGATCTTCTTGCCTGTGCTGGTCTTCACCTCGTAAGCACCGATGTGCTGAGTGATACCACCGGCCTCGCCAGCCACCACGTTGGTGCTTCTGATGAAGTCCAACAGTTTGGTCTTACCATGGTCGACGTGACCCATGACTGTGACGACAGGGGCTCTTGGGACAAGGTCCTCTGGGTTGTCAGGCTGGTCGGCTTCCTCGATGGCCTCATGGATGTCCATGCTCTGGAACTCTACCTTGAAGCCGAACTCTTCTGCCACGACCTGCAGGATCTCAGCGTCGAGACGCTGGTTGATGCTGACGAACATGCCGAGGCTCATGCAGGTGGCGATGACCTTGGTCACAGGGATGTTCATCAATGTGGCCAACTCGTTGGCGGTGACGAACTCCGTGACCTTGAGGACTTTCTGTTCCTCCATTTCGTGCATTCTCTCCTCCTCAAGCTCGTTCTGGATGTTGTGACGTTTCTCGCGACGGTGCTTCGAAGTCTTCGACTTGCCC
>JAEEGL015645675.1_pt1 | contig 10042 bp, 11 predicted proteins | sample 9134231 | NCBI WGS metagenome assembly JAEEGL01 (sample SAMN16246548, study PRJNA631951) | gut metagenome | biome: gut microbiome; feature: rumen; material: fiber-attached | host: Bos | place: Iran: Karaj | collected 2018-10 | reverse complement strand
CTCTGCGTTTTGGTATACTTTCTTCGTATGGAGGAAGCACAAGCAATCAAGTTGAACGCACTTTCGCTGGCGTTTCTCGGAGATAGCGTTTACACGCTGTTCGTTCGCGCTAGAGCAGTTGAAAAAATGGACGCTTTGCCTGCGAGAATGAACGAATACTGCAGGGCTTTCGTGCGAGCATCCGCTCAGGCGAAAGCGTATAAAACGCTTGAGCCGGAACTCACCGAAGAGGAGAAAAGCGTAGCTCATAGGGCGAGAAACTCTCATCCGGGGAATAAAGCGAAAAACGCCTCGGTGTCCGATTACATGAACGCTACCGCGCTTGAAGCGCTGATAGGCTATTTGTACGTGACCGGGCGGGAGGAAAGGCTTAACTACATACAAAACAAAGCAATGGAGGTTTGTGATGAGCAAGGCGGATAAGATTTTTGTGAATAATCTTAAAGATATACTGGCGAACGGTTTTTCGGATGAAAAACTGGACGTACGTCCGCGTTGGGAGGACGGAACTCCCGCGCACACCATTAAGAAATTCGGCGTGGTGAACAGATACAATCTTGCGGAGGAATTTCCCATTATTACCGTCAGAAAGACTTTTCTAAAGTCCGCCGTGGACGAACTGCTCTGGATCTGGCAGAAGAAATCCAACGACATTCACTTTCTTCACTCGCACGTTTGGGACAGCTGGGCGGATGAAAACGGCTCAATCGGAAAGGCGTACGGATATCAGCTGGGGGTAAAGCACAAGTATCCGGAAGGCGAATTCGACCAGGTGGACAGAGTGTTATACGACCTTAAACACAATCCGCAGTCCAGAAGAATACTAACCAACATTTACAATTTCCAGGATTTACACGAAATGCATCTCTATCCCTGCGCTTACTCCATGACGTTCAACGTTTCCGGAGATACGCTGAACGGAATTCTCAATCAGCGTTCTCAGGATATGCTTACCGCGAACAACTGGAACGTGGTCCAGTATTCCGTCCTTCTTTATATGTTCGCTCAGGTAAGCGGACTGAAGGTCGGGGAACTGGTGCACGTTATCGCCGACGCGCATATTTACGACAGGCACGTTCCCATCGTTAAAGAAATAATAGATAACGAACAGTTCGACGCGCCCGAGTTCATTATGAATAAAGACGTTAAGGACTTCTACGAGTTCACGGTAGACGACTTCAGACTTGAAAACTACGTATACAACAAACTCGACTGCAAAATACCGGTAGCCATATAGGAAAACAAATGAAAGCGATACTGCATTGTGATAAAAAATGGGGAATAGGAAAGAAGAACGATCTTATGTTCGCTCTTCCTAAAGATATGGCGTTCTTTCGCGAAAAGACGCTTGGGTGCGCCGTTATTATGGGCTCGAACACGCTTCTGTCCTTTCCCGGAGGGAAACCGCTTAAGAACAGACTTAATATCGTGCTTTGGCCGGGCGGAGATAAAAACCGCGCGCTTGAAATGGGCTACGAAATGTACGAGACGCTTGACGAACTATTCGCCCGCATTAAGGAGATTGATAGAGAAACGTTCGTCATCGGCGGAGCGATGATGTATAAAACCATGCTTCCGTATTGCGACGAGGTACTTGTAACCAAAGTCGACGCCGACGGAGGGGCCGAAGTCTTTTTCCCCAATCTTGACGAAATGGACAACTGGGTTTTAACCGAAGAAGGCGAGCCCGTCAGTGATAACGGCTACGAAATCAGGTTTTGCACGTATAAAAACACCCGCAAGGAGAGTATATGAAAATTTTTGGGCGCAACGCGGTTGAAGAAGCGCTACTCAGCGGAGTCACGATAGATAAACTCGTTATCCAAAACACCCTTAAGGATAAAGACGCGAACAGAATAATAAAACTTGCAAAAGACAGGGGACTGAAGATTTTCTTTAGAGATAAAGACGCGCTGGATAGAGAATGCGCTACCGGTCATTCTCGTCATCAGGGATTTATTGCGGAGGTTACGGATTTTCACTACAGCGAAGTTGAGGAAATACTCGCTCTTGCCCGCTCTCGCGGGGAGGATCCTTTCGTCATACTTCTCGACGGAGTGGAAGACCCTCACAACCTCGGCTCGGTGCTGAGAGTAGCGGAGTGCGCGGGCGTGCACGGGGTTATTATTCCCAGACATAGAGCGGTATCCGTCAACGAAACGGTGATAAAGGTTTCCAGCGGAGCCGCCGAGCACATCAAAGTCGCGAAAGTGGTGAACATCAACGAAACCATAGAACAGCTGAAAAAAGAAGGACTCTGGATATTTGCCGCGGATATGGACGGCGAGCCTATGTATAACGCTAACCTTAAAGGTCCCGTCGGCATAGTTATAGGCGGAGAGGGAAGCGGCGTCAAGAGACTGACGCGCGAGATGTGCGACGGAATAATATCCATTCCTATGACCGGAAAGACGAACTCGCTCAACGCGTCCGTCGCCGCGGGTATCGTCATATATGAAAAGCTCCGGCAGGATTACGCGGCAAAGAAATGATAGATCTACCCAAACGGTTTACCGAAAGAATAACAAGAATGCTGGGGGCGGAATCGGAGGAATACTTCGCTTCGCTGGCTCTTCCTCCGACCAAGGGACTTCACATCAATACACTGAAGGCCGGTCCGGACGCCGTTCTTTCGGAAATCGGCGGGCTGACTAAAATAGCGGGGAACTGTTACTCCTATGCGGGAGAATACGCATCGAGACCGAGCGCGCATCCGTTTCACGCCGCGGGGCTGTATTACGTTCAAGAGCCTTCCGCAATGCTTCCCGTTCTCTCTCTTCCCGGTTTATCTTCTACAGAGCCCCTGGTTCTCGATATGTGCGCTGCGCCGGGCGGAAAAACCAGCCAGCTCGCTTCAATGCTTGCGGGCAGGGGAACGTTGGTAGCGAACGAAATAGACCATAAGAGAATGCTGGCCCTCAAAGAGAACGTAATCAGGATGGGCTACGCAAACGTTGTCGTGACGAATCAGCGCCCGGAGTATTTCGGCAGGAATTATAAAGATTGTTTTGATTTAGTCGTGGTCGACGCCCCTTGTTCCGGCGAAGGAATGTTCAGAAAAGAAAAGGAGGCTCCGTTAGCTTGGAGCGTTGAAAACGTCGAGGCGTGTTCCGTAAGGCAGAAAGAGATCCTGAGGCACGCGGCAGGCGCGCTTAAAGAAGGCGGGCTTCTCTTGTACAGCACGTGCACGTTTTCCGAAGAAGAGGACGAGAGTAACGCAGATTTCATAATCGACCTCGGTTTTGAGAGCGTGGACGCTAAGGACGTAACGGGGAAGCTGAAAAAAGCGGGATGCGGGTACAAGGCGTTTCCGCACGTATTCGGAGAGGGACAGTTTTTCGCGCTGTTCAGAAAGACGTCCGGGGGAAATTCTTCCTTAAGAAACGCGAGAGCGCTGAAAGAGATTTCCGAGAAGGAAAGAAAAGCGGTTTCCGAAACGTTTAACCTGGGCGGGCTTAAACTCAAAAAAAGCGGAGACCAGGTCATAATCCCCGCGTCGGAAGCGTTCAACGCGTTCTTTCTGAACGGAGTAACGCTTGGTTCTTTCGATAAAGGCAGGTTTATTCCATCGCACCAGGCCTTCGTATCGGTGCTTGACTTGGCGAAAGAAAAACTGGAAATAGGCGTCGGTGAAAAAGCAGCCGCATATTTGCACGGTATGGAAATAGAAGGGGACGAAAGAAAATGCTGGGCGGCCGTTACGGTTTCCGGACACGCTTTGGGAGGAGTAAAGATCTCGGGCGGAATAGCGAAAAACCACTATCCGAAGTGGCTGAGGGTGTAAAATGAAAGAGGAAGACTATTCAAATTACGGATTTGGAGATCTCGCGAGGGACTATTCTCACGACTACAATTACGTTAAAGATAAGGTAAACTTCTTTATTAAACTTAAAAAGAAGTTTACTCTTTTCCAAACGATTTGGAGTTATTTAACCGCCGTCCTTTTCATTATCTACGGAATCCGCTGGTACGTAAGAACGGGGGAGGTTCTTCTCACCACGGTTATCTTTATCGTAAGCGCCGTTTACCTTATCGTTACGACGGCCCTTTTGCTCACGCAGTCGGACGACAAAGAGCGGAAAAAGAAACAATCGAAAGTCAAAAAAGTATTTAAATACGTTTCTTTCGCGATTAAACTCACGATTATCACCATCACGCTGGTTTCGATCGTTTTAGGGGAGGAAACCTCTACTTTTACCGTAATCGTAAGCGCGTTTACCGCGGCATGGATAATGCTGTCCATAGCGATTGATATAGCTGTGTTCTTTATAAACAGAACGATAAAAATGCTTAAAGAGCTCGTGGAGCGTGAGGCCAGAAGGGCGAAAGCCGCGTTTAAAAACACGGCGGGAGCGGTAAAAAACGGAGCCGGCAGTTTGGCGCAGGGAGCGAAGGAACTTCTCAAAGGCATATTCAAGAAATCGGACGACGCTAAAGCGAAAGAGGAAACAGGCGAAAGCGGTCCCTTTGAAGGTTTTGACGACTGAGAAATAAAGCCGGAAAAATACGCCTTGGGTATTTACTTAAAAAAAGCGCGGTGTTAAAATCTACTATGGTGAAAAAAACTTTAGCAAAAAGAATCGCTATAGACGCCGTTCTTGCCGCGGCCTCGCTGATAGTGTTCACGGTTGAGAGCCTTCTCCCGCCGCTGCTGCTACCGGGAGCCAAAATAGGCCTGTCCAATATTTTTTCACTTCTCGCGCTGCTATTATTCGGATATTTCGACGGGCTCGCCGTTCTCCTTACTAGGCTCCTTCTCGGAAGCGTTATAACCGGAACGGTAAGCAGTCTTATATACGGATTAATTGCCGGTCTAATATCGCTGACGGTTTCTTTCGTTTTAATCAGGTTTGCGTATCCTAACGTCAGCATAGTAGCAATAAGCGTAACGGCCGCCGTCACGCACAACGTTATTCAGGCGCTTTCGTTCGTGCTGTTTAACGGGGCCCCTCAGATGCTTGCCTATATGCCGTACCTTGCCTTAATAGGAACCGCAAGCGGATTATTCGTAGGATTTGTTGTTTTTGTTCTGGAGAGGAGTATCCCGGAAACAATCACAGATAGAAAAGGAGAATGAATTGAAAAGCATTAAAGGCTTTTTCTATAACCATGGAGTGCACGTTCCCGAGCACAAGGTTGCGGCAAACAAACCGATTGAGGTTATGCCCGCGCCCGAAGTCGTGTCGCTGTCTCTTTCCATGGGTATAGGACGTCCCGCGGAGCCGCTCGTCGCTCCTGGAGACAAAGTTAAAAAAGGCCAGCTGATAGCGCGGTCGGGCGGATTTATAAGCAGCAATCTCCATTCCAGCGTGAGCGGAGAGGTTATAGGCATTTTTGCCCGCCCCAACGCCACCGGAGCAATGGAGAACTATATAGACGTCCGTAACGACGGCCTTGACGAAACGGACTATTTGGGACCTTTGCCCGAAATAACTCCGGACGCGATCAAAAAGCGCGTTCTCGACTGCGGACTCGTGGGAATGGGGGGAGCCGGATTTCCGACGGCGGTAAAACTCAGCCCCAAAACTCCCGTGGACGTTCTTATCGTTAACGGAGCGGAATGCGAGCCCTACTTAACTTGCGACCATAGGCTGATGCTTGAGCACACCGACGAAATCGTGCGGGGCGCCAGGTATTTTGCCGAGGCAATAGGCTGCAAGGAGATTATTATAGGAGTAGAGGCAAATAAGCCCGACGCTATAGAATTATTCGAGAAATACGACGACGTAAAAGTCGTCGAACTCAAGAGGCAGTATCCCATGGGCGGCGAGAAGCAGTTGATTTACTGCACCACGAAGCGCAAGGTTCCTCTCGGCAAACTACCCGCGGATGCCGGCTGCAACGTTCAGAACGTATCCACCTGCTTCGCCGCGTGCGAAGCGGTTGAACAGGGAAAGCCTCTCATCGACAGGGTGATGACCGTTGCGGGGAACGGGGTTAAAGAGCCTAAAAACCTTCTGGTCACGCTCGGAACGAAACTGTCCGAAATAGTGGAGTACTGCGGAGGCAGCGGAGAGAAAGAGACTGCGAAACTCATCAGCGGAGGTCCCATGATGGGCTTCGCGATGATCGGTCTCGACTCTCCCACCAAAAAGACCTCCAGCGGGCTGTTGCTTCTTTCCATAGACGAAATAGACAATTCGGTTTCAACCGCGTGTCTGAACTGCGGAAGGTGCGCCGACGTGTGCTCGATGAAGCTGATGCCGATGAACACGGTTTTCTACGCGAAAGCGGGCAACTATGAGATGGCTGCGAAAATGGGCGGCGTCCTGAACTGCATAGAGTGCGGCGCATGCGCTTACGTGTGTCCCGCAAAGCAGCCGCTTTTGCAGAACATCAGGCTCGCCAAAGCGGAATTAAGGAAACAGAGGTAACGCGTATGGATAAAGTAATCGTATCAACATCACCTCACATTCGTTCAAAGCTTACCACGAGAAGAATAATGATAGACGTATGTATCGCTCTTCTTCCTTGCTGCGTGGCCGCGATCGTGTTTTTCGGATGGTATTCGCTGGCTATAATGGCGATTTCCGTTGCTTCCTGCGTTCTTTCCGAAATAGTTTATAAGATAATAGAAAAGAAGGCGTGGGAAAACTGGAGCGCCGTAATGAAGCACATTATGGCGAGATTCGATTTCACCTCGGTGGTTTCGGGACTGATTCTCGCGCTTATTCTTCCCACGAGAGTATCGGTCGGAGGGGAGATGACCCTTCTGCCGTGGTATATGCCGCTTCTAGGCGGAATGTTCGCGATGATCGTTTGCAAAATGCTGTTCGGCGGAACGGGAAGAAATCTTGTCAATCCCGCCTGCGCGGGCAGAGTGTTCCTGTTCATTTCGTACATGGCGCTGTTTACCGCGAGCGTAGGCAACTGTCTCATCGCTCCCATAGGAGAACTGAGCGACGCCTCGAGAGAACTCGTTTCCGGCGCGACTCCGCTGTCCTCTCTTCTTGAAGGAAACCGCACGCTGTCAAATCTGGACCTGTTTCTTGGAACCGGGCTGGACGGCACGATGGGCGAGACGTGCAAAGTCGCGGTGCTTATAGGCTTCGCGTATCTAGCAATCAGTAAGACGATCAAGTGGTACTATCCGGTGCTTGCCGTCGCTTCGGCGGGAATCCTTGCGGTTGCTCTCGAGGGCTTCGATTTTACGTTCTTCCTTCCGTCAATCCTTTCGGGCGGACTGCTGTTCGGTTCGGTGTTCATGGCAACCGACTACGTGACCAATCCCCGGTCGATTCTCGGAAACGTAATATTCTTCGTTGGATTCGGCTTGCTTAACGCAGGACTGAGAAAGGCGACTGGAATAGAGGTTACTTCGTTCTGTCTGCTCATTATGAACTGTCTTACTCCGCTTATTGACGTTCTGATGCCCCGCCGCCCGTTCGGGTTCGTCAAACCGAAAAAGGAGGCGAAAGCATGAAAATAGGAGCCTTTTTAAAATCCAATTCGTTTAAGTGCATTATCGTCCTGCTTGCGATTGCTCTTGTCTGCGGGTCAGTTCTCGCCATAGGCAACGATCTTTTCTACGTGTCGGACGCGGAGATGTTCGCGAGAAGCATGTCGAAGATATACGACGGAGACGCGTCGGCACTCGTAAAGAAGGAACTGACCGGTAACGAAAAGTATACTTCATACGGGTGCGAGGGAATAATACTCGACGCCCGGACCGACGCTGCCGGAACCACGTGGCTCGTACAAAGCAAAGGCAGTAAGTGCGGCTACGGGGACGGTTCGCTCATTCTATGGGTAAGTATGAGCGTAGAGGGCGGTCAGCTTAAAAAGATTAATAAAGTAATACTGGACAGCTATGACTCTTCGCAGTCTCTTATAGGGTCTATTTCCGAAGAGTTCCTTTTAACGTATACTCTGGACAAGTATTCGGCTCTGGTTACCGGCGGAGGCCATTTTACGAATATTAAGATGACAAAGACCGAAAACACTTCGCAGAGCGAAGCGGTTGCAAGCGGCGCGACGTTCACGTCAAAAGCGGTGAACGCGGCGGTAAACGGCGCGATGGACTACGTGCGCACGAACGCGGGAGGCGGAGTATGAAAAACAAATATATGAAAACATTCCTGGACGGAATCCTGTTCAACAACCCCACGTTCGTTCTCGTTCTCGGAACTTGCCCGACTCTGGCCATGACGTCGAACGCAAGCGATGCGTTCGGAATGGGAATCAGCGTTATATTCGTTCTGACGTTCAGCAACATTATTATTTCGGCGCTGAGAAAGGTCATTCCTAACGCCGTCAGAATCCCCGCGTTTATAGTAATAATAGCGACGCTCGTTACGATACTGAAACTATTCCTGAACAAATTCATGCCCGACCTATACGGCTCGATGGGCACGTTCCTTCCGTTAATCGTCGTTAACTGCATAATACTTGGAAGAGCGGAAGCGTTCGCAAGCAAGAATACGGTCGCGAGCTCGGCTATAGACGGACTGGCGAACGGAATAGGCTTTACGATTTCTCTCGTAATAATGGGTTCCGTCAGAGAAATACTCGGAGCGGGAAAATGGTTCGGGCTGAAACTTTGGGATTTCTCGATCCCGTTCTTCTCCAAACCCGCGGGAGCGTTCATAGTATACGGACTGTCCATAGCTCTGTTCGTGTTCATTATGGACTACGTTCAGCGCCAGGTGAGAATAAAGAAAACGAGAATGCTTTCGGAAGCGCAGTTCGAAAAGGAGGAGGCTTAAGATGATAGGTAATATTATAGCTATAATTGTTTCGGCGGCGCTCGCTAACAACTTCGTCTTCTCTCAGACTTACGGAATATGCCCTTTCCTCGGAGTATCCAAAAAGACTTCCAGCGCGGTAGGCATGGGCGCGGCGGTAACAGTAGTAATGGCGGTAGCGACGATGATAACATATCCCATCTACATGCTTCTCAACATGCTGGATATCCGGTTCCTGGAAATTCTGATATTCATCTTCGTCATCGCGGCGCTCGTTCAGATGATAGAAAAGATAATTAAGAAGATCTCCCCGCCGCTGTATAACGCAATGGGTATTTATCTTCCTTTGATTACGACCAACTGCGCGGTATTAGCGGTATGCGAAATAACCGCGAACGCGCTCGTTAGCGGAACCTGGGAACCGGCCGTGATAGCGGGCGTTGAGATGAACTTCGGGTACTCGGTACTGTACGCTATATTCGCGGGGGTAGGCTTTACTCTCGCAATGGTAATAATGAGCGGAATGAGGGAAAGAATAAACAACCTTATTCTTCCCAAAGCCCTTCAGGGATTTCCCATCACCATGGTAACGGCGGCATTAATCGCGATGGCGTTCTACGTGTTCTCCATGATAAAGGTAGGTGCGTGATGATGATTTGCGATATTACCCCGAATACCTTTGTGACGGTTGGAATCGTTGCGGCGTTGTTCTGCGGCTTAGCCCTTATTCTCGCGGTTCTTATTCTCGTAGTCAGCCGGGTGTGCAAAATAGACACCGACGAAAAGCTGGAGCAGGTTTTAGAGAAACTAGCGGGAGCAAACTGCGGCGGATGCGGCTGCTCGGGATGCGCCGGATTTGCGGCTAAACTGTGCAGCGGCGAAGGCAATCTTTCGGACTGCCACGTAACGAGTCCGGAAAACAAGAAGGAAATTGCGGAACTTCTCGGCGTTGAGATAAAAGAGGAAGAGCGCACCGTTGCGTGCGTAATGTGCGCGGGCGGAGCGAACGCAATAGATATGTACGACTATCAGGGAATAGCCTCCTGCGTTTACCAGGCGCAGCTTTTCAGCGGAATGAAAATGTGTCACGACGGCTGTCTCGGTCTCGGGAGCTGCATGAACTCCTGTCCCGAACACGCCGTTCACGTGTATGATAAAGTCGCATCGGTAAATCCCGACGCGTGCATTTCCTGCGGAATATGCATTAACACGTGTCCCAAGCATCTTATAGAGAGAATACCGGCGGCGTCGGCCGTTTACGTGGCCTGCTCGTCTCACTGCAAGGGAAAAGAAGTAATGAATATGTGTAAGGCCGGCTGTATAGGCTGCGGCCTTTGCGCGAAGTTCTGTCCGGCGGG
>JAEEGL015257901.1_pt1 | contig 10042 bp, 12 predicted proteins | sample 9134231 | NCBI WGS metagenome assembly JAEEGL01 (sample SAMN16246548, study PRJNA631951) | gut metagenome | biome: gut microbiome; feature: rumen; material: fiber-attached | host: Bos | place: Iran: Karaj | collected 2018-10 | reverse complement strand
GAAAGTTCGTCCCAGTGTGAAGCCCATGTGCGAGAAGTGCAAGATCATCAAGCGCAAGGGCAAAGTCATGTGCATCTGCGAGAACCCCAAGCACAAGCAGCGTCAGGGCTGATCCGGCTGCAAAAGCATAACGGGGGAAGCACCCGCTTCCCCGGGCGGAGCCTTCATTGCGCCAAAGGCTCAGATTGCCCATCCATCATGAACACGGTGCAAAATCATTGAAAGGAATGATTGAGAAACATGGCACGAATTGCCGGCGTTGACCTGCCCAGAGACAAGAGGATCGAGATCGGCCTCACTTACGTGTACGGCATCGGCAGAACCAGCGCGAAAGAGATCCTGGAAAAGACCGGGATCAATCCCGACACCCGCGTCCGCGACCTGACCGACGAGGAAGAGGCCCGGATCCGTGAGTGCATCGACAAAGACTACATCGTGGAAGGCGATCTCCGCCGCCAGGTAGCCCTGAACGTGAAGAACCTAACCGAGATCGGCTGCTACCGCGGTCTTCGCCACCGCAAAGGCCTGCCCGTACGCGGTCAGCGCAGCAAAACGAACGCCCGGACCCGCAAGGGACCGAAGCGCACCATCGCCAATAAGAAGAAGTAAAGGAGGGAGAAGCAAGTATGGCTACCGCACAGAAGGGTAAGAAAGTCCGCACCCGCCGCAGAGAGCGGAAAAATATCGAGAAGGGCCAGGTCCATATCAGCTCTTCCTTCAACAATACCATGGTCACCATCACCGATCCCCAGGGGAACGCAATCTCCTGGGCTTCCGCCGGCGGCATGGGCTTCCGGGGAAGCCGGAAGAGCACTCCGTTCGCCGCGCAGACGGCCGCCGAGACCGCGGCCCGCGCCGCGATGGAGCACGGCCTGAAGTCCGTGGAAGTGTTCGTCAAGGGACCCGGTTCGGGCCGTGAAGCCGCCATCCGCGCGCTTCAGACCGCCGGACTGGAAGTAACGATGATCAAAGACGTGACCCCCATCCCCCACAACGGATGCCGTCCGCCCAAGCGTCGCCGCGTCTGATCGAAGGAGGAGAATAGAATGGCTAGATATACTGAGGCCGTCTGCCGGCAGTGCCGCCGGGAAGGCCAGAAGCTTTTTCTGAAGGGCGACCGCTGCTACACCGCCAAGTGCGCCATGGAATGCCGCACCGGCAACCCCGGCCAGCACGGCCAGGGCCGCAGCAAGAACTCCGAGTACGGACTGCAGCTGCGTGAGAAGCAGAAAGCCAAGAGATACTACGGCGTGCTGGAGAAGCAGTTCCGCAACTACTACGAGCTGGCGGAGCGCCGTCCCGGCCAGGCCGGCCAGAACCTGCTGGCGATCCTGGAGAGCCGTCTGGACAACGTGGTGTACCGCCTTGGATTCGCCATGAGCCGCGCCGAAGCCCGGCAGCTGGTGAACCACGGCCACTTCACCGTCAACGGACGCAAAGTCACCATCCCCAGCTTCCTCGTGAAGCCCGGCATGGTCGTCTCCATCCGTGAATCCAGCCGCAATCTGGAAAAGATCAAGGCGAGCATCGAGGCGAACGCTTTCCGTCAGCCGCCCAAGTGGCTGGACTACGACGCGAACAATATGGCCGCCAAGGTCGTCGGCGTTCCCGAGCGCGATGACATCGACCTGCCCATCGAGGAGCACCTGATCGTCGAGCTGTATTCCAAGTAATACCCACCGTATCCATCGTTTCGCGTATTCACCGCAGCGCCTTTTTGACGCTGACATCTATAAGGAGGGTACTACATGATTGAAATAGAACGGCCGCGCATCGAGACCATCGAATCCCCGTCGGATGAATCCTACGGCAAATTCATCGTTGAGCCTCTGGAACGTGGCTATGGCACGACCCTGGGCAACGCGCTCCGCCGCGTGCTCCTCTCCTCTCTGCCCGGCTTTGCTGTGACCCGGATCAAGATCGCCGGCGTGCTCCACGAGTTTTCCACCATCCCCGGCGTGACCGAGGACGTCACCGAGATCGTACTGAACGTCAAGGGCATCATCCCCCGCCTGCTGAGCGATACGGCGAAGACCGTCTACATCGAGGCCTCCGGCGAGGGCGAGGTCACCGCAGGGGACATCAAGACCGACAGCGAAGTGGAGATCATCAACCCCGATCATCACATCGCCACGCTTGGCCCGGACGCTTCCCTGTCCATGGAACTGACCGTGGACCGCGGCCTGGGCTACGTGACCGCCGAACACAACAAGCTCGCTACGCCCGTGGTGGGGACCATCCCCGTGGACTCCATTTTCTCCCCGGTGCTCAAGGTCAACTACACCGTGGAGAACACCCGCGTGGGGAACCGGACCGACTTCGACAAACTCACCATGGAAGTCTGGACCGATAAGACGATCTCCCCGCGGGAGGCCGTTTCCCTCGGCGCCCGGATCCTGGTGGACCATTTCACACCGTTTACGGATCTGTCCGAGATGTCTCAGAGCACCACGATCCTGGAGCCGAAGCAGACCACCGAAACGGACACCACGACCGTCCTGATGACAACGATCGAAGAGCTCGATCTCTCGGTACGGAGCTTCAACTGCCTGAAGAGGGCGGGGATCAACACTGTGGGAGACCTGATCTCCAAGACGGAAGAGGACATGATCAAGGTCCGGAACCTGGGCCGCAAGTCCCTGGAAGAAGTTGTGCATAAGCTCGAGATGATGGGGCTTTCCCTGCGCAGCGAAGATTCAAACAACATCACGCAGTAATTAGGAGGAAACGACCATGCCTGCGAACAGAAAACTCGGCAAGACGACCGATCAGCGTATGGCAATGCTTCGCCAGCAGGTGACGGACTTTCTGGAGAAAGGCCGGATGGAGACCACGATCACCCGCGCCAGGGAGATCGCTCCTCTCGCGGAGAAAATGATCACTCTGGGCAAGGAAGGCGGCCTGGCCAACTACCGGCAGGCTCTCGCCTTCATCACCCGTGAGGACGTTGCCAAGCAGACTTTCGGCGAACTCGCTGAGAAGTATAAAGACCGTACCGGCGGTTATACCCGCATCACCCGCATCGGGCCCCGCAGGGGCGACGCCGCCGAGATGGCGGTACTCGAGCTGGTGTAAGGCTCCCGGCCCCGGCAGGGGCGGAAAAAAGAACGCGGACGCGCAAATGCGCGTCCGCGTTCTTTTGATATACGGCCCGGTCAGAGCGCCTTATAGCGGAAATACAGCGCGTCCGGGGGCAGAAAATCCTCACCGGTCACGGTCTGGCCGCGCTCGTAAACGCGGATGCCCGGATCTCGCTCCCCCCGGAAGAGCGCTTCGAGCAGGCAGTTGGAGCCGGGCACGTACTGCCACGGCGTGCCGATGAGGGCGGCGTTGCGCTCCGCCATGGCGACGTACTCGTCCGAGCGGCAGTCGTTCAGCCCGGTGTCCACCACGTCCAGGGAGACGTAGTTGCGGAACCACTCCTCCATAATGAGGTCCGCGGTCTCCGCGCCGTACTCTTCGCAGAGCCTGTCGCGCAGCACCTCCGGAGAGGTCTCCAGCTGGGTGTCGTTCGCCAGATAGAAATGCCCGGGCTCCTTCAGGTCGGCGCCGCGGCGGTCCTTTGTGTGCATCACGAGCGTGATGCAGTCGTCCACGTGCGGGATCGCCACACGACAGGGGCAGACCACGCCCTCCCACGACCCGCCGCAGAAGCCCATCGCGATGAGCGCCGTGGCGTCCGGCGGGAGAGAGGAGAGCGCTTCGCGCAGCTTTTCCCGCATCTTCGGCGGTTCGCTGTGCAGCGCGCGGTCCAGCTCGATCACGGGCCAGTGCGTGCCGGCAGCCTCCTGCGCTGCATCGACGTAGCGCCGCAGGTTGCTGCAGGAGACCACGACGCACGCCTCAGGCATCGGCGGTCTCCGCGATGATCTCGCGCGCCATGAGCACGCCCATTACCGAAGCCATCATCAGGCCGCGGGTCCATCCGGAGGAATCGCCCAGGCAGTGCAGGCGCCGGACGTTGGTGCGCAGGTGTTCGTCCATGCGCACGCGGTTGGAATAGAATTTCAGCTCCGGTGAATAGAGCAGCGTTTCGGAGGAGGCGAAACCCGGGACCACTTGGTCGACCGCCTTGATGAAGTTGATGATATTGGTCATGGAGCGGTAGGGCATTGCGGCGGTGATGTCTCCCGCCACGGCGTCGGGCAGGGTGGGCCGTACGTTGGACTGCGCGAGCTCCTTCTGCCAGGTCCGTTTGCCGTCGAGGATGTCCCCGAGGCGCTGCACGAGGATCTGGCCGTTGGCGAGCATATTGGTGAGCTCGCCGACCTTCTGAGCGTAGCTGATGGGCTGGTTGAAGGGCACGCTGAAATTGTGCGAGCAGAGGATGGCAAGGTTGGTGTTGGGGCTCTTCTTCTCTTTGAAGGAGTGCCCGTTCACCACGGCCAGGCCGTTGTCGTAGTTCTCCTGCGATACGAAGCCGCCGGGGTTCTGGCAGAAGGTGCGGACCTTGTTCTTGAAGGGAGCGGGGTAGCCGATGAGCTTGGACTCGTAGAGGACCTCGTTGACAGTCTCCATGACCTCGCTGCGTACCTCCACGCGCACGCCGATGTCCACGGTGCCGGGCTGGTGGGCGATGCCGTGCTCCGCACAGAGCGCTTCCAGCCAGTCCGCGCCCCGGCGCCCGGTGGCCACGATGGTGCGGCCTGCCATGATCTCGAAGGTCTCACGCCCGTCGGATACCAGGGCGCCCAGGCAGGTCCCGTCCTTCAGCAGGAGATTGAGGCACTCATGCCCGAACAGGAGTTCCACACCGCTGTGCCGCAGGTGTTCCTCGATGGCGAAATAGATCTGCTGCGCTTTCTCCGTACCCATGTGCCGGATGGGGCAGTCCACCAGTTTGAGCCCCGCAGCAATGGCGCGCAGCCGGATGTCCTTGACCCGCTCGGGATCGCTGATGCCCTCGATGCGGGTGTCGGCGCCGAAGGAGAGGTAGATGGCGTCGGCGTATCCGATCGTATTTTGTACGAGATCGTCCCCGACCAGGGACGGCAGATCGCCGCCGACCTCGCTGGAAAGGGAGAGCTTCCCGTCCGAAAAAGCGCCCGCGCCGGAAAAGCCGGTGGTGATATGGCAGTAAGGCCGGCAGTTCATACATTTGCCGGTCTCGTTTTTCGGGCAGTGCCGGGCTTCTACGCTCCGGCCCTTCTCCACCATGGTGATCTGCCCTTTGAAGCCCTTTTTCAGCAGCTCCAGCGCGGTGAAGATCCCGGCCGGGCCTGCGCCGACGATAAGGATATCTGTTTTCATCGTTCCACCTTCACGTTGTTGATGCCGTTCTTTTCGAACTCGGAGAAATAATCGTCGATCCGGGAGGTAAGCTCCTGCGTATCCTGCGGGTCGATCTGTTCCTCGTTCATATCCCGGCGCGCGAGCTCCTCGGCGAGGATGTCGAAGAAGACGGCGTCCTCATAATCGGCGATGGCGTCATGGATGCCGCCCTCGGTATAGGCCTGGGACGGATAGGTGTGCCCGCGGAATCTCTGGGCAAGAGAGGGCATGCCCTGCCCGGCGCAGAGGGAGAAGAGCTTTTCCTCCACGGCGTCGTAATCCTCGAAGCGGTCGTCCTCCCGGCAGGAATTGAGCACCCAGTTCCCGATATATACCATGTCCAGCAGGCGCCGGAACTCTTTGTCTGTAAATTCGATCTGCATTTTGCCTGTGCCTCCTTGGCGGTCGTTCGTGAACAGAACAGAGTATAACATTTCTTTGTGTTTTTTTCCACTATGTTCTTGTAATACGGACAGAGATGTCATATAATGCCCGCAAATACCTGAGAAGACCGGAGAGAGGAGGAGCTTCCCGTGAAGATGAAAGACGTGATCATATCCGTGACCGGCGTACAGAACGGCATCGGCGGATCGGACAGCCTGGAGCTTGTGACCCCGGGCAAATACGGCGTGTCGCCGGACGAAAAGCTCCTCGTGTGGGAAGAAACAGATCTCACCGGCCTGGAAGGGACGACTACGTCCGTTTCCGTTGGCGCGAGAGCCGTGGAGCTCCGGCGGGAGGGAGCGATCAACACCACCATGCGCTTTGATCCGAAAGAGAAGCAGTATTTCCTCTACGATACGCCCTACGGGTCCGCCACGATGGGGCTGGACACGCACCGCCTGAACTCCCGGCTGGACAGCCACGGCGGCGTGCTGGAGATCGGCTACGTGCTGGATATGGACCAGACCGTGGTGGGGAGGAACCGCTTCTTCATCCAGGTGCGGGAACCCGCCCCCGGCCACAGCGACGATATCCGGTACCCGAACTGAACAACGGCATGCGCGGCCGTCCGGAAGGACGGCCGCCTTTTCTATTTCCGGTTGCGAAACCGGGGGAGAGGGTGTACAATGACCGGGAGAGGTGAAGAAGCGAATGGCGCGTCGCATCGGCGTTTTTGACAGCGGGATCGGCGGGCTGACGGTGCTCCGTCAGCTGCGCGGCGCTTTCCCGCAGCTGGATATGATCTATCTTGGCGACCTGGCGCGCGTCCCTTACGGCGGGCGGTCGGTGGAGACCATCACCCGCTACGCGAGGGATGACGTCCGCTTCCTTCTCCGCTTCGACGTGGATGCGGTGGTCGTCGCCTGCGGCACGGTGAGTTCCACCGCGCTCGACGCCCTGCGGAAGGAGTTCCGCGTGCCCATCTACGGCGTGATCGAGAGCGCCGCCGCGCGTGCGGCGGAGATCACGAAAACGGGCAGCGTGGGCGTCATCGGCACGCAGGCCACCGTGAAGAGCGACGCGTACCGCCGCACGATCCACGCCATCGATCCTTCGGTCCGCGTCACGGCGCAGGCCTGCCCGCTGTTCGTACCGCTGGTGGAAAACGGCATCGCTCCGGACGATCCCGTGGCCGAGACCATCGCGCGGCGCTATCTCTCCGCCTTCAACGGGAAAGACGTCGACGCGCTGATCATGGGCTGCACGCACTATCCCGTGTACCGCTCCACGCTGGAGAGATGCCTCCCGGGCGTTGAGATGATCGATGTAGGCGAGGCGCTCGCCGCCTCCCTGACCGACGTCCTCAGCCCGCAGGAGGGGAGCGGGGAGATCTCCTGGTACGTCACGGAACGGAGCGCCGCCTTCGATGAGATCGTGCGTATCATGGATCCGGAAATCGATCCCGACCGGATCCGCGTAGACGATCGGTTCATTTTATCTTGAAATAAAGGAGAGGTCGCCATGAAGTTCGATCCGAAGTTCAACGAGAGCATCCCCGCAGAAGAGCGTATGATCAGCGCCGTATCCTATCTCTGGATCCTCTTTTTCCTGCCGCTGGTCCTGATCCCCCGCTCGGCTTTCGGCCGGTTCCACGCCAATCAGGCGCTGCTGAACCTCATCGTGGGCGTGATCCTTGGCATCCTCACGCGGCTGCTCCCCGGCCTGCGGTGGCTCTTTGCCGTGATCATGCTGATTTGGCCTCTGTGGGGCATCTGGCACGCCATGCAGGGATCGGAGAAGCCGTTCCCCTTCACCGGAGGGCTCACGATCCTCCGCTGAGTCTTTCCCCGGCCCCGCGCCCGGTTCCGACGCGGGGACGGGGCATGTTTTTTCCGACGAGACCATATAAACATCATATACGGGAGGAATGATCCTATGGAGACCAGGCCCTATATCCCCTGGGAGCAGGTCAGCGCATTCATGATCGACGTATTCAAGGCTTACGGCGTGCCCGAAGAGGACGCTGCCATCTGCACGGATGTGCTGCTGGAGAGCGACCGGCGCGGCATCGAGAGCCACGGCTGCAACCGCTTCAAGCCCATCTATCTGGACCGTTTCGAGAACGGCACGCTGCTGCCGGTGACGAAGCTGGACATCCTGAAGGAGACTCCCACCACGCTGGTGATGGACGCCAACAACGGCATGGGCATGGTGGCCAGCTACCGCATGATGGAGCGGCTGATCGAAAAGGCGAAAGTCTACGGCATGGCGGGCGGCGCTGTGTGCAACTCCACGCACTACGGCATCGCCGGCTACTGGACCACGATGGCCGAGAAGGCGGGCATGATCGGCATCACCGGTACGAACGCGCGCTCTTCCGTGGCGCCCACCTTCGGCGTGGAGCCCATGATGGGCACCAACCCGCTCACCTTCACCATGCCGACCGACGAGGAGTTCCCCTTCAACTACGACGCCGCCACCAGCATCGTGCAGAACGGCAAGATCGAGTATTACGCCCGTGAGGGCAAGCCAACGCCTCCGGGACTCGTGATCACCAAAGACGGCGGCACGCTCACGGATTCCGCGACCATCCTCAAGGAGATGAGGGCGGGCAACTGCGCCCTGCTGTCCATCGGCGGCATCGGCGAGGAGACCGGCGGGTATAAGGGCTACGGCTTCACCACGGTGGTGGAGATCCTTTCCGCCGCGCTGGCGGGAGGCCCCTACATGAAAGACCTCAACGGCAAGGACGCGCAGGGAAACAAGCAGTTCTACCATCTGGGGCACTTCTTCTTCGTGATCAATCCGGAGTTCTTCATGGGACTGGATACCTTCAGGAAGACGGCAGGAGGCATCTGCCGCGGCCTGCGCGCCTCCGAAAAGGCACCCGGCGCGGAGCGCATTTACACCGCCGGCGAGAAGGAATGGCTCGCCTGGCAGGACCGGAAAGACAAAGGCGTTCCCGTGGGCGAGGCCATCCAGAAGGAATTCATCGCGCTCCGCGACCGTTTCGGGCTGGATTACCGGTTCCCGTTCGAGGATCGCTGACCCCCATCCGGATACAGGAGGAGCCGCCATGAAAAAATACGTGATCGCTCTGGACCAGGGCACTACCAGCAGCCGCTGCATCCTGTTCGACAGGAACCAGAACATGCTCCAGGTGGCGCAGAGGGAGTTCGCCCAGATCTACCCGAAGCCCGGCTGGGTGGAGCACAACCCCATGGAGATCTACTCCAGCGAATACAGCGTGCTCAGCGAAGTCCTTGCCGAGAGCGGGATCGATCCCGAGGAGATCGCGGGCATCGGCATCACCAACCAGCGCGAGACCACCATCCTCTGGGACCGGGAGAGCGGCCGGCCGGTCTACAACGCCATCGTGTGGCAGTGCCGCCGCACGGCGGACGTGTGCGAAGAACTGAAGAAAGACGCGGAATTCACCGAGTACGTCCGGCAGCATACGGGCCTGCTCGTGGACGCGTATTTCTCCGCCACGAAGATCCAGTGGATCCTCAACAACGTCCCCGGGGTCCGGGAGAAGGCGGAAGCGGGGGAGATCCTCTTCGGCACCGTCGATACCTGGCTCATCTGGAAGCTTACCAAGGGCGCCGTGCACGTGACCGATTATACCAACGCCAGCCGCACGATGCTCTATGACATCGAAAACCTGCGCTGGGACGAGAAGATCTGCGCCAGGCTGGGCATTCCGATGTGCATCCTGCCGGAAGTGCGCTCGTGCAGCGAGGTGTACGGCACCGTGAACATCCAGGGCGTGGAGGTGCCCATCTCCGGCATCGCCGGCGACCAGCAGGCCGCACTCTTCGGCCAGGCGTGTTTTGAGGCCGGGCAGGCGAAAAACACCTATGGCACCGGCTGCTTCCTGCTGATGAACACCGGTGAGCGCTGCCAGCACAGCCGCAACGGGCTGGTGACCACCATCGCCGTGGGCATAGACGGCAAAGTGCTGTACGCGCTGGAGGGCAGCGTGTTCATCGGCGGCGCCGTGGTGCAGTGGCTGCGCGACGAGCTGCACCTGATCCACGATGCGGCGGATACGGAATACCTTGCCAACAAGGCCGGCAGCAACGGCGGCGTATACCTGGTACCGGCCTTTACCGGGCTGGGCGCGCCGTACTGGGACATGTACGCCCGCGGCACCATCGTCGGCCTTACCCGCGGCGCCGGCCGTAACCACATCGTTCGCGCGGCGCTGGAATCCATCGCCTATCAGACGGCGGATATGCTCCGCGCCATGGAGGACGACGCCGGCGTGCCTCTCAGGGAGCTGCGCGTGGACGGCGGAGCCTCGGCCAACAACTTCCTGATGCAGTTCCAGGCAGACGTCGTGGACCGGAGCATCCTCCGCTCCCGCATCCGGGAGACCACCGCG
>JAEEGL013877360.1_pt1 | contig 10042 bp, 5 predicted proteins | sample 9134231 | NCBI WGS metagenome assembly JAEEGL01 (sample SAMN16246548, study PRJNA631951) | gut metagenome | biome: gut microbiome; feature: rumen; material: fiber-attached | host: Bos | place: Iran: Karaj | collected 2018-10 | reverse complement strand
CGCGGGCTCGATCGGCGTGTATTGGTCGCGCACGGTCGCCGGCGCCGTCGGCGCCTACTACTTGCGAGGCTCTTCGGTGCTCAGCGACGGACGTTACTACGGGTTTACCGTCCGCGCTGTGCGCGTTCCGCAGGATTAGCACCTTCTCCTCAAGATGTCGATGGTTACATGAGAAAATGATGTAAATTTGTGGTTAAAAATTAAGTGATAGCTATGAAACAGAAAATTTTGATAATCGCCGCGTTGCTTGTATCGATGGTGGCTGTGGCTCAGTCGTTTGACGACTATTTTGATGGCCGCACGTTGCGGCTGGACTATGTCTTTGCGGGGAATCATGACGCCCAACAGATTTATCTCGAGCAGATGTTTGTCACTCCTCAGTGGGCGGGCCGCAAAAGCCGCCTCGCCGATGTCCCCCTTAAGGGTAATGGCCAGATTCAGGTGAGAGATCATGCCACAGGCCAGGTGCTGTTTGTCCACACGTTCTCGACACTTTTCCAAGAGTGGCTGGCAACCGAGGAAGCGACCAAAGTCAGCAAAGCATTTGCCACAAGCTATAATGTGCCCATGCCCAAGCAGCCCGTTGATATTTCTGTCTCGCTGCTTGATTTCCACGGTAAGATCGTGACAAGTCTCACCCACACCGTTGACCCAGCCGATATCCTCATCCGCCATATCGGTGACAACGGCATCCCTTATCACTACATCTGGAAAGGCAAGACCCTGCCCGTCAATGAAAAGGCTGCTGACCAGCCTGGTAAGCGCGACTATACGCCCACCGAGGGACCCATCGGTGGCGAGCCCGACATCACCGAGTGCATCGACTTGGCCATCGTTGCCGAGGGTTATACCCGTGCCCAAATGGGCAAGTTCTACAGCGACTGCCAGCGAGTGGTTGATGCCTTGTTTGCTCATGAGCCGTTTACATCGCTCAAGGATCGCTTCAACGTTGTGGCTGTAGCTGCTGAGTCGTTGACGAGCGGTCCCAGTGTGCCGCATCTGGGGCGCTGGAGCAATACTCCCGTCGGCACCCACTATGACACCTTCTATAGTGATCGTTACCTGATGACCCAGGACATCCACCGCCTGTATGACGTGTTGTCGGGAGTCCCCTTCGAGCACATCATCGTTTTGGTCAACAGCGATACTTATGGTGGCGGTGGCATTTATAACCAGATCACCGTCACGACCAGTGACCATACTACCTTCCATCAAGTGCTGGTTCATGAGTTCGGCCATGCCTATGCAGGCCTTGGCGACGAATACTTCTATGATGACGCCTACGAGAGTATGTATCCTGCTGATACCGAGCCATGGGAGCCTAACCTCACTACACTGGTGGATTTCCAGAGCAAGTGGGCCGACATGGTACCCAAGGGCACTGCGATTCCCACACCTCCTGACCCCAAGGTGCCTAACTATCGCAAGATTACCAACGAGAAAGAACAGCGCATGCTTGATGCCGCCACCCAGCGCGTCGGCGTGTTCGAGGGTGGGGGATACCAGTCTAAGGGTGTTTACCGTCCCGCTCAGGAGTGTCGCATGAAGATCAACGAGGTGGCTAACTTCTGCCCCGTCTGCTCCCGTGCTATCCAACGCATTACCGATTTCTACACTAGTCATTAGTTCTTGGTAAATCGTAATTGGTCACGTTGTGCGGCTGTGCTATCTGTGCTGGTGAAGTGTCGGCTTGTATAGTTAAAACAGGTGACAAAGTGTCGAGGATAGAAATCTTTTTTGTATATTTGCAGCAAGAAAACTAGACACTCAATGGCAGTAAAACGAGAAACGGTAACTTTCACGGCGCTCAACAAAGAGATTAAGGGCGGCAACTTCAGGAACATCTATGTCCTTCAGGGCGAGGAGCCGTATTATATTGACCGCTTGCAGCAGCTCATTATCGATACAGCGTTGACCGAGGATCAGCGTGATTTTAATCTATCGCTGTTCTACGGCAATTCAGCTAACGTGCGTGAGATAATTAGCGCGTGCCAGCAGTACCCGGCTTTTTCCCAGTACAAGGTTGTCGTTGTTCGTGAGGCTCAGCTCATCCCTAAGCAGCCTGGTCACAAAAATGACCTAGACCTGTTTGCTTCCTATGCCGAGAAACCGTTGCCTTCAACGATTCTTGTCATCTGCCATAAGGGTGGCGCACTCAAGAGCAAACCCTTCACCGATGCGCTCAAAGCAACTAAAAACGGAGTTGTGTTTGACTCTAATAAAGTTAAGGAAGGACGTGATCTTGACACGCTTATTGTGAATTATGCCAACTCCTTGGGATGCAATATTGACAATAAGGCGACGAGTATGTTGAGTGATCACATCGGTACTGATATTGCGCGTCTTTTCAGTGAACTAGATAAGCTGGCGATGCTTGCTGCCGATAAGGATATCACCCCTCTGTTGATTGAGCAGAATATCGGTATCAGTAAGGACTTCAATAATTTTGAATTGGAAGAGGCGCTTGCAAGGCGTGATGCAGCAAAAGCGTTCAGGATTGTGGATTACTTTGAACGCAACCCTAAGAACAACCCGTCAATGATTAGTGTGGCGATGCTGTTCTCATTTTTCTCAAGCGTATTGCTTGCCGCTACGGCTCGGGATAAATCACCTGAAGGCATCATGGCCGTTGTCGGGACTCGCAGCGCATGGCGCGCCCGCAAGTTCATCGATACCACACGAATGTATAACACGAGATCTTTGGTAAACATTATCGGTTACCTGCGTGAGTGTGATACTCACAGCAAGGGTATCGGGTCCCGTCAAGATCAGTATGCCTTGCTCAAGGAACTGGTATATAAAATCCTGCATGCCTGAGTCTGTTAAGTTATTGCCACTACCCTGCCTGTAGTGGTTTTTTGTTAAAAATTGGCATTAACTGATATTTTTTCGTGATATTTGACTATTTTTGCATGGTAATCATTAATCAACGACAAATATATTCATTATGAAACATTCTATTCTTTTGCTGTTTTGTTTGCTGGCGGTTTCTTTGGCAGCCGATGGCATGCAGAAGTATCTTGGCGGTGATATCTCTCTCTTGACAAAATATGAGGAGCATGGCGCCATTTATTATGATGAGAATGGTGCGAGGATCACCGACATGCTTGCTTATCTCAAGAACCAGGGCATGAATGCGATGCGTTTGCGCTTGTTTGTTGATCCATCAAAGGCTGGGGCTGAAGATCAAGGAGAGGGCGTTTGCCAGGATCTGCCTTACGTTATTGCTCTTGGAAAACGTATCAAGAACGCTGGTTTCAATTTGTTGCTTGATATTCATTACAGCGATACATGGACCGACCCCGGTCAACATTCCACACCACAGTCATGGACAGTTACCAGTGCATTGGGCGATAGTGTCTATAGTTACACCAAGCGTGTATTGAACGCGATGATTGCCAATGGTGCTGCACCTGATTTTGTTCAGGTGGGCAACGAGGTGACCTACGGAATGTTGTGGCCTACTGGACATTGTTATCCCAGCGGTGCAAATTACGGCAATAATGGTACTTTTGAAAACTTCGCAAACTATCTCAAGCGTGGTATTCAAGCTTGTCGCGAGGTCTGCCCAAACGCTAAAATTGTTGTCCACACCGAGATGGGGCGAACCAGCAATGTAACTGCTTTCTATCAGACGCTCAAGGCTTATACAACCGACTTTGACATCATTGGACTGAGCTATTATCCCTATTGGCATGGTAGATTGAATGTGTTAGAGAATTTGCTGACTCAACTTGAGACAAGCTATCCCGACAAGCACATTCAGATTGTGGAAACTGGTTATCCGCATGCTTACTATCCCAGTGATGCCAACTATGATTTACAATCCACATGGCCTGCAACTGAGGCTGGACAAAAGGCTTATGCTACAGATTTGGTCATGGCATTGAACGCTCATAGCAAGGTCAATGGTTTTTATTGGTGGTTCCCCGAGGCTAATGAGTTTGGCATCAACTATAATAATGCTGTGACCACCAGTTGGTACAACTGTGGATGGTGGGATAATCAGAATGGGCAAGTAATGGATGCCTTATTTGAGACTCTTGCCTTCCTTGATGGAAGTGGTGAAGATCCGATAGAACCCACCGATAGCGCCAGCCTTTATATCGTCGGTGGCGAGGGCAGCTGGAGCTTGACGGCACCAATGGCCAAGATGACCAACTTGGGCAATGGAATCTATGTGGACACGTTGACGATTAACCAGCCTATCTATTTTGTGTTTGCTGACGGAGGCCCCGATATCTGGAACGACGACTGGACTCTGTTTAACAGCACCTATCGTTATGGTCCCGCATCAACGTTCACAATCACAACTGGTACAGAGTACACGACTGCCAAGCATGATAACAATTACTCCTATTACTTTGTGGGTGATGGCAGTGATTATCTTTTCACATTTGACATTGATAACCTTCGGTTCAAGATTGAAGTGCTCGAAAGTCAGCCCGACATATTGATTGGTGACGTGAATGATGACCGATTGGTGAATATCAGCGACGTCGCAACGCTTATCAATTACCTGCTTGGTGGCCAGAATGTTTCTTTTAATGCTGCTAATGCCGATGTCAATCAAGATAAGAATATCAATATTAGTGATGTCACGAGTTTGATTTCTAGACTTTTAAACGGTTCAATGTAGTTGAGCGGTTAGAGTTTATTGATGATTGCAGAAAATTGTGTACCTTTGCAGAAAAATTGAAATAAATAGACAAATGAAAAGATTTCTTTTTGCGCTTTTTGCTTTTTTATCATTACTTGTTGCCTTTGCGCAACTTCAGGAAGTGTTACCCTTGTCGGTGCAAAATTTCATGGATGAGTGTGCTCAACGTCATTCACTAAACAAGGCATCTGTGGTATCTGAAAGATATCAGAACCAATTTGCAGCACCACGCATTGTTGATGGCGTCGAAATGGTAGATGCATTTATCGATATTGATAATAGTGCTGTAGTGAATGCTTTGAAGAATCGAGGTGTCAGAGTGGATTGTGAGTTTGACGGTTTCGTCGTTGCCAGGATTCCAATGGACATTTTGAATAAAGTATCTCAGATTCCTGGCGTGTCTAATGTCGAAATCGGTAGAACCGTAGAGTTGTGTACAGACTCGACCCTTAGTCAAACTCATGCAGGTCAAGTACTTAATGGTACGGATTATGGTCTTCCTCAAGCATACGATGGAACAGGTGTAATCATTGGTATCATTGATTCCGGATTTGAGTATCAGCATTATGCCTTCCGTAGTTCAGATGATCCGACACGCACACGTATTGTGAGAGTCTATGATACGGTTAACGAAACTGGACATCCTGTATATAACGGGACAGACAAATTCCCGGGTTCGGTATTTATGGGCGAGCAGATCGATACATTGACTTATGACACGAAGGGCTCACATGGCACCCACACAACATGTATCGCATCAGGCATGCATGTCAATGGCTATGGTGGTATGGCCCCTGGTGCCGAAATCGTATTGTGTTCAGTTCGCGATATGGATGTGAGCGTTAGCGAGCCTGATGTAGTTCGTGCCATGACGTATATCTATTCTTATGCTGATAGTGTCGGGAAACCATGTGTGATCAGTCTGAGTATGAGTGCTAAAGATGGTCCTCATGACGGAAGTGACCATATTTCTCAAGCAGTGGCACAATTAACTGGACCGGGTCGAATCTTTGTTATCGCTGCAGGTAATAATGGTAATATTAGTCATTATACTCATGGTCCCGTTACTGCCGCCAAACCTCTTAATATGCTGTTAGGTTGTGAACCGCCGTATGCAGTGAGTGCTGATAATTCTTATTACTATAAGAAGATCTGGTTTGAAACTTGGGTGAGAGGCACTGACCAGCGAATAACTGCAAGATTCCATATTTTTGATAAATATACAAAACGAATAGTTTGGACGTCAGAACTCGTTAAGGTATATAAACAATTTGATTCATCTTTGTTCAGTAAGTATTTTGCTCCAGATCCGTCAGTAGATAATCTTGGATATCTTAAAGCGTTTGTAGCAAAGTCTAATACTACAAATAAGTATGAATTATACTGTGCGATATATAACTTGAAGTGCCAAGAGAGAACTCATAATAATGGATATATCAGCAGTCGCTACCAGATAGGCGTAACGGTTTATCCCCCATCATCTTATTCTTCTAGTATGCCCGATAGCTGTTATGTGGACTCATGGATGTGTACGGGTGTGCGAGGAACATACAATGGCGATATCTATATGGACGAGATTTCAGAGAGTGGTGACACCATTACTCAGGCTGTAAATAATTTCTACGCATGGGCATATAATAGTAGTTCGATCAATCCCTACGCTGTTCACGACTCTATTATCTCGGCAGGAGGTTATGTGGGACGTACTTCCTATAATTCTTTAAATAATGGCCTGGTATATGACACATACTATACTGTTCCAGGAAGTACCTATTATGCTTCATCCTATCAGGATCCAGGCTATGGACCTACGGGTAAACATCTACCGATTGTGATGGCTCCTGGATATTGTGTTGTTGCTGCCTGCAGCAGGAACTCGTCAGTGCATAGTCCTGGTTCCGATTATAATGTGATGAATTATAATGGCTACTTGTGGGGAGTTATGAGTGGTACATCAATGGCGTCACCGACCGTTGCTGGCATCATTGCCCAATGGCTTCAGATAGAACCGAACTTATCACCTAGTGATGTAAAGAATATCATTGCCCAAACTGCTATCAAGGATCAGTATACACAAGACCCGGTTGATGGACATCGTTTTGGGCCCAATGGTAAGATTGATGCCATGGCTGGTGTCAGGTATCTTCTTGGTCTTAATGGGGATGATGATATTTTGTTAGGTGATGTTGACGGTAATGGTATCGTCAAGATAACGGATCTTGCTATTCTTATCAATTATTTATTGGATAACGAGGATGGATCCAACATGGTATTGGCCAATGCCGATGTAAATCAAGATGGACGCATCACAGTTTGGGATATAACAAAATTGATTGATATATTGTTAAGCAGTGAGTAACAGAACGATTTTGCTTCCTTGCTGGACGATATCCTGGCATTGCAGTTTTTATGTATGACTTTATAGTCTATCTGTTTTAATAATAAAAATGATGAGATATCAATTATTCTTTGGTCTAATATTGGCATTTGTGCTGTCGAGCAGGGTTCATGCCCAGAACCTTTACCCATTGACGGTTCAACAATTCCTGGATGAACAGACCGAGTATAATCGGTATAAATCAATGTCATTACTGTCGTCGATAGATGATGACCGTTTCCAGTTTGTCTCTCCTCGCGTTGTGGACGGAGTTGAGGTGGTTGATGCTTTCATCGCATTTGATAATCAACTTACGCTCAGCCGACTTCAGCGGTCAGGAGTCATTATCAACAGCCTGTTTGACGGTTTCGTAACCGCTCAAATTCCTATGGATCAATTGACAGCTGTCTCTCAGATGACTGGCGTGAAGGATGTGGAGATCAGCAGGAGGTTGAAGCTCTGTACCGATAGCACAATGAGTGCCACCTTTGCCGGCTATGTGATGAATGGAACGTCCCATGGGCTTCCTGCCGACTATGATGGCTCTGGTGTGATTGTTGGTGTGATTGATGTGGGCTTTGATTTTCAGCACCGTGCATTCAGGTCTAATGATGACCCGTCACTGACGCGCATTGTCAGAGTGTACAATACACAGGACAAAACAGGGCACAAAGCTAGGTATAATGGTATCTATGTGTTGCCGGGTTCAGTCTTTATGGGTGATGAAATCTATCGTCTGACATCCGACAATAGAAACAAGACTCATGGGACTCACACATCGAGCATCGCAGCTGGTTCTCATGTGAACGGCTATGGTGGCATGGCTCCTGGTTCTGACATCGTCATGTGCGCTATCAGTAATTATGAGGGAAACGTTTCGGCCGTCGACATTGCCAACTGTGTACGATACATCAACAGCTATGCTGACAGTGTCGGGCAGCCTTATGTGATCTCCCTCAGTGTGGGTACTGCTAATGGTCAACATGACGGACTAGACTACCTGTCCAAGATTGTCAATCAGACGATGGGACCTGGTAAGATCTTTGTGATTGCAGCTGGCAACAATGCTGGTAATCGTTTTTATGCTCACCACAATTCTTCACCATCCTCGCCGTTGAACTTGATGTTCAAGTGTGGTAATAATCTTGGCGGGGATTCCACCTATTATTATGGCGGTGTCAATTGTGATATCTGGATGCGGTCTGCGTCTGTCAACTTCTATTACAAGTTCCATATTATTGACCTAATTACGAGCAAGATCGTTTGGGAATCCGGCGAGCTTGCCAGTAAGACTACGATTGACTATTCCCAGTTAGGGGGGTACTATATCTATGATACTTCCGCCGATACTACGGGATATATAGCTACCGAGACCAGTTATGTCTCTACTGGAAGGAAATATCGTCTGGAAATCAAGGTTCGCAACTTGAAATGCAGTAACTACAGTAATGTCGGCGGCGTGAAGAAGAGCCGTTATGCCTTGGGTGTCACTGTATATCCTCGTAGGGATGTCACCAGTGAGATTGATGCTTGGTATTGCAACTCGAGTGGACGTTTTGGTACTTACAGCAAACAGGTGACAACTATGGATGGAAACGTAGTTAATCGGTTCTATGCCGCTCCCAGTGACTCCTGTTGCATCGGCACCTATGCCTGTGGTGACTCGACAATATCGGCTGGCGCATACTCGGCGCGCAATTCCTACTATTCCCTGTTCCAGAATAACATTGTGACTGACCGTACCATCACGGTCGGCGATATCGCATCATTCTCGGGCTATCAGATTGCTGGCGCTGGACCGACTGGCGAAGCATTGCCGACGATCTGTGCGCCTGGAACACTAGTCGTCGCTGCCGGTAGCCGTTATTCTTATTGGCCAAGCAGCTCCAGCACTGTAATGAAGAGCCAGGATGGCAGCTACTGGGGAGTGATGAGTGGCACTTCGATGGCGGCACCCACTGTAGCAGGCATTATTGCACTGTGGTTACAGGCCGATCCCACTTTGTCGGTTGCCGATGTAAAGAGTATTCTGGCCGAGACTGCAATCCGTGATCGCTTCACAATAGGTAAAAACCATGACCAGTTTGGTCCCAATGGCAAGATCAACGCCTTGGCTGGAATGGAAATGGTGCTGAAACGATTAAAACCCCTGATGGGTGATGTGAATGGCGACTCTGTTGTTGATATCAGTGATGTGACATCAATGATCGCATACCTTCTCAATAACAGTAGTGAGGAAATCAATCAGAAGGCTGCCGACATAGATGGCGATGGCCGTGTCACCATCTATGACCTGACGTTATTGGTCAACTACCTGGTAAATAAAAACGTGTGGTAAAGATTCTGTTCCTGATGCTGGCGCATTAGGGAGATTGTGATAACGAATCAAGCCGGTTGCCCAAATGAGCAACCGGCTTGATTCGTTTTTGGAAGCGTCACGATGAACGCGTTACTTGGTCACATCGATGAGGTTGTGTCCCGTCATCTCCTTGGGCTGGGGCAGTCCCATGATGTGCAGGATGCTCGGAGCGACGTCGGCAAGACGGCCATTGTTGATGATCAGCTCGGGATCCTCGGTGACGTAGATGATGGGCACTGGATTGAGCGAGTGGGCTGTGTTGGCAGTGCCGTCGGTGTTGATGGCATGATCGGCGTTGCCGTGGTCAGCGATGATGATGACCTCATAGCCGGTGGCGCGTGCAGCCTCTACGGTGTCGTGAACGCAGCGGTCCACTGCCTTGACGGCTTGGCAAATGGCATCATAGACGCCCGTGTGTCCGACCATGTCGCCGTTGGCATAGTTCACCACGATAAAGTCATACTTGTCCTCGCGGATGGCAGCGACGAGTTTGTCACGCACCTCATAGGCGCTCATCTCGGGCTTCAGGTCATAGGTGGGCACGTCGGGAGACGGCACCAGGATGCGGTCCTCGCCCTCGAAGGGCTGCTCGCGTCCGCCGCTGAAGAAGAATGTCACGTGGGCATACTTCTCGGTCTCGGCGATG
>JAEEGL013736684.1_pt1 | contig 10042 bp, 5 predicted proteins | sample 9134231 | NCBI WGS metagenome assembly JAEEGL01 (sample SAMN16246548, study PRJNA631951) | gut metagenome | biome: gut microbiome; feature: rumen; material: fiber-attached | host: Bos | place: Iran: Karaj | collected 2018-10 | reverse complement strand
GCGCCGCGCCGCCGGTAAAAAGGGCGCGGACACGGCGCAAAACACCCCCTTAAGTTTACCGGGCGTCTGACCCGTTTTCAAGACGCGCCGCACTAACGGAGCGTTTCCCCTTCCCCGATCACCGTCACTTCCATCCGCGCCGAGGTTGGGACCGGTACCCCGGCCGAAACACGGATGCGATTCATCCCCTTCACAAGGGTCGGAACCGTCCCTTCCGGCGCCGTCTCGGCGAGCGGCGTCCAGTATTTATCGTATTTCACACATTTTCCGTTCCGAAGTTCGGCGTAGGTTCCCGACTCAAGCGTTACCGGCAGAGTGACCGAATGGCCGTTAACCGTTACGACGGGGTTTTTCAGCTCGTACTCCGCGTAGGGGAGCGCCCTTACCGGACCGATCAGACAGCGCACCGTCTTTCCGGCGGGGATGTTGTTATACCAGAGGCGGCAGGAACTCAAATCGCCGGTTTCCCGGTAATGAGTGTAGACGGTATACCCCATCGCCGGCCAGACATAACGGCTCAGGGCAGACGAATCGGCTTCGAGGAGTTCAATATACTTCCAGCCGGTGAAATCGATTTTGACCAGCTGGCTGTAAAGGCCGATCTGAAGGCTGAGGACTTCCCCCTGCCCGTCGCCGCAGACCCACATGCCGGTTGCGCGGAGTTTCGACGGGTCGCTTTCCTCCGGCATCAGGCAGGTTTCGGTGCGGACCCAGGCGGCGTCGTCCGGAACCCCGCCGGAATTCGACGCGCTGAAAGCAAACGCCGCCTCGCCGGTCGCCGGAACCGTCCCCGCATCCGGTTCGACCGTGCCGGTCACGCCGGTATTCCCCTCGCACCCGGCGGAAACGCCCTTCGGATCGAACCGCACCGCGGCGGCGGGATCATCGTACGCGGCGGGTGTGCAGAGCGCCGCCACGCGGACCGAGAGCGGCTGCGCGCCGAACTCGTTTTCGACCGGCCATTCCGCGCTCGGATCGGACGGATCGGTCACTTTATGCTTCTTATAGAACATCTCGCGGAACCACGGGGTGCCGTCGGCGTCGCGGTAAAGCTTGAACTCTTTCCCCGGCTCGCGGAGCCTGGCGAGAACCGGCTCGGCAAGACCGGCGGACCGGACTTCGGTGTAGTCGCGAAGCATCGCGGCGCATTCGCCCATCAGCCGGTTCCCGTCGATCTCACGGACGGTGACCGGGCGGTTGAACGAGAATCCGGCGTTGTTCCCGACCATCTTGCACCCGACATAGTCGATGTCGTCGGGATAGGTCTGGTCGCACTGCGGCTCTCCCCATGTCACGAGATTCCACCAGCCGATATGGAAAGGCAGATAGAGGCCGCCCGCTTTCATTCCGCCGTATTTGTCGATTTCCGGGTCATGCCCGAGCCAGCAGCCGTGCAGATACTCCTCGCCCGCCTTCGTCGAGGCGAGGTGAATGTCGAGGAACCGCTTGAAGCCGCGGACCGCCGAGTCCCACGCCTGGGAACGCGAGCAGTAATGCCACCAGAAATGGACCATTCCGGAAAACTCCATGCCGACCGGACGCTCCAGGCGCCTGGCGACGTCCATTACGAATCTGCCGCCGGAATACCAGTAGTTCTCCTTCCCCCACATATATTGGAGCCCTTCGATCGCGTCGAAGTAGATCCCGTCGAACCCGCACTTGTTCACCAGGCCGGCGTGATTCTCCGCGATCTCGTACCAAAGCGGGGACTCCGCTTTCGGAATGTAGAGTCCGCCCCAGTAGGTTTTCAGAAGGGACGCGGCCGAACCGCTCTCGTGCGCCGCCGCGCGGGTGCCGTGGAACCCCCGTTTGCATCCCAGGAATTTCCAGGGCGCTTCGCGGGTCGCATCGGCATACTCGATGATTTCGTCCCCCAGCCGGAGCGTGCGGCTGCTCGTCGCCTCCCAGCCCGAGGCGAGCGCCTCCGGCGGAATCGGCTCATTGACGGTGATCTCGTCCGACTCGGCGCCGACCGGCCCGGCGAGCGTCCAGTCGCGCCAGGTGTCCAGGTCGGGATGCGGCACCGGCGTCACATAGCGGTCGTCCTGGTTGATGTAACACGCATAGGTGAGCAGGATCACCTGAATTCCCGCCTCGTGACAGCGGTCGATCACCCTTTTGAACGCGTCCCATCCCCCCGGCTGAACGTTATCGAGCGAACCGAACCGGAAGAATCTGCCGCCGTGGCATTCGATCTGGCTGATTCCGAACCGCCGGCACGCCTCGATCCACGAGTCGGCGGTCTCTTCGGTCAGGGTCCCGAAATTCAGCATATAGGAACCGTAGCCGTCGGGACTGGAAAGCGCCCACGCGCCCCCTTTATCGGAGGCGGGGATATCCGACGACTCGTCTGTCATGACGCGCCGGATCGCCGGGAGGATATCCGCCTGCGGCACGCCGATCAGCGCGGCCTTGGCGCCGACCAGTCCGAACCGCGCGGCCGCGCCGGCCATGTACTCCGTATGCAGGGCGGGAAACTGACGGACATGGGTAAAAGGCGTGAGCGCCAGGGCGCAGGCGGCGAACGGCTCGTACGGCTTCGCGTCGAGCGCCAGCGGAACCGCCGCAAAGATCAGCTCCTCCGGCTCGCCGCGCACGCTTGCGACCTCAAGAATCAGCGCGCCGGGGCGCGGGGTCACTTCGATTTCGGCGGCGACCGCCCCGTTTTGAAATGAGAGCGTCAGCGTCCGGCCGTCAAAGCGCGCCGACTCGGCGGGGAACAGTTCGCCCCCCGCCTTCACCCGGGCGCAGGAGGACGGCGTTTCGGTGTCGAGATACTCCCTGTTTTCCGTCTTGTCCCAGAGTGAGACGTTCGTCCCGTCCGCGCCGATGACCCACCGCATCGTATCGGTTTCGAGGGTCACATTCCCGGCATGGGCCGAACGGACCAAAAAACAGAAAAAAAGGAGTACCGGCAGAAGATGTCGAAGTTTCATGTCGCGTCCGTCGGGTAAATCGTTTCGCGCCCAGCCGGTAAAGACCACACCGTCCGGCGGCACGCAAACCGCCGGACCGGAAAAAGAAAAAGGGCGCCGGAAAACCTCATCCTACATCACGCGGGGCGGAAAGTCCAGAATTCCGCCCCCGGCACAGACTTAAAATGAAACAAGGAGAAGAAAAGAGGAGAGGACGGGAAAGCGCCGCCTACTCGTTCGACGGATTCGATTCGATCCGGTAACTCGGCGCGGCATGGTCGAGCGGACTCGACTCTTCCGAAAATTCCGCCGCCAGATAACTCGAATGAACCCGAATCCCCCCTTCCGAAACGTCGGAAATGACATCCGACGGCGCGGCGGCGGGCTCTTCGGCGCGGACAGCCTCGCTCACCGCTTCGGCGGAACACTGATCGGCGGTCAGCGAGACCTTCTGATAGACCGATCCTTCCTCTTCGGATGAGCCTTCTTCGGCGGAACTTTCGCTTTCACCCGCCTCGGCTGGGGAATAACTGGCGCTGATCACGACCGGTTTCGGCCAATTCTCTCCCTCTTCGGCAATCCGGGCGTAGAAGGGTTCCGTTCCGGCGGGCGACGCTTCGGTCTCCAAAGTATTGCTGTCATCCGTGGGAGCCGCTTTCTCGCCCGGGGCGGGAAATTCCGAACCGTTCACCATCTTCCAGACCTGCGGACACCGGTTGATGTTGATCCACAGACAGATAAAGATCAGGAGAAACGAAAGAAAGAGGCCGGAATATCTTGACATGGAAACCTCACGGCGGCTGTCGGCCGCGGAACCGTTCCGCGGATAACGGCTGGAGAACATATTTTAAATGAAACCGATTTTCCCGTTACGGAAAAAAGAACGCCCGCGCGGGAGGAAACGAATATACCCGTCGAACCGCGTTCAATAAAAACTAGAACCCTCTGAAGAAAAAATCAAGGAAAAGTGCAAAACTCTTTTGTTTTTCCGAACAAACCGTTCGGATTATACGGATAAGCGAAACCTTGCCGGTCCGTTTCGAAAAGGAAAACGCGCGGCGGACCGGTTCCTCCCAAAACCGGCCCGGAAAGGACCGGCGGAGAAACCGGAAAAACGGCTCCCCGCCCGGCGCCTTTCCCGCGCGCCTTTACCTCTCCCGCGGCCGGCCGTCAGCCGATCGCTTCCCGTCCCCGCTCGCCGGTCCGAATCCGGATGCAGTCGAGCAGATCGACGACGAAGATCTTACCGTCCCCGATGTGGCCGGTCCGCGCCGTTTCGATCACCACGTCGAGCGTCTTTTCGAGATAGTCGTCGTTCACGGCAATTTCGAGCCGGACCTTTTTCAGAAGGTTCACTTCCGAGACGACCCCGCGGTACTGCTCGGTATACCCCAGCTGATGGCCGCAGCCGAGCGCGTTCACCACCGAGAGCTTCGCGATATTCTCTTTCAGAAGCGCCTGCTTCACATCGTTGAGCGATTCCGGCTGAATATAGGCGATAATCAGTTTCATTTTATCCCTCCGATTCTCTACGCGTCATTTTCGTTGTTCAGTCAACCGTTCCCGCGCCGTCTCAGACGGTGGTCCATGTATCGAAGTTCGGATACGCCTGCATTCCGTGCTCTTCGATATCGAGGCCGCGGAGTTCCTCATGACGGCTGACCCGCAGTCCGATCGTCCGTTTGATCACCTGGAACAGGACAAACCCGAACCCGAGCGCCCAGACCAGCGCGGTTCCCGCGCCCAGGAGCTGAACTTGCAGAAATTTCGTCCCGCCCCCGTAGAAGAGGCCGGTTCCGTCCGCGGCGAAAAGCCCGACGCAGAGGGTCCCGAATGTCCCGCAGACGGCGTGAACGCTGATCGCGCCGACCGGATCGTCGATTTTCAGAACACGGTCAATGAACAGAAGCGAACCGATCACCAGGCAGCCGGCCGCCGCGCCGATCAGGATCGCGCCCAGCGGCGAGACGACGTCGCATCCGGCGGTAATCGCCACCAGACCGGCCAGGATGCCGTTGAGCGTCATCGTCGCGTCGGAAGTGCCGTAGATGATCGAGGCGAGCACCATCGCCGAAACCGCGCCGGCCGCCGCGGCCAGGTTCGTCGTCACGGCAATATACCCGATCGACGGCGTGACCGAAAGGGTGCTCCCCGGGTTGAACCCGAACCACCCGAACCAGAGGAAGAGGACGCCGAGCGCCCCCATCAGGATGTGATGTCCCGGAATCGCGTTGACCCGGCCGTCCGGGGAATACTTCCCGATCCGCGGCCCGAGCGTCATCGCGCCGGTCAGCGCCAGCCAGCCGCCGACGCTGTGAACGATGGTCGACCCGGCGAAATCGTGAAATCCGAGCTTGCTGAGCCAGCCGCCCCCCCAGGTCCACGCGCCGAAGATCGGATAGATGAGCGCCGAGATCACCAGGGAGTAGACCAGGTAGCTGGTGAACTTCGTCCGTTCGGCCATCGCGCCCGAGACGATCGTCGCCGAGGTGGCGCAGAAGACCGACTGGAACAGGAAGAAGGTCCAGCCGAGTTCCGGGTTCACCGCGAAGACATCGGCCGAAGTCGGCAGAAAAAAGCGCGTTCCGCAGAACGCGCACTTGTCGAGCCCCCACATCAGGCCGAAGCCGACGGCGAAAAACGCCAGCGAACCGACCGCAAAATCGATCACGTTCTTCATCATGATGTTGACGGCGTTCTTCGAGCGGCTGAACCCCGCCTCGACCAGCATGAAGCCGAGCTGCATGAAAAAGACCAGAAAGGTGGCGATCAGCACCCAGAGGGTGTTCAGGCCCGCCGAACCGGCCGGCGCACCCCCTTTCGCTTCCTCCTCTTCCGCGGCGCTTACGGGGAGAGCCGCCGCAGCCGGTTCGTCCGCCGGCGATTCGGCTGACACGCTCTGCACTTCGTCTGCGTAAAGGGAAGAACCGAGCCCCAGAGCGTTGAAGACATCCTCAACCGCCCTTTCGATCGGAGTTTCCTCCGGCTCGCCGAGATTCTCCTTTCCTCCCTGCCGCGCCTCCTTGACGAACGCGACGGTCAAAAACCCGAAGAAGAGTAATACAAGCACAAAGATCGCCTTCCAGATTCTCATCACTGACGCTCCTTTCTTTCGACCTGGTGATACTGTCGGGTGATTTCCGGGACGGCCGTCCGGGGCCGCCCTGCCTTTTCTTTAAGCAAAGTGCGTGCCAATCCCGCTTGCCGAACCGGAACGGGCCCGAAACCCCTTAAATCAAGGGTCCGAAAGAAAAAGCTCTTTTTTAAAAAGAACATATTTGTAATTCACTCCGCCGGAAAAGAACATAATTGTTATAGGCCCGCAGCAAAAAGATCAAATATGTAAAGAGACGCGCGGCGGTTCCCTTTTCCGCTCCGCCGCGCGCCGTATCACTCACCCGACTGCCGTACCAGACGGTGGTATTCCTGAAGAGTCCGCACAGCTCCCGCCTCATCGGCGTTTTTCAGCCCGCGCACGGCGATCTCCAGGGCCGAAAGGGTCGTTGTGACCGGAATCCCCTTCATCACCGCGGCGGTACGCATCCGGATCTCATCGACCTTCGAGGCGGCGCCCGGATTCGGCGTATTGACGATCCAGCTGATCTTCCCCTCATCGATGAAATCGAGGATGTTCGGCCGGCCGTTGCTGATCTTGTACGCCGCGCGGCATTTCAGGCCGTTGTTATACAACTCGGTCGCCGTGCCCAGCGTGGCGTAGATGCGGAACCCCAGCTCTTCGAGTTCGCGCACCAGCGGAATCGCGTCCCTCTTGTCCTCGTCGCGCAGGGAGACAAACACGCCCCCCGTCTTCGGCAGGGCGCTCCCGGCGGCGACCTGGCTTTTGAGATACGCCTGGGAATCGGTGAACTCGATGCTCATCACCTCGCCGGTCGACTTCATTTCGGGCGAGAGGGCGATATCGGTGCCGGGGAACTTCGCGAACGGAAAGACCGCCTCCTTGAACGTCACATAGGGGAGGGTCACATCGCCGGTCAGCCCCTGCTCGTCGAGAGTCCGTCCGATCATGCAGAGGGCGGCTTTCTTCGCCAGCGGCACGCCGGTCGACTTGCTCACAAACGGCACGGTCCGCGACGCGCGCGGGTTCACCTCGATCATGTAGACCGTCTCGTCCTGCACGGCGAACTGAATGTTCATCAGCCCGCAGACATGCAGGGCGCCCGCCAGCTCGCGCGTGTAGCGGCGTATCGTTTCGGTCACTTCCGGCGAAAGGGTGCGCGGCGGAATCGAGCAGGCCGAATCGCCCGAATGGATCCCCGCCAGCTCGACGTGCTGCATGATCGCGCCGATCACCGTCCGCCGGCCGTCCGAGACCGAATCGACGTCGACCTCCACGGCATGTTCCAGGAACCGGTCAATCAGGATCGGGCCGGACGAGACCTGTTCCGCCTCCTCGAAAAACTTCCGCAGGTATTTCTCCTTGTAGACGATCACCATCGCCCGACCGCCGAGCACGAAGCTCGGACGGACCAGGACCGGATAGCCGATCCGCCCGACCGCGGCGACCGCCTCGTCGATCGTATGGGCGATTTCGCTCCGCGGCTGGGCGATCCCCAGGCGTTTCATCAGCGCCCGGAACCGGTCGCGGTCTTCCGCCGCGTCAATGTCGCCCGGCGTCGTCCCCAGGATCGGAACACCGGCCTCGGAAAGCGCGTCGGCAAGGTTCAGCGGCGTCTGCCCTCCGAACTGAAGAATCACGCCGTCCGGCTTCTCGCGCTCATAGATCGCCATGACATTTTCGAAGGTGAGCGGCTCGAAGTAGAGTTTGTCGCTCGTGTCGTAGTCGGTCGAGACGGTCTCGGGATTGCAGTTGACCATAATGACTTCGCATCCCGCCTCGCGCAGGGCGAACGCGGCGTGAACGCAGCAGTAGTCGAACTCGATCCCCTGCCCGATCCGGTTCGGGCCGCCCCCCAGGATCATGATCCGCTCTTTCGTTCCGGCGGGCGACGGGCGGACCGGCTCGTCGTACTCTCCGCCGAACGTCGAGTAGTAATAAGGCGTGACCGCCTCGAACTCCCCGGCGCACGTGTCGACGGTGCCGAAAACCGGAAGAATTCCCATTTCACGGCGCAGCCGGCAGATCTCCGCCTCGCTGCGGTTCAGGAGCCGCGCCAGCTGCCGGTCCGAAAAGCCGTCTTCCTTCGCCGCGCGGAGCCGCTCGGCGTCCGGCCCCATCGCCGCCTCCTCGTCGGCCAGCTCGGCCATCTTCCGCAGGAAATACAGGTCGATCCCCGAAAGGGCGTGAATCGTCTCGGCCGTCCAGCCGCGGCGCAGTCCCTCGTGAATATAGTAATACCGGTCGGGATTGGCGCGGCGGATCTCCTCTTCCACTTCCGCGTCGCTCTTTCCGCGGAGCGCGTCGCATTTCGCGTCGGCGCCGAACCCGTCGTGGCCGGTATCAAGGCTCCGGATCGCCTTCTGGAACGACTCCTTGAACGTCCGGCCGATCGCCATCGCCTCGCCGACCGATTTCATCTGCGTTCCCAGGGTCGAGTCGGTTCCCGGAAACTTCTCGAACGTGAAGCGCGGAACCTTCGTCACGATGTAGTCGAGCGCCGGCTCGAAGCAGGCGGGGGTCGTACGGGTGATATCGTTCCGCAGCTCGTCCAGCGTGTAGCCGACCGCCAGGAGCGCGGCGATCTTCGCGATCGGGAATCCGGTCGCCTTGCTCGCCAGGGCGCTCGAGCGCGAGACGCGCGGATTCATCTCGATGATCACGCGCCGCCCGCTCGCCGGCTCGACCGCCCACTGAACGTTCGAGCCCCCCGTCTCGACGCCGATCGCGTCCATCACGCGGAGGCTGTCCGTCCGCATCGCCTGGTATTCGGCGTCGCTGAGCGTCTGCGCCGGCGCCACCGTCACCGAGTCGCCGGTATGTATTCCCATCGGATCGACGTTTTCAATCGAGCAGACGATCGCCGACCGGTTCCGCCGGTCGCGGATCACTTCCAGCTCGAACTCCTTCCATCCCAGGAGCGACTCCTCGATCAGCACCTCGCGGTTCAGGCTCGCGTCGAGCCCCCGGCGGAGGATCACCTCGAACTCTTCGGCGCTGCGGGCGATTCCGCCGCCGCTCCCCCCCAGGGTGAACCCGGGCCGCAGGATCAGCGGCCAGCGGCCGATCTTCTCCGCCGCCTCGCGTCCCGCTTCAACCGAGTGAACGGAAAACGACCTGGGCGTTTCGATGCCGAGCCGGGTCATCGCCTCCTTGAACAGGTCGCGGTCCTCGGCGCGGCGGATCGCCTCGGCGCCGACGCCGATCATCTCGACGTGATACCGCCGGAGCACCCCCTCGTCGTAAAGCCGCAGCGCCAGGTTCAGCGCCGTCTGCCCCCCCAGCGTCGCCAGGAGCGCGTCGGGACACTCGCGGCGGACAATCTCCGAGAGGGTCTCGAACGTCATCGGCTCGATATACGTCCGGTCCGCGAACTCCGGGTCGGTCATGATCGTGGCGGGATTGCTGTTCACCAGCACGATCTCGTACCCTTCGGCGCGGAGCGCCTTGCACGCCTGGACTCCCGAATAGTCGAACTCGCACCCCTGCCCGATCAGAATCGGGCCGGCGCCGATGAGCATAATCTTCTTAATATCCTTTCGAGCGGGCATTGCCGTCTTCACTTTCCTTTTTGAACACTTCTGGCATCGCGCGGCCTAACGCGCGTCAAAACAAATCGCGGAACCGCCGAAAGAGGCTCACCGCGTCGCTCGGCCCGGGAGCCGCCTCGGGATGGAACTGAACCGAGAACGCCCTCGCGCGCCGGCAGGCGATCCCCTCGACCGTCCCGTCGTTCAGATTGACGTGCGTCAGCTCGGCGTCTTTCGGAAGCGACTCTTTCAGGACCGCGAAGTTGTGGTTCTGGCTGGTGATCGCCACGCTGTCGTCGGTCAGATCCTTTACCGGGTGATTGCACCCGTGATGCCCGAACTTCAGCCGTCCCGTCTTTGCGCCGAGCGCCAGCGCCAGAATCTGATGTCCCAGGCAGATCCCCATCATCGGAACCCGCCCCAGAAGCGCCCCGGCCGCTTCGACGGCATGGGGCACCCCCGCCGGATCCCCCGGCCCGTTCGACAGGAAAACGCCGTCCGGCCTGAGCGCGAGGACCTCG
>JAEEGL013522902.1_pt1 | contig 10042 bp, 11 predicted proteins | sample 9134231 | NCBI WGS metagenome assembly JAEEGL01 (sample SAMN16246548, study PRJNA631951) | gut metagenome | biome: gut microbiome; feature: rumen; material: fiber-attached | host: Bos | place: Iran: Karaj | collected 2018-10 | reverse complement strand
TGCGCCTCCAGGAATTCAGTTGTGTTGCTCATAGTAGGAGTTCAATTCTTTTGGCCAAAGATAGAAACAATATTTAAATTGTACAATATTTATGTTTATATTTGCGGAAATAAATGCAATGGAAGGACTTCAATATTGAAACACATATGACTCTTTTCGATTTACTCCACAAGGTGAACGCGGTTGGAAACCAACTGAATACGCATGATATACCACTCAGAAAAGACGGGCATCAGATTGATTTTGATCTGGAAATCGGAGGCTCTTTCAATGAGGGCTACTGCATCAACATCATAAACTATCACGAAAGCGAATAGTAATCAGCCATGGAAAGCATTAAGGATGAAAAACAGTATAAGGCTATAATGGCTCGAATAGATGAACTCATTTTTGAAACGGACGAGAACACGCCCGCGGACGATGTCCGCCTTGAAGAACTGGATCGGCTCTCGGCCTTAGTCGAGGAATTTGAACGAAAGCATTATCCTATTGAAACAAAGTCCCAGCAACCCCTAATGAGAAACCTGACACCAATCGAAGACCTCATTACCGAGGACTTCGGCCCAATAGGATCACCGCAGCGGGATCAGTTTGAGAAGGAGTGCACAAACTGGCTTATTAAAAACGGATCAGAAAACTGATTCTGGGAGGACGGTCAAAATACAGATACGAATAAGTTGAAGATATTAAAGAAAAACAATAAATTTGTTGCTGGGGACCGACTTCCTGAAATGAGGCGACTTACTTTAGGTTAATAGGCACCGGACACAAGCAGCCACTCTTAAATAAGTGGCTGCTTTTTATTGAAAATGCGAGTTAATCAAAGGAAATGTTTGGAAAGGATTGAAAAGACTTCTCTGTCTTCGAGATTTGGCGTATAATAATCCTCCCAATCACTTGGATTGAGAGAAATTGCTATAATTGGTAAAAGACTATTGAAACTGCACTGCTTCCCTATTTCAAAAAATGATCAAAACAGGGAAGAGAGAACTATCTCATTTTGGGAGGCCAAGCATATTCATAGACAACGATGAGAACGGGTTCCTCACCTTTTTTGTCCTTGTCATTGTTTTTTTTGTCATCCTTCTTTTGGTCGGTCTTTTGCTCAGTCTTCTGGTCACCCTTTTTCTCTTCTGCAGACATGACCATTGCTGTTCCGGGAAGCATCAGTAAAAGAACAACAAGTGCAAACAATTTACGCATAACAAAATGATTTAATATAAAATGCAAATATGGAATATGATGCGAATGACTATTTGCAAATATAGCATTAATTTAGATAAATAACGAATAAATCATTTAGCATAACTCCAACCATGCGGAGTCTTAACAAATATTAATTCCTTTCTTTAGAAGAAATCGATGAAAGAGCTGTCTTGAATGATGACGAATTACAAACGTTTAGCATTAAAAATCGTTCCATCAAAAGTGCCCTTATAAACAATCAAGAAGAATTCTACTCGGCGGATTATTTATCAAGGCGAATACGTAACTTCTGTGGAATATCAGATGCTTCGGGCAATCTCATCATCTTAATGATATACTCCACAGTGGTGGTTATCCCATCGCGATTATACACATCAATGCATCTGTTCATATGCCCATAATGGGCGTTTGGGGCTTCAATGACACCTTTCGCTCCTTTCAATTGGTCATACTCATCATTCAGCATTACTCTTATGAGTTTTTTACGAGGTATTACATTTGCCACGTATGAAGAATTACATGTGAACTGCCAATAACTCTTCAGGTTTTTGTTTACAGAAAACTCTGGAGATATGCTTAATAACTTTTCTTCCAGTTCTTCCATCAAATGTTGTATTGCAGTTGACGAAAGTTTTTGTGTGGGAGAAAAGCTACTTGATTGCCTACTTTTATAAATACCTGGTACGACTTTTACGACTAATCCAAGGTCTAATAATCGAGAGATCTCTTCAAGCTGCCTCCGTTTTGTGTTTGTATTTGAATGAGTGTTTACATAATACCCGTCTCCAGCTCTTTGATATGCTTTAAACTCAGCAGGATCCCTCGAAATTAACCCCTGTATCTGCAGCGTTTCTACTCGTTCAGGGCCAATCATTTCAATAGCTTTACTTAAGGTAACAGACGCTTGTGGCTCAAAAAGCTCTACTCCATTAGGAAACGACACTTTTAATGCTTCCTTCATTCGCTTTGAATGAGGCGGCGTAATGACATCGTCCTCCGGGTTATGGCAGATAATCACATCTTTTCCATCTAGATTCAAGGCCAGCGAAGATAGCTCTGATCCCTTGAATTTTGCGTTTAATACGGCCGCGCCATCTCCCCATTTCTTTATTATGGGTAGGATAACGTTCTTCATAGTTGATGATATTTCTTCCATATCCCTCTTCCATGATGTCGCTTTTTCTTCTTCTACGCGAATTTTCTCATCTATTGCATCGAGGGGTAAATCCGCGGCAATCATCTGAGCACGTAATGCATAGAGCTTTTCAAGTGTCCTATTCATATGTAGATGCCTATATTATCACCTTATTCATTCATGATGAAGCCAATCACTTTAATGGTACCTAAGATGACTTGTTATACAAAAGGAATGCTTATCGTTTGTCTAATTCTTCAATCTTCTTTATAACGAGAGAAGCAACATCGGCCATAAGAGGAACAACCACACTATTTCCAAATTGTTTGTAAGCCTGACCATCAGAAACAGGGATAACGAAGGAGTCTGGAAATCCTTGCAGCCTTGCGCATTCTCTAGGTGTCAGCCTCCTTGGATTCTTTCCTTCTTGAGGGATAAGAATTTCAGCACCGTCCTTATAATACCGGGCGCTCATTGTCCGACTGGCCCCATCTAAATTCGCAAGGCCATATCCGAAACCATTTCCCGCAGCTTTATGCTTAGCAGCATAAGCTTGGAGGTAAGTCCAAAGCTTGTCAGATAATGTGTATTTTTCATCAACAGTGTCTTCGAGAATATCTCTTAGAATAGGTTTTTTCTTCGGAGGGGTCAAATCAAAGGAAAAATCCACTTTGTCACCGAAGCGTCTTTTGTCGAAGCCGACGATGACAATCCTTTCTCTATGTTGTGGGACATATTGCTGCCCATCCAAAACCTTATAGAATACGTTATACTCAAGCCCCCCATCTTTAAGGGATTTCTCAAGAGAGTCTCTTATGATACCAAACGTCCTTTTCCCATCATGGGATAATAGATTCTTGACATTTTCTAGCATGAAAGCTTTCGGACGTTTTTCCTTAAGGATTGAACAGATATTAAAGAACAGGGTTCCTTGAGTTTTATCTTCAAAACCTGTTGCTCGCCCCAAACTATTCTTTTTACTAACCCCTGCTATGCTAAAGGGCTGGCACGGGAAGCCCCCTACAAGAATATCATGCTCTGGAATATCGGCGACCTTTACTTTCGTAATATCGTCATCAGGTGTTTCATTAAAATTTGCCCTGTAGGTAATTTGGCTGAATTTGTTCCATTCATTTGAATACACACAACGGGCACCTGTTCTTTCAAAAGCAAGACGCAATCCACCGATGCCGGCAAATAAATCGATAAAAGTATAGTTGTTTTTTGCTTTAGTTCTTTTCATTTTTTGAGCTATTTATTTTCATCAAGAATCTTCTTTAATTCTTCGGGAAGAAAAGGAGGATCCTTTCTATGGAGCATAGCATGGCAGTTCGGGCACACAGGAACGAGGTCTTTGACTGGATTAATGATATAATCCGGCCCTATCTGAGATACAGGGATCACATGATGTACATGTATGAACCGAGAACCAATTGTTCCATAAGTAGCTTCAAAACTAAAACCGCAAACTACGCATTTGTACCCTTTATTCTGAAGACATAACTCTCTATTGAGCCTATTCCTCTCATATTTTTTTGTCAGTCTAGTTTGCTCTGCTCCTTCCTTATAGCCAAATGAAGATTCTTCTAGTGGTACTATGTCTGACAGAGACAAAATCATGCCAAGCATTAATTGGCCATAGTGAAGGACTAAATCTCCATAATCTATGCTAGATTCAATACTAAAAGGAGCTTTGGTGACTTTCAAATTCACCTTATTCCAGACTTCTTTTGTCCAAGTATCTGGGGAATCACTGTTAAAACGGTGATTGTTAATTTGAAAGTCTATAGAACAGCCTTCTTTTAGCAGGCATTTAGCATATTCAGCAAACAGTACTCTTGATTCTTGGTTTTTTTCACCCATATTCCTGACAAATGGAGCCCCGTATGATTGAGGAACAAAGTTTAAAACCATTCGTACATGATTGCGAAACTCGATCAATAACTCGAAAAACTGCTTGCCTGGAATGTCTGGCTGAATAACATATCCGGGTTCTGGCCCAGGGTGAATCTCAACCAAGATAGGTATGTCAAAAACCTCTTCAAGAGATCTTTTTATCTCATAGATACTTTTCATTTATTATCATCAAATTCCGGGTCGGGAAGATCTTTAATCAATTTTTTGAGATATTGCGAGACATTGATTCTCAAATCTTCATAGGCCTCTTTTGTCTCTTCTGAATAGGTTGCTAGCTCGGCTTCCGAAAGTGCCCAGAGTAGCGCATCCATGCCGGTAACCATTACGCTTTGGTTAATCACCGGCAGATACACCTTCTGGTAGTATGGGTGTGAGGTATTCAGCTCTATAGCGTGCTTCCCATCATAAAGGGCAGGATGCCATAGAACACCAGCTTCAAGGTCAGGGACCGTGATGACTCGACATTTACCGTTATCGCCGGTGCTTTTTATAGTTAGAGTTGATTTGGTGACCCCATTCTTGTTGGATATTTCCACCTCTCCCTTTTCGGGGTTTGTGACTGTTATCTTGGACTGCTCAACACTGTGTGCCTTCTGCTCAATAGTCTGGTTCGCAGCATCATGAGCTGTTTTAGAGACTTCAGCTGACCTTTTCTGCGTTCCTAACCGATAACGCTCGTCGGCTGCACGTCTTGGAGCAGGTAAGATCTTGTTTTTAATCTCATCGAAGATATCCTCGTTTAGCAGAATTCTTGATTTTTTTATATCAATCGAAAATGCTTTATCCAAACGATGGTCAAAGGATAGCTCTACTCTAAGCAGCGTACCATGAGGTTCATTAATAAACATTCCCATCCAGTCACCATAATGGATGAGTCGATTCTCGCGGTATATATAGAATCCCTGCATGGAATTCTGTATAAGTGCACTTTCCGCGGCTGTCGGTGTAGAAAATTCTTCCTTCCGAGGAATGAGAACAGACTTGATGAAGAGCTCTCCTTGGACGGAATCATCAGTTGATTCTATTTCGATCTGATTGAGCCCCAGTACTTTAGTATTTTGCTCCGTGCTACAGAAGGGGTCCCATGGGGAGATGTTTTTTCCATTCAAAGAGATTTCTACATTTGAAGCTCTATGATCTTTTTTGTCGAGGAACCTTTGGTACACCAAAGATATATGGAAGCGAAGACGGTCCTCTATGCCCTTAAGACTCTTTCGAGCTGGAGTCTTACTGTTCTGGAGTAAACGGTCTATTTTGTCCCAGACAACTAATGTCCCGGTTCCATCATCACAGGTTTCTTCAAGTAAGCTTTTTTCATCTTGTGAAACATCGGGTATTAGAAGTTCCCAGTCGCCCTTTTCTACAATATGATCCAAGTCCCACTGGACTTTTCTCATAATATTGTCATTTCCTCTCGAAATAACAGATAAACTACGGCAAAATGCAGTTGATGCCGTTTTGAGCCCAAGTCCAAACTTTCCAAGACTGGCGGCGTTTTGCCTTTCCTTGGAGCCATATTTCATGGCGTTAAGAAGTTCTTTCTCATTCATTCCACAGCCATTATCTGCAAATAATACAGTTATATTCTGTAATGCATCAAGATTAATATAGATATCAATTCTTGATGCTTTGGCTGCGATGGAATTATCAATTATGTCTGCCGCCGCTGTATTAAAATTGTAGCCGGTATCTCGTAATCCTTCCATTACCCTAGCTGGATCCGGCGGAAGATTAGCAGTCCTTTCCATAACTTTAAGCGTATTGTCAATTATTACTCTCTAATTTCACAGCGATTACACGCCAATTTTCATTGAGCATCATCTTTGTTTTTACAATGCCATTCTCGTTTACGACTGATGTTGATGAACTTAGCCCATCTTTCTTAAATCTGATATGGTCCTCTCCATCTTCGCCATGTATCAATATAATTTCATCCCCAGACCTTAAACCGTTTTCTCTAAAAAAACGAGTAAGTCCAGTTAGCCGATACTCGTTTCTCGTACCTTTAGGGGTGTGAAACTTATTGTTATAGTAAATGAAATTGAAGCGCCACGGCTGTCCCCAGTCATCATAAAAAACCATAGAGGCTCTCGGATTCAAAATAGAATTCCCCAAATCAGGAAAGAACTTCAGAATATCGCTGTTCTTGGGGACGCATATTCCTGCCTGATGCCCACCGGTTTCTCCAGTATCATTGGCACTCAATTCTTTGCTTATTGCTTCGACGTGCTTTGTTTCCATTTTAGTTTGTTTTTGGTGAAATCATAAGAGCTCGTACGATATCTTCGGCATTAAGCTGAGATCCGTCAGTCCCTACAATTGCAGATTCGAACATGTTCCTTTTTTTGACGATACGCTCATTAACAATCTCTTCAACGGTATTTTTGTAGAACAATCTATACACAAATACTTTTTTGGTCTGTCCTCGCCTATATGCTCTAGCTGAAGCCTGGTCTTCAACAGCAGGATTCCACTCAAGGTTATAATGGATAACTCTTGTCGCGGCTGTTATGTTTAAACCCGTTCCTGCCGCTTTGGGATTTAAAACAAGAAGAGCAGGACCTTCTAATTGAGAAAAGTAATCAACAACTTCTTGGCGCTCCTTAACGGGGGTTTCACCATTGATTTGAAGTACAGGAATACCAATTCGCTGTGAGATATCATTTCTGATTAAATCGAACATTTGGGTGTAGGACGTAAACAGAATGCATTTCTCCTGAGAAACTGAGATCTCATCGAGCATTTCACATAACCGCTCATATTTCAGGCTCCGAAAAGTGGGATCTATTCGAGATTCTTTGATGATTTCCGGATGGGTACAAAACATACGAAGTTTCTGCAAAAGAGGTAATGAAGCATTCTTGCCATTATAATTAGCAAGGATTTCCTGTCTGTACTCTTCATATTCCTCAGCTTCTTTTTCTGGCATCTCAAGAGGTACTTCTATGTCTATCCTGTCCGGAAGATCTTTTGCCACATCAGCCACCCGGCGCCTTAACATAAGTGGAGTTATGGCAGATTCAACCTTCTCAGCTCCAATAATATCATCTGTGTATGTGGCCTCAAAATCCTTCTTGCTTCCAAGATAGCCGGGCTCAACATAATCCATAATAGACCAGACGTCAAGAATATGATTTTCGAAGGGCGTTCCAGAAATAGCAATAGATGCCCGACGAGGCAGGCCTTTTATGGACTTAGTACGTTGTGCATCTGGATTCTTAATCCCCTGGGCTTCATCAACGACAATCAAATCCCAATGGATCATAGTTAACATTGAGAAATCTGTTGTAGCAGTAGAATAAGAGATTAATACCACATCATGCTTCAAGAGCTCTGTGTATAATCCCGTGCGCTTTCCTCCATGATGGAGATAGACATCAATGCCCGACGCGAATTTCGCAAATTCACGACGCCAGTTTTCCAGCAAAGAGACAGGAACGACAATTAGGACAGGCTTATCAGAGACACCTTTACGACTTGCAATGAGGGTAATAACTTGTAGAGTTTTACCCAATCCCATTTCGTCTCCAAGAATACAGCCGCAATCTTGGTCTGTAACATATTTCATCCAACAGAATCCGACTCTTTGATAAGGATACAGAGTCGCGGAAACAAGAGACATCGAGTCTTCTTCCTTAACAGATAATGGGTGACTGTTTAAAAAGTCGACTGCTTGATCCTCGACAGCCAAAGTTGGATACTTGTCACTATTGACGAGTCGTTTAATATTCAGGTACTGTTGAAGAGTAATTCTACCAAACGAAGAGATGCCGGTATCAGCTAAAAAAGGGGAAAAATCATCGAAGTTATTGATATACATCCAAGTATTATCAAAGACAACATGATCCCTTAATTCTACAACAGACTGATTCAGCGTGAAAACATTTTTACCTCGACGTACTTTCGGCAGCAGCAAAATTTCTTTATTGTCTTCGTTAAACGAAATTGCCAAAAATAGTTCGGCGGCAATAGAAGAAAAATGGAGCTCCGGGTGTTCTTCGATAGGTGACGGGAGTTCAGTTATAGCGCCTCGTAGGGCTTGTAGTACGATTGAGGCATAGGGAATAATTTCTATTCCGTCCTCGCCGTAAAAGCGAAGTTGATTCTTTTTTATTTCCCAATGCCTGATCATTGTTAATCTCACGGCTGTTTGCCTCACGAGAAGTATTATAATAAAGATATATACCTAAATTACAAAGTTAAAAAAAACTGTGATAAAACAGTTTTTTGTGTAGGATATTTCTCAACTCTATCACGGGATTCATTATCTTTGCTGGGAATAGCGCCGATAATTTAATTATGTCCGATGTTCACACGCAGGCTCAACGCCACAGGAATATGGCAGCCATTCATTCCGTTTCTACAAAACCGGAAGTGTATTTGCGTCAAGCTCTATGGAGACAAGGTTTCCGCTATAAAGTGAACGATAATCGTTACCCGGGTTCACCGGATATCGTCCTCAAAAAATATCGCACAGCTATTTTTGTCCACGGCTGCTTCTGGCATGGACATAATGGCTGCAGGTATTATACGGTACCGAAAACGAATACGGATTTCTGGGTGGCCAAGGTGGCTAGGAACAAGGAGCGGGATCAGGAGGTTTGGCGGAAGCTTGAAGCGAAGGGATGGTATGTGATTATTGTCTGGGAATGCCAGTTGAAGAAGGGGAGGATTGATGAATCTGTTGAGCGAGTGGCGGCGGAGATTATTAAGAATGGGGAGTCGTATAAAGCGGAACAAGAAGCAAGAAGGAGCGCGAGGGAAGAGTATCGTAAGGATTTAAAGGCGCGGAAGGAAAAGGAACGTGCTTTAATGAAAGAAGTGCATAATAACTCAAGAATACAGAACCAATGAAAAAGATTTTATTGTTGTCCGCCATGATTTTAATCGGACTTGCCAATGCTTGTGCTCAGGGAGGTTCTTTTGAATCAAAAAACAGTAGAAAGTCCGACGTCCTAGTTCCGAGATACAAGCTATTCCCAACACAGAATAACTGGATTTTCCTAAAGCTTGATACGAGCCAAGGATTCGTAACGATGGTTCAATATAGTCTTGAAGACGAAAAGCGCCTTGAAGTACCCATCCGTTACCAGGCACTTGCTAGTGGCGTAGACGCAATTCCTGGCAGATTCAATCTCTATCCCACGCAGAATATGTGGAACTTCATCCTACTTGATGAATGGGACGGACGGACGTGGCAGGTTCAGTGGTCTATCAACGGCAATGAAGCGATTGTGCCAATAAACGATATCCCCTCAACAATTTGATTATTAGCTCTTTTACAATCACTCTGTAATTCTTCGTCGGGGGCCGGTGTGCTCCTGCGGATTTCGGATTTCAGCTGCTAGTGAGCAGGCGGGAAGGCGCGGTCCCGGAACGGGATGACGCCGTTTGTTTGAGCGCTAGTTAGGCCCGCTTGCGGGACTAACTGAGCGAGTTCGGCGTCAAGCGCCTTCCCGCCTACGCGAATAGCTGAAATCCGTCATGACGCAGGAGTGCACTGGCCCTCGGAGGAAGGTTACAGCGCTCGCACGAGAGATGCCCGATCAGGTCGGGCATGACGGTAGGGTCCGGCGGTGTCATGTCGCCCGGGGAATGATACTTTTGTAACTTTTTCTTGTATGTTTTTGCTTCCCCGTAGGGGAACTTGTTGTTTTTACAAAATATTAATTATCTTTGTTCGCTTGTATTTTAACCAACTAGCTAACAACCATGAAGAAACTTACTGCACTTTTACTGTGTATTGTCCTCGTTACGCCCGTCTTTGCCAAGAATGACAAGGAC
>JAEEGL012953083.1_pt1 | contig 10042 bp, 7 predicted proteins | sample 9134231 | NCBI WGS metagenome assembly JAEEGL01 (sample SAMN16246548, study PRJNA631951) | gut metagenome | biome: gut microbiome; feature: rumen; material: fiber-attached | host: Bos | place: Iran: Karaj | collected 2018-10 | reverse complement strand
CTGGTAATTTTCCGCCGATTGAAGTTGGTTCAAATGACAGGAAAATATTCAAAAGCTCTTCGATTTTTGGCTGAGCTTTTCCACCCGAACTTGCAATGTAAACATAGTTTGCCTTTGGAATTGAAGCAGTTACAATTCCGGCAGCAAGACCAAGCTCAAACTTTTCGCTAAGGGCACCGGCTTCCTTTGGATTTTTGAGTGTCTTTTTATAAGAAGCTTCATAAGCGCTCAAAAAGCTTTTAAGAAGCTTTGCGTTCTTTTCTGCAAAGTTTTTTGAAACAACCATTACAGTAAGCGGATAAACCTTTCCCTTTCCTGCAAAATATTCATATTCAGACTGGAAATCAATTGCAGCAATAACCTTGTCGGATTTGGTCTGAGCTACAGTTGCAAAAGGTTCCGGAACAACTGCATATTGAATAGCTCCGGAAATAAGCTGGGCTGCAATCTGTGCTGTAGGAATAGAAAAATCAAGAGTTATGCCGTCCTGGCTGTCGGCAGCAATTCCATTCTTTTCCAGAAGATAGCGGAACATATATTCAGGAGTAGCCCCCTGACCAGCAACATAAACAGTTTTTCCTTTAAGGTCACTAAGCTGCTTTACGCTTGAGTCGGTTGTAATAAGGGAAATGTTTCCATTACCGGTAATTGCACAAACCTTGAGGGCACCGTTGGAGCTGTTGTAAACCTTTGCGGCAACGTTTGCAGGCAAAAATCCAATGTCAATTTCGCCCTTGAGCATTTTTGGAAGCAGCCCCTGAGGGTCAGCAAACTTTTCATAACTGATTTTTGCGCCTTTTACAGGAGCAGCATCATCCAGTAAATAGCCGGCTGGAATGCAGCTTGGGCCATTTAAAACACCAAGCCGGATTTCCTGAGCACTAACACCTGCACAAAGGATTAATCCGGCAAACAGAGAGAATAGTATTTTTTTCATGATAACCTCTTATTTCTTTTCAACCATTACCGGCACTTTTACCGGTTCTGATTTGACTAATTTCACCTTGAGTTTATCACAATTGCATTCTATAGTCACTAAGTCAAGCTCAGAATTCTGATTAGAAAGAATTTCGATGGAAAGAGGATCTTCTATTTCTTTACGGATAAGACGTTTCATAGGGCGGGCACCCATTGCAGGATTATAGCCGTGTTCAATAAGGTATTCCTTTGCCTTTGGCTTAACGCTTATCTTGAGTTTTTTATCTTTAAGACGTTCTTCAAGGTCTGCAAGCTGAATGTCCAGAATCTGAGAAACCTGCTTTTTACTTAAAGCATCAAATACAATTACATCGTCAATACGGTTTATGAGTTCCGGATTCAAAAGCTTTTTAAGTTCGTTCATTGCGCCGGCTTTTATTTCTTCGTAAGGAAGAACACCTTCTGCGGTTCCAAAACCGACACGACCTTCGTTTGTAATCTGACGGGCACCTGCATTACTTGTCATAATAATAACAGTGTTGCGGAAGTTTACTGTGTGACCAAGATTATCACTTAATTCACCTTCCTCTAGCATCTGAAGCAAAAGGTTAAAGATATCAGGGTGGGCCTTTTCAATTTCATCAAGCAGAACTACCGAATATGGATGACGGCGAACTTTTTCTGTAAGCACACCACCCTCCTGGTACCCTACGTATCCTGGAGGAGCTCCAACTAAACGGCTGGCATTATGCTTTTCCATATAGTCAGACATATCTATACGGATAAGCGAATCTTCTGAACCAAAAAGGTACTTTGCAAGAGCCTTTGCAAGCTGAGTCTTTCCAACACCTGTTGGTCCAAGGAAAATAAATGAGCCAAGAGGATGCTTTGGAGATGAAATACCGGCTCTGCTTCGGCGGATTGCTCCGGAAATTAGATTTACAGCACTGTCCTGTCCGATTACCATATGATGAAGTTCATCTTCCATATGAATAATGCGTTCTGTTTCTGAAGCTGTCATCTGTTCAACAGGAATACCTGTCATATCGCTAATAATGCGTTCAATATCTGCACCGGTAACTACCTTTGCAGGTCTTCCACCGTTCTTTTCCCAGAGATTTGTATAAAGGTTAAGCTTTTTCTTTAAGTCAATAACCTTATCGCGCACAACAGCAGCGCTTTCGTAATCCTGATTCATTACAAGATTGCGTTTTTCTTCTTCGAGTTCCTTTTTCTTTTCTTCTAAGAAGGCAAGCTCACTTGGACGTTCTTCTTCCTGAATCTTTTTTGCAGCACCTGCTTCATCCATAATATCAATTGCCTTATCCGGCAAAACCTTTTCGGGCAGGTAACGCTTACTCAGTCTTATGATGCTTGGAATAACATCGTCTGCATAAATTACGTTGTGATATTTTTCGTATTTTTCTTTGATACCCTTAAGAATACTTTCTGTTTCGTCTGTGTTAGGCTCTTCTACCTTAACTACCTGGAAGCGGCGTTCAAGAGCAAGGTCGCGTTCAATATGCTTTGTATATTCTTTAGTAGTAGTTGCACCAATTATCTGGATTTCTCCGCGCGAAAGAGCAGGCTTCATAATGTTTGAGGCATCCATTGTACCTTCATTACCACCGGCTCCAATGATTGCATGAAGCTCATCAATAAACAGGATGATGTTTTTATCTTCCTGGAGCTCTTTTAAGATTTTTTTCATGCGCTCTTCAAATTCACCACGATATTTTGTACCGGCAACAACGGCAGCCAGGTCAAGCGAAAGAATGCGTTTTTTAAGCAGGTCTGTTGGAACCTTACCGGCTGCAATTTTCTGGGCAAGACCTTCTACAATGGCTGTCTTACCTACTCCAGGTTCACCTGTCAAAACCGGATTATTTTTTGTTCTGCGTGCAAGAATCTGAATTACACGATGAATCTCTTTATCGCGGCCAACTACAGGATCCTGCTTGTTTTCGCGTGCAAGCTTTGTAAGGTCGCGGCTATATTCTGCAAGGAAAGAATCCTTCTGTTTTTTCTGAGTTTTATCTGTCTTTTGTGCAGTACCGGTTTTCTTATCATCAAACACATCAAAGAAACCGCCTGCAACATCATCATTCAAAAGACTTCTGAATACTGTATCTACAAGCGATTCTGCACGTGCCTGTCTTATAGAAGAATTGTGTTCACCCTGAAGCTCTGTTACAACAAAGCGGGCATCCATGATTGTATAATCTGCAGAAAGGAAAAAGCGTGAAGTAATACTTCCTTCTTCGCGGATTGCAGCAAGCAGAAGATGTTCTGTTCCAATATAGTCATTATGAAGGGCATTTGCTTCTATGTCTGCAATATCAATAAGCTGCTGATAGCGCCTGCTTAATGGAAGACTTTCGAGAGTTGGAGTTCCTCTTTCTTCGGCAAAGAATTTTTCAATAAATTCCAGAAGTGCTTCTGGTTCCAGAAGAAGCTTTGCGAATACCTGATAAGCCAGCCCCTCCTTATTTTTTATCATTGCAAGAATGACGTGCTCCGGCAAAAGCTGTTTGCTTCCAAGCTTACGTGCTTCATCCTGTGCCAGAACGGAAACAATTTCTTTTGCTCGAGGTGAAAAATTCTTCATTTTGAACTCCAAAAAAAGATATCTGTTCTTTAATTATCGGCAGAAGGGGGTGATTTCTGCAATTGAAAAGTTGTAGATTGCGACGCAAAGCTTACCGACATTTTGCTACGCAAAAGTCGTTCGCCTTCGCTTCACTCTGGGTCGCAATGACTGTCATTTTTAAAAGTATAAAACCCCAAATATGGCGCCAAGAACTATTATTATTATTGGATGAGCCTTAAATTTAAGCAGCAGGAAGGTACAAACCCCATAAAAAGCAAGACAAATCCAGTCAAAAAGCCCTTTCCAGCCGTTCAGAGTGAGTAAAACACTCCAGTCCTGGGGAATATTCATAAGTGCAAAAGTAAAAACCTGAACTACAGGCACAAGAATAAGACCGGTTGTTACAGGCCGCAGGAATGCCAGAGAGCCTTTTACAAAAGGATTTTCGTGAAATTTCTGTAAAAAACGGGCAATTATAAGAATAATTATGACAGACGGCATGGCTTCAAACACAGAAGCAAGGATACCACCTGGAATTCCATATAGATTATAGCCTATATAAGTTGCCATATTAATTCCGATAGGACCAGGAGTACTTTCGGAAATTGCAACCATATTAAAAAACTGTTCCGGACTTATTAAACCACGTGCAACAATTGTCTGCTGCATAAGTGTAATTGCAACCACACCGCCACCAATTGTAAAAAGCCCTATATAAAAGAAGGTAAAACAAAGCGCAATTAAACTCATTTTGTTTCCTCCTCATTCTGAACCAGCTTTTGATCCCTTTTTTGAATGCGCAAAACATTCAAGCACCCAAGAACAAGAGCTACAAGAATAATTATAAATGACGGAACTTTAAATACAAAAATACAGACAAAGGCAATGAGCATAAAAAGCACATTCCATATATTTTTTATTGTTTTTTTTGCAAATTTAATAATTACAGAGGTAAGCAGAGCAGCAACAGCAACGTTAATACCTTTAAGGGCTGACTGAACCTTTGGATATTCAGAAATTGAATTGATTGTTCCTGCCAGCAGCATAATAATTACAATTGAAGGAAAAATAATTCCAAGAGAGGCTATAATTCCACCAAAAACGCCAAGCTGTCTGTAGCCTACAAAGGTTGCAACATTTACGGCAATAATGCCCGGAGTACTCTGCCCTACTGCATAGTAATCAATTAAATCTTCTTCGGTAATCCAGTGTTTTTTATCTATGAGTTCCTTCTGCAGCATAGGCATCATCGCAAGTCCCCCACCAAAAGTAAAAAGCCCCACCCTTGTAAAGGTAAAAAACAAATCAAATAATTTAACAACTTTATTTTCCTTATTCATTCATGTCTCCATAATTCCCAGCTTTTTCAAAGACAACTTCAACACAAGTCCCTTTTGGCTTGGCATTAAATATTTTAAATGCAGCATCCATCTGATTGGCACGGTACTGCATTGAGTTTAGACCAATTCCAAAGTCAGAACTTTCCTTTTCGCCAATTCCAATTCCGTCATCAACAACTCTAAAAACAATATGCGCTCCTTCCATAAGACAGCGGACTATTACCTTTTGAGCTTGAGAATGCTTCATCACGTTATGAAGAGCCTCCTGTATAATCCGGAATATATTTAATTTTTGCATTTTATCAAAAACAAAGCTTTGTGCAATATCCCATTCATAATCGCATTTTATTCCGGACTGCTGTTCAAAAGAATTACATAAATTACTCAAAGACGCATCTAACCCAAGATTTTCCAGATCCACAGGATAAGAGTTATGTGCATACTGCCGGGTCCTTTGTAAGGTATCACTAACCAGCGCTGCAAGCTCTTCCATCTCCGGTCGGCCTACAGAACCATCCTTACTTGAATAACTTCTGCACAGCATGGAGATTCCTGCAAGTCTCTGGCATATATCATCATGAAGATCATTACTAAAACGCTGACGTTCAATTTCACTTATTTTTAAAACTTCGGCTTCTACCTTCATACGCCTGTTATTTGCGTCTACAAGTTCACGGGTACGGTTAGAAACTTCGCTTTCAAGAAAGTCTGCATAACGGCGTCGTTCTTCATTTACTTCAATTCTATTCATGGCAAGAGCAATATCTACAGAAAGAAGAATTATGTATGGAAGAGAATTATCCGGTGCATCGTAAAGCAGACAACCCATATAATCATTACCGGCATTTAAAAATTTAAAGACCAGAGTTGAGCAGCTGTATTTTTGATTTATAAAATCATAAAAATCACAGAGCTTTATGAGGCCATCAGAATTCAATGGAAAATCTTTAATTGTTTTACCACCACAGCGGACAAAAACCGGCCGCACAAAAAGAGAATTATCTTCCAATGGCTCCGACTGACTCAATTTTAATGGAAATTTTAATATGCAGAAATCCTGGGCACCAAGCATTGCAGTATTGTAATCTATTATAGAAACCAGTTCCTGTTCGCGGTTGTCATTATTAAGATCCTGTCCAACATGACTTACAATTCTAAGCATCTGTTCCGAAAGCACATAAGAAGATTGAACTTTACTGAAGGATTCTCTTACAGCATTAATATCTACTTCGGTTTTTGTACAGCCACAGGATTCTCTGTAAATTACACTGGACCCGATTGATTTTTCGAGAGGAACAGTTTTTTGCTGAACATAATCAAAGATTATATTAACCGCTTCTTCGCCAATTTTATCCAGCGGTTGATGAACAGTTGTAAGGGCTGGAATTGAATAGCGTCCCTGAGGAATATCATCAAAACCTGTAACAGCAACATTTCCAAAAGAGTCGGTGTTGTTTATCTTTAAAAACTTATATACACCAATAGCCATATTATCATTGGCACAGACAACAGCATCCGGTATCTTTCCGGGATTATTTTTCATAAACCCTTCCATTGCCAGAACTGCACTTTGTTCGGTAAAGTTTCCGCGCAGGACAATATAATCAATATCAGAATAGTCCGACTTATACTGTTCCATAAGCTTTTTAAAAAGCTGCTCACGATTAATTGCATCCTGGTGAGTCTGAGAACCGCCAATATAAATAAAGTTTCTGTATTTGTGAGTAAGAACCAGGTGATCTACAAGATCACGCATTGAATCATCTGTCTGAATTAAAAGAGAAGGAACTCCGTCAATCTTCTGACCAACAGAAACAAGAGGAAGCTCTCCCCATATATTCTGAATATCGGTTTTGTTATTTAGAGTACAGCTGTCTATAACTACAGAGGTAAGAAGAATAATTCCATCAAGATTAAAAAAATCTTTTTGCGGGAGACGACCAATAAAAGCATCGGACCTGAACTCAGTATTGCCTTCCTGAAAACAGATTATCTGAATGCCAAGTTCAGCAGCACGGCGTTTAATTCCTCTGTAAAGCGAAATCTGATATTCTTCATCAAGAATATTCAGAACAAGTCCTATACGCATATTTTTATTATACTATTATTTTTGATTTTATGATATTATATTGATATGGAATATTCAGTGATTATTATAGATGACCATCCTTTGTTCAGCAGGGGGCTTTCTCAACTTATAGAAACTCAGGCCTCTTATAAAGTAACAGGAATTGCCAAAAACCAGGCAGAAGCTCTTGCAATGATAAAAGAAAAAATGCCGGATCTTGCAATTGTTGATTTGAATCTTGGCAAAGAAGATGGTCTTGAACTCATAAAAGAAATTCTTTCTATTACAGATAAAACAAAAGTGCTGGTCCTTTCCATGCATGATGAACGCTTTTATGCAGAACGTGCCCTTAAGGCCGGAGCAAAAGGCTATATCATGAAGCAGGAAGCCGAATCGAATGTTACAACCGCCATTAATACTGTTATGCGTGGAGAAATCTACTTAAGCAGCAATGAAAAAGCGCGGCTCGAAGAACTTACAAAAGATAATAAAAAACCTAAAGACGGCGAACCTTTTGATTTGATTTCTTCTCTTTCGGACCGCCAGTTACAGATTTTTACACTCATTGGAAAAGGCCTTGGTACAGTAGACATAGCCGAAAAATTAAATCTGAGCATAAAAACTATAGATACACACAAAGAGAATATAAAAATAAAGCTCCACTGTGGAACTTCAGCGGAGCTTAGGCAAATGGCTATTGAGTGGACCAGCCACTAAAGATTTCGTCCATACAGAACAGACAAAAAGTTTAATTCCTCTGCTGCCTTTTTCTTTAGGGCTGCTTTGTCCATTCTCCAGGTCCAGTTTGTACCTGTAGTTGACGGCATATTCATTCTTCCACTGTTATCAACACCGGCAATATCCTGCATTGGAACTACAGCGTAATCTGCAGTAGAAGCAATAACCGCGCGCAGCATATTTTTTCTAAGGCTGCCAGTCTTTACAAGAGCACGGGCCTTTTCTATAGAAATGCTTTCTCCCTGAATATACTGTGCCACAAGCAAAAGCTGTTCATCACCCAAGTTTTGAAGCCAGCCCTGAAGCGTATCGTTATCATGAGTACCCGAATATACTACGCAATTAGAAGTATCATACATATGCGGCAAAAAGTAATTTACCATGCCGTTTGTACGGGCTTCATCAGGACTAAACGCAAACTGCAGCACCTTCATACCAGGAAAGCCGCACTGATCCCGCAGGGCACGAACTTCATCAGTAATAACTCCAAGATCTTCTGCAATAACAGGCAGGTCTCCAAGCTTGCTTCTTATTGTCTTAAACAAATCGTAGCCGGGGCCTTTGCACCACTTACCGTTAATGGCTGTCTTTTCTGAAGAAGGAACCGCCCAGTAAGCTTCAAAACCGCGGAAATGATCAATACGAAGAACATCTGTAAGTTCAAATACACGCTTAATTCTATTAATCCACCATTTATAGCCGTCTTTTTTCATTGCATCCCAGTCATAAAGCGGGTTTCCCCAAAGCTGACCGTCGGCACAAAAATAATCAGGCGGAACACCGGCAACACAGTCTGGTCTTCCGTTTTTGTCCAGCTGGAACAAGCTCTGATTGCTCCAAACATCTGCACTGTCTGGTGCAACAAAAATCGGAATATCACCAATAATACTTATGCCGTTTTCGTTTGCATATTCCTTAAGTTCAGTCCACTGAACATTAAAAAAGAACTGTATTACCTTATAGATTTCTACATCGGTTTTATTATTGCGGTACCAGTCTGCCAAAGCTTCTTTTTCGTGAAGGGCAAGAGCCTTTGGCCACCACGAATGCCAGATAGAAGAAGCCGGCTTTTCCTGTTCTGCCTTTTTATCATAAAAAGTCTTTATGCTCATAAACAAAGCATAGTCCGCAAGCCAGGCTTTTTTTGTGCGGCAAAATTCCTTGTATTCAGTCTTATCCTGTTCACCACAGTTTTCCAGAAAGTTTAATGCAATTTTTTTGAGGACAGGAAGCTTCCACCAGACAACTGCTCCAAAGTCCACATTACCACAAGATTTTATATAATCAGGCGGAGTAATTTCTTTTTTTGTTGCCCAGCCCTTCTCTACCAGTTTTTGCAAATCAATAATAAGAGGATTTCCTGCAAAAGTAGAAAACGAAGCATAAGGAGAATCTCCGTAACCTGTTGGTCCAAGCGGCAGAATCTGCCAGAGGGATTGACCTGCATCTACCAGCCAGTCAATAAAATCATAAGCAGGCTTACCTATTGTTCCAATGCCTGGAGTTCCTGGAAGAGATGTGGGGTGTAATAAAATGCCGCTTCGGCGGGTAAATTTCATAATTGCTCCAAAAAAAGCGCCCCGCTACCCTTACGCACCCTTCAACAGGTTCAGGGATTGCAGGACCACGGGGCAAAAAAAATAAAAAAATAAAAAAAACAAAAACTCTCGACTAACCGAGAACCTTTGATATTCTTTCCAAAACCTTTTTGCGGTCAAGAGGTTTTACGATATAACTCTTTGCACCAAGCATAAGTGATTTCTTAACAAGTTCTTCCTTACCAAGAGCACTTACCATTACAACTTTTGCATTCTTATCAAAAGCCATAATCTGTTCCAAAGCAGTAATACCATCCATCTTAGGCATAGTAATATCCATTGTAACCAGGTCTACATGAGGACAGAGCTCCTTGTACTTTGCAACACCCTCTGCTCCATCAACTGCAGTGGCAACTACGTCATAGCCTTCGCTGGCAAGAATCTGACCTAGCTGCTTAGCAACGAACATAGAGTCATCTACAACGAGTACTTTAAAGGCAGTTCCGTCACTCTTAAGGCCCTCAGGCGGACGTTCATTAATTGTTGGATAATCCTGAATTGTTTTCATTATATTTAACTCCTATATTCTAAGCACGTTCCCTGATAGCAACGTTAACTTCGATTTTACCATATTCTGTAATAAGAGGAACGATGAGAGCTTCTACGCTGTCGGTTGTTCCACCTAATGCAGCAATTTCCATTTTTTGACCAGCAAACAAAGTTGGAGGTGTAAGGTCAAACTTAAAGCCAAGCTCGTGCAGTTTTGTTACAGCCTGTGCAGTAATCAAGTTTGCAAGCTCACTGATTGTTGCTTTTGCAAGATCATCAAATGATGGTAACTTTTCACCAT
>JAEEGL011401225.1_pt1 | contig 10042 bp, 6 predicted proteins | sample 9134231 | NCBI WGS metagenome assembly JAEEGL01 (sample SAMN16246548, study PRJNA631951) | gut metagenome | biome: gut microbiome; feature: rumen; material: fiber-attached | host: Bos | place: Iran: Karaj | collected 2018-10 | reverse complement strand
TTTTTGTTTTATAACTTTCTTTATTTTCAAATAATTCAAATCTTTGAATTTTTTTGATATATAAATTTGTTAATTGTTCTTCAAATTTTTTATTGAATTTCAATTGTTCTTCAAAATCTAAAAATATTTTAAAAACTCATTCTTACATAATTGCTTTTTCACTGCTTGAAATTTAATTTCTTTTTGAAGATAATTTAATTTTTCAAATCCATCATTATTATTTATTTCCATTAATCTGAAAAATAATTAAAATGATATTTATCTATCATTATTTATCAATATTAATTTAAATAAAACAAAAAAAAAATTAAAAAAAATTAATATATATACAATAATAATTAAATCAAAAAATATAACAATGACCAAAATAAAAATAAATCTTTAAAAAAAAATAAAAAATATAATAAAAAAATAAATGAATCGTGATGATGAAGAAGAATCAAAAGAAAATTTTTTAAAAATAGTAATAGTTGGCCAATCTTCAGTAGGGAAAACAGCATTAATAAATCAATATATGAATAAAATATTTATAGATGCTGCAATAACAACAATAGGTACAGATAAATTTATAAAAGTTGAAAAAATAAATGATATAGAAATTAAATTAAATATTTGGGATACAGCAGGACAAGAAAGATTTAGAAGTTTATCACCTTTATTTTTAAAAGGCTCACATATTGTTATAATGGTTTATGATATTACTAATAAAGATTCTTTTGATGAATTAGAAACTTTTTGGAAAGAGAAAATTAAAGATAATACTAGTAATATTATTTTAGGACTTGCTGCAAATAAATCTGATTTATATGAAAGAGAAGTTGTTACTATTGAAGAAGGTAAAGATTTTGCTAAAAATAATGATGCCATTTTTTTTGAAACTACTGCTAAAAATTATGAAAGTACTAGACAATTATTTATTGAATTAGTAACTAAATATATTGAAAAATATGGATTTATTTCTGACAATGCAAAAAATTTAGTTATTGAAAAAGATAAAAAACCAAATAATAATTCTAAAAAAGGTTGTTGCTCAAATAGATAATTTTTTATTTATAATTTTTTTATTTAATATTAAATAATTAATCATTAATATAAAGAAATTATATTTTTTATGAAAAAATAAATTTTATTAAACATATTAATTTATTAAACTTAACACTATTAACTATTTTTCTGATAACATAATAACTATTTTCGATAAAAATTATTTAAAGGCTTATTCTTGTATTTATAATAAAATTTAATGGATTAAAAAAAATTAAAACTAATTAAAATTAAAAAATATGTTTTTTTTTTCAGTTTAATATATGTACATGTATCATTTATTTAGTTTAAATATATTCTGTGTTACTTATTAGTCATTTAAATTCTCAAAAAAACTAAATAAAAAAGAAATTTATTTTTATTTTTTAATTTAAAATTAAAAAAAGTTAGTATTTAATAACTATTTCAGAGTTTTAATTGAATCATTATAAATTTGATTTTCTTTTTTTAAATGTTTTGATTATTTATTTAAATAAATCATTTTAAACATAATAAAAAAAAAAGTAATTTAATATATAACTTATGGTTTATATATTTATTAAAGTAATCATAATAATATTTTTACAATTTTCAAAGAAAATTTGATACTCTTCAATATTATCATCATAAATTATTCATAATTTGATGATTTTTAAAATAAATCTATAAAAAGACACAAGATTATAACTTTATTTTTTATTATCTTAAATTTAAATTTAATTTTGGAAAGAATAACAAAGTAAAATTTAAAAATAGTTAATATAATGGAGGATGATGAAATTAAATTAATTGCAGAAAAACATCAATTTGAGTTAAAATCAAAAATAGGCAAAGGAAGTTATGGAACAGTGATTGAAATAAGTGTTAAAGGAAATATATTTGCATGGAAAGTAATGAAAGTATCTAAAAACAACAAAAAGTTACAAGAGATTATAAAATCAATAGAAGATGAATTAATTTGGTCAAAGAGTTTTAAAAGTCAATATTGTATTAAAACATATAGTATATTTAAAGACGAACTAAATGATAAAATTATATATTCTTCTGTTATGGAAAAAGCAATTTTCAGTGACCTAAAATATTGGTTTTTCTATTTTTATAATGGAAATTTATTACACATAAATAACTCAGAAAGTATAAGAATTAATCTTAATATGGTTCATTTTTTTTTCTATCAACTTCTTCAAATTTTAGTATTTTTACGAGAACAATGTGTTGTTCATTGTGATATAAAAGGGGAAAATTTATTAATATGTAATAATTTTCTACTAAAAATATCAGATTTTTCAGTTCTTAAATTAAATGAACCAAATAAAATTTTTAAATTAACTAATTCTACAATTAATTCTAAAGGTCCAGAATATTATAATGAAAGTAATGAACTTAATGTAAATAGTTCATATAAAGTAGATATATATGGAGCAGGAATGATTATTTATCATATAATTTATAAAAAACAATTAATTAATTCTTCAAATAAAAATTTTTTTTTTGATGAATCAAATTCTAAAAATAGGAAAAAAGAATTTTTAATTGAAAAAATAATTGAGGCTATAAAAATAATTAATGAAGATAAATACTTAAAAAATGAATCTGATTTTAAACAATTATTAATTTCTATGATTCAACCAAAAATTTCAGAAAGAGCATCAATAGATGAATTATTAAATAATAAATGGATTAATACAAATATAGATATTATGCAAAAAATAAAAAATATTAATGATAATGAAGAGATTAAATTATTTGTTGAATTTCAGAAATATAAAAAAATCAAGGCAAAAAGACACAAATTTTTTTTAAAAAAATAAAAAAATAATAGGAATTTAAAATTCATTATATTAATATATTATTAGGTATTTATCTTATATAAATAACTTTATCTTATTAAATTTTATCATAAACAATAAAAAAATAAACAATTATTAACTATAATATTATTTTGAAAAATATATTAAATTATCAACCAATTATTGATTTATGTTATAATATTTTAAATGGACCTCAATTATTTTTTGAATTTTAATAATTTGTATAATATTTTGTTTTAAATAAAGATAATATTTTACTTTTTCTAATGCATTTAAAAAAGTTTCTATTCCTAAATTTTTAATTTTAATATATAATATGCATTCAATAAAATTTTCATTTTGTAATAAAATATTTATTATTTTTTTATTATTAAAATTCTTTTCATAAATTAAATCAAATTTTTTATCAAATTCAATTATTTTATTTTTTTGCTCAAAAATTAAATTAATTAAATATTGATAAAGAAAAAATAAATAATTAAAATTTGTATTATTTTTAGTTAAATTTGATTTTTCATTTTCTACTATTTTTAATGAAGAATCAAGATTTAATTGTTTATTATTATAATATGAAAATATATATGTTTCAAAATCATCATCTCCATTCAAAGAATTTTTTAATTGAAATGAATCAGAAAATTTTTTTGAATTTTGTAATGACTGTTGAAAAAATAAAGAAGATGTAATATTTGGAAAACTTTTATTTAATGATATATCTTTAATTAAAATTTCATTTGAAATATTTGATAATATTTTAACATCTAATAAAATGCATTCTTTAGGTGAAAAAATTTTTAAGCATAATTCATTTGATGAAACAACAAATGAATATTCATTAATAAACAATATATGATTTATAATTAAAAAATTAGTTCTAATTCTATATAAAAAATTAATAATATTTTGATGTAGGTTTAATGAAAAATAATTTACAATACCATCTGATTGACAGGATAAAAAATTATTATTATTTCCTAATTTAATAAGATTAATATTTTTTTGAAAAAAATTATCAAAATTTTCTTGTAAAAATATTGGTTGATATTTATCTAAATTTTCTTTATAATTGATATATTCTTGATAATTTTTTGGGGAATTTATTTTTAAATTCGAAAAGTTTATTGATATTAATTTTAGATGATTTTCATCTTTTATAACAATAATTATATTAATATCAGTTAATGCTTCATCTTTTAAAGTAATTGATGGTAAAAATTTAAATGATATTTTTAAAATTAATCTTGAATAAAAATTTGTTGAAAATAATATATAAACATTATCTTCGGTATATAAAATAATAATATTTATATTATCAGTCTCTATAAAATCTAATGGAATTATTCTTGCTTTATATATTTTTTGTATTTCTTTATCAATTATATTATACTTTATAATATTTTTATTAGTTGTATTTAATTTAATTAAATTACCTGAATCTTCTATCAAATAAATATTATCCTTAATAAATATAGATGATAATATTTTTATATTTATATCAGAAATAAAATTATCAAATAATATTGTATTATTTTCAAAATTATATATATATATTCTATTTAAACATGTTCTTAAAAATAAAATTCCTTCTTTTAATTTATTTATTTGAAATTCTTTAACTTCATTTTTCTCTTCGATTTTCCTTTTTATTGTATTTAATGAATTTAAACTTTTTGTATAATTATATTTATATAAATAAATATCTTCATTATTATTTTGAATTAGATAATATATTATATTGTTTGTTACAGATATGAATTTTATTTTTTTTGAAATAGTATTAATTTGATAAAGAAAATTCAAAGAATCTCTTGAAAAAAAACTAATTATATCATCTGAAGAAATAAAACAAATTTGATTAAGTTGCTCAATTAATTTAATAGAAAAAATAGATGCTTTATGAGGATTTTCTGCTAATTCTTTATTCTCTTTTGTATCAATATTATAAATAAAGATTCTTCCTTCAGTAGATGTAATTATTATTTTGTTATTAGAAATACAAAAAATCGAAAAAAAAAGATATTGTTCATTTATAGATTTATCATTGTATTTGTTTTTTTCAATTAATATTGTTTCAAAAGATTTGTCTTTAAAATTTATTTTATATGTTTTTAATGTTCCATTTTTGTCAATAGAAAATAATATATTATTAATAAAATCTAAAGAAAAAATCATTTCTTTTTCATTTTCAATTGTTAAAATATTATGAAAATTTTCAAATGAAAAAATCTCAATTATTCCATTTTTTAGCCCTAATGATAAATAAAAAATATTATGATATTCAAAATGTTTAATAGTAATTATTGAATTTTCATTTAAAAAAGGAATTGAAATTAATTGTTTAATATTATCTTCAAAAATATTAAACACTTCAAGACTTTCATGATTTGAAACATAAATAATATTTTTTTTTTCAATATAATCAAAACATTTTATGTTATTCTTAAATGTTTTATTATATTTATTTTCTAGTTCTAAATCTTCAATAAATTTATTGTCTTGAAATTGAAATATAATTAATTTTCCTAAATTTGATATTATAAAAATTTTTTCTTGTATTGAACATAATACATTTAATCTATCATTATTAATTATACTTTTTGATGATAAAATTTGAGAAAATATTTTTTTTCCTAATTCAATAATAATAACAAAACAATTTGAGATATAAATTAAATTATTCTTCAAGATTATAGATTGAAACTTATTTGCCCAATTTGAAGAAGATGGTATTCCTTTTACGTGTTGAAATAAATTTTTTTGGGAATTAATAATATTTTTGTTATTTCTTTTTTTTTTATTTTTATTTTTTTTGCTATTCATTTTAAATTAATAAATATTTTAACTTTTAAATTTTAGATAAATATATATATATTATAATATTATATTATTATATATTTCTTGATTAATAATCATATTGTAATTTTTCTATAATTCATTTTTTAAATAATATAAATTTTGAATCAATGTTAAACTAAAACAACAACATTTTTACAATTTTATATATATAAATATTAACCATTGTGTATTTTATTAAAAACTATTAATAGATAATTATTAAATTTTTAAGGCAAAATAATAGAATCAGATTTTGAAATTGGAGCTGAAGAATTAAAAGCTGAACTTATTTCTAATAATTCTTCATAAATAATATTTTTTATATTAAAATTATCATCCAAAAAATCCAAAGGCTCTAATGCTTTGTTTTTTTGTTCTAATAGCTTAACAAAATTATCTTCAATAGTATCTAAATCAAAAGGTATTTTTTTTGATAAATAAGTTTTAGATTTAAAATCTAAAGGATTATCTGAATTTGAATAATTTGTATTTGATGGTAAATATGGATGAGAAAATATTCCTGTATTAAAATTCATTTAATGATATAAAAAAATTTTAAAAAGAATTATTTTTATGAAAAAAATATATTAATTTTATTTATTTAATAATTGAAATTTATTATTCAAATATACCATATTTTCTTGACCAATTATTGAATAGATAAAATTTTGATGATTTTGAGAAAAATTTATTTTCAAATTATTTAATATTGAGAATAATATACAATATAAATTTTCTTTTTCTAAATTAGTTTTTTCATGAAATTTTTTATCTTCAATAATATAATCTTCATCACTTTCTTCACTATAATTATCTAAATCATCATCTAACCATTCATTATCCTCTTCTTCTTCTTCTTCATTTTTTTCTAATGATATATCATTATCAACACATTCTGCTTCTTCTTCAATTTTTTTAATATTTTTTTCTTTATTATTTATTATTATATCATATTTTTTTATTAATTCAAAACTATTTTTTAATAAGGAGTTTAATAGTTTTTTAATTTCATTTGACATATATTCAGAATCAATTAATATAAGAGAAAAAATTCCTATTATACTTCTTTTATATTCAAAATCATATCTCATTGTTTGAATATTTTCATTCCATTTTAATAATATTTGCTCTAATAAATTATTTTCATAACAATATTTTACTGTAGATAAAGCATCATATGAAATAGTTGATGCTAATAATTGAATTAAAAATTGATTATATGTAATTTGTTTTGTTTTAAAAAGTTCTTTTGATATAAATGAAATTAAAGGATTAATTAAATTAGTGATTAATTGATGTTTATCATTATAATAAGTTTCAAAAATTGAGATTAATATTTTTAAACAGCAACAACAGAATGTTTCATCTTTAATATTTATGCATAATAAAATAATATTTTGAATTGTTATAAAAGTCTTGTTGATGTGTTCTAAAAACATATTTTTGCCCCTAATTATATATAAATATAATATATTTATTATATTTGGTAAATTTTCAAAAGCAAAATTCTCTTTAATTTCATTGTTTTCAATTTTAATAATTGAATCAAGAATTTTGTCATAATATTTCCATAATAAAATATTATTAATATCTCCTTTTTCAACAATTAAATTAACTAAATTTAAAACATTTTGATAAATTAACATTGATTCTTTTGCACATTCTTCAGAAATTCCAAATAAAATTAAATTATCTGTAATTTGTAATAATGAATTAAATTTATTCATATCATTATGATTTAAACAAATTTGAAAAAAAAGAATTAAATTGTCAATGATACCACATGAAGTTTCATCTAAATTTGTTTTAGATTCTTTTTCACTATCTTTTAATTGAGAGATATATTGAAAAAAAATTTTGTTTAATTCAACAGATAAATTTTGTATATATGATATAGATTCATTTGAATAAATTGAAACAATGGAATTAATACTCCATAATATTTCTTCAACATCAATTTCTTTTATTATACTTAAGTATAATGAAAATATATATTGAAGTTTGTTTTTAAAAAAATCAATTGTTTTTTCAGAATATTGAATTATTGTAGGTAATATTATTGCACAAATTACATTTAAGGCAATTGAATTTTTATATATTATTCCTTCACTTATTTTATTTATTAAAAATTCTATTTGTTCATTTTTTAAATCTGGAATTTTCTCAATTAGATTTAAAAAATTAAATGATTGAAAAAGTAAAATCCTTTGACAAATTAATAAATCATTAACAAAATTCAATTCAGGAATTATTATATTACCTAATATTTCTATAATATATTCATTTCTTTTTTTTGATTTACTTTTTTTTAAAATTTTATATAAAATTGATATTGCACTTTCTTTAAATAAATTTATATTAATATTTGAAATCGAAATATTAGTTATTTGATTTATTATAATTTGCATTGTTGATTCAATATTATTATCATCTACTAATTTTAATATAAAATTAAAAATATATTTTCTGGGATTATCATCAGATAAATCTGTTATTTCATAAATAAATTCTTTATCAGTTATTTTTAATACTCTTTTTCTTAATATATTATTCCTTATCAAAAAAATAATAATATTTTCATAGTTGTTTAAAATATAGTTTTTAACAATATTTTTTCTTGTTAATGATAAGTAGTAAAATTCATATATAAAACATAAAGTATGATTTAATTCTTTTTCTCCATTAATACTCAAATATGAAAAAAAATTAAAAAAATCTAGATATAATTGATTATCATTTTTAAATTGAGAAAAAAATTCATAAGATTTATCATCTTGATCACAATAGTTAAAATTAAAAAACCTTTCATACATTCTTAAAAGAAATTTTGAAACAATTAAATTAACTTTATTATTATTTTTAGGAAAGTTTATAGCATAATAAATAATTTTTTTTACATCTTTTAGAAATTCTAAAGGAGGAGAAAAAGTAATTGATTTAATAAAAATTTTGAATAATTTTCTAATATATTTATTATATAATTCATCTTCTTTATTTTGAAAATAATTTTTCCCTAAAATTTCAAAATTATTTAAAATAATATTATGAATTTTATTATATTCAGAATCATATTTTTCTCTTCCAATTATAGACTCATTTACTTTACTAAATAAATAAAATATTTCAATTCCACAATAAGAATAATAAAAATTATTTTTATTTGTAATTAATTCGATAATATTTTCAATAAATAATTCCCATTTTTTCCCGCATTTTAATATTTTATATATAATAATTTGATAATTTTTCATTTCAACTTTATCCTTTGCATTACATAATAAAATAATTATATTTTGTTGTATTATTCTTATTGTTTCATCTTTTAAATTTCCTATTATATTTTCACAAACAATATTTTTTAATTGAATACAACAATTTTGAAAAAGAATTTCACTATAATTATCATTATTTCTATTTATTAAAATTTCAAGTAATTTTAAAGAATAAATGTTTGGATATAATTTCAAAGATAAAAGGTAACTTTCTGCTTTTGCTCTTATATCTGTATTACTATTTAAAGAATTTTTTAAAGCAATTTTTAATTCATTTAAATTTAAGTTAAAATTATCATCCATTTTATGAGGTTTATATTTATAATTTAAATTCAAATTATAAATGAATTAAAAAATTTTTAATTAATTTTAATTGTTATCATATTTTTTAATTAAATTATAATATGGTTTTAAAACAAAAAATTAAAATAAATAATAAATGTCAGAAGAAGAATCACAAGTAGAAGATCAATCAATAATTGAAGTAACTGATATTGGAATAAATACAGATGAACTTTCACCAGAAGAACTTCAAAAATTAGTAGAAAATAATAAAGAACTTCATGAAAATGAAGTAACAAATATTAGTCATGAATTAAAAGAAAGGAGATTAAAAGGTTCTGAAGAAGAAAATAAAGAAGATTTAATAAATGATTTAATTAGAAAAGAAAAATATTTTGAAATGTTAAGTAGTTATAATATTGAATTAAAAAATAAAATTGAGATTTCAAATCAAAGATTTAAAGAAGTTTTAGAAAAAATCGAAGAAAAAAAAAATGAAGATACAGAAGGAAAATTAACAAATCAAATTAAAGAAATGGAAAAAGAAATAAATGCAAATAATACTGAAACTGAAAGATATAAAAAAATGATTGATAAATTAAAAAATAAAATTGAATTTAAAACAAATTTAGAAAAAGCTTTTAATTTACAAAATTTATTAAAAAATGAAACTAATAAAAATAATGATTTAAAAAAAAAATATAATGATTTATTAAAATTAAATGAATCTCAATTAAAATTTATTGAAGAATATGATAAAGAAAATGAAATAACTGAAAAAATTGATATTTTAAAAAAAGAAATAAAATTAAGTAAAGA
>JAEEGL017433536.1_pt1 | contig 10043 bp, 8 predicted proteins | sample 9134231 | NCBI WGS metagenome assembly JAEEGL01 (sample SAMN16246548, study PRJNA631951) | gut metagenome | biome: gut microbiome; feature: rumen; material: fiber-attached | host: Bos | place: Iran: Karaj | collected 2018-10 | reverse complement strand
CTATAGAAGCTAGTGTTAATCCAACTGCTAATGATTATTTATTCTTTGTTGCAGATAAACATGGAAATATTTTCTATACAAAGAGTAATAAAGAACATGATCAAAAAGTAGCTGAAATAAAAGCTAAGGGAGATTGGATTTTTGGATAATATGAATAGAGATATAATTATTCAAGAAATGAGAAATTATGCAAGAGAATATCAAGTACCTATCATTACTGATGATGGACTTGATTTTTTGCTTAATTATATAAAAAATAATAATATTAAAAAAATATTAGAAGTTGGAACTGCAATAGGTTATTCTGCTATATGTATGTGTAATATAGATGAAGATATTTATGTAACTACTATTGAAAGAGATGAAGCAAGATACTCAGAAGCTATTAAAAATGTAAATAAGAGTAAATTAAATAATAGAATTAATTTAATATATGGAGATGCTTTAGAAGTAGATATTAATGATAATTTTGACTTAATATTTATAGATGCTGCTAAAGCACAGAATATTAAATTTTTTGAAAAATATGAAGTATTATTAAATACTAATGGTACTATTATTACTGATAATATGAATTTTCATGGGTTAGTTTATAAAAGTATTGATGAAATTGAAAGTAGAAATTTAAGACAATTAGTACGTAAAGTAAATAATTATAAAGAATTTTTAATTAATAATAGTAATTATGAAACTAGTTTTTTAAATATTGGAGATGGACTAGCGGTAAGTAAAAAAAGATAGGAAGAGTATTCTTTCTTTTCTTTTTATTTTGTACTATAATATGAAAATGAATGAGGTGTTTTATGAAATTACTTATTGAACCTATTAATAAAAATAAATTATATACAGATGTTGTGGATGGAATTATTTTACCTTTAAAAGATTATTCTGTTGAATCTGTTTGTTATTTTGATTTAGATGAAATAAGAAATATTAAGAATGATAATTATTTGGTTTTTGTTAAAGTTAATCGTAACTTTATGAATGAAGATATAGATGGTTTAAAGGATGTATTAATTGAACTAGATAAGATTGGTGTTGATGGAGTATTCTTTTATGATTTAGCTGTTTTACAAATAAAAAAAGAATTGAATCTTAATGTTGAACTTATTTGGAATCAAACTCATATGGTTAATAATTATCGTACTTGTGATTATTATTATGATAAGGGTGTTAAATATGCCCTTCTTGGAAAAGAGATTACTTTAGAAGAGATAATTGAAATTATTAATAAGAGTAAAATTACTTGTATGGTTGAAGTAGTATCTCGTCCATCTGTTGCGTTTAGTAAACGTAAATTAGTATCTAATTATTATAGTGATTTAGGGGAAGATGGAGATAAAGAATTATTAGTTAAAGAAAAAGTTACGGGAGACTTTTATAGAGTAATAGAAGACAAATATGGAACTTGTTTTTATCTAGATAAGATTACTAATGGTACTGGTATTATTAAAGAATTATATGATAATAAATGTAATTATATTATTATGAGAGAATTTGGTGTTGATTCTTTTGAAGAGTTAATTATCGATACTAAAAAATATATTGATGGTGGATGTAGTGATAAAGATTTTGTTTCTAAATATAATAAGTTAGGGGATAGTACAAATTTCTTCTTTAAGAAAACTATTTATAAGGTGAAGTAAATGGAAAAAATAGAATTATTATCTCCTGCAGGAGATTTGGAAAGATTAAAAGTAACATTATTATATGGTGCAGATGCTGTATATATTGGAGGACAACAATATAGTTTAAGAGCTAATGCGAATAATTTTAGTATTGATGAAATAAGAGAAGGTTGTAATTTTGCACATAAGTTGGGGAAAAAAGTTCATCTAACTTTAAATATTGTTTTCCACAATGAAGATATGGATGGAGTAGAGGAATATATAAAAGAGGTTGTAGATGCTGGTATTGATGCATTTATAGTTAGTGATCCTTTTATTATTAGTTATATAAAGAATAATTATCCTAATGTACAAGTACATTTAAGTACACAAAACTCTACTAGTAATTATGAAGCTATTAAATTCTTTGAAAGTGAAGGAATAGACAGAGTAGTACTTGCGAGAGAGTTAAGTAAGAAACAAATTAGTGATGTTATTAAAAAAGTTAATTGTGATATAGAAGTATTTATTCATGGAGCTATGTGTACATGTTTTAGTGGCAGATGTGCTTTATCTAATTATGTTACTAATAGAGATGCTAATCGTGGTGGTTGTGCACAAGTATGTAGATTCTCATTTGAAAATGGTGATAAAAAAGATTTTACTTTTGCAACTAAAGATATGAATATGGCAGAATATATTAAAGATCTAATAGATATTGGTGTTGCTAGTCTAAAAGTTGAAGGTAGAATGAGATCTTTATATTATTTAGCTGTTGTTATTGGTACTTATAGAAATATAATTGATGAGATATATGCTGGTACTATTAATGAAGAAAAAATGAAGATTTATCAAGCAAGACTTGATAGGGTTGCTAATAGAGAGACTTCAACTCATTTCTTTATGAGAGAGGAAAACTATACTGATCAGTATTATAGTGGTAGAAGTGAAGTATCTAATCAAGATTATTTAGGACAAGTAATTGAATATAAAGATAATTTACTTAAAATATATGAACGTAATTATTTTGAAGTGGGAGATACAGTTGAATTGTTTACACCTCTAGGTGAACATGTAGAGTTTGTTGTTAATAAATTATTTAATGAAGATATGGAAGGTGTAGATGTTGCTAGACATCCTGATGATATTTATTATATTGAGTTTAATAAAGATATATCTGTACCTGAATATTCAATGATTAAGATAATAAAAAAACATGAGTAGGAGGATTTATGACTGAAAATGAAATAATAGCAAAAAAGAATTTCTTGCTAAAAGAAAAAAACTTAAGTGAGTATGCATGTAAAAGTAATTCTGCAATTAGATTTGTAGATGAAGATGATAGTGAAGACATTCGTCCACCATTTTTCCATGATATAGATCGTATTATCCATTCTTTGTCTTATACTAGATATATGGATAAAACACAAGTATTTACTAGAAGTAAAAATGATCATATTAGTAAGAGAATAACTCATGTTCAAATGGTTAGCAAAATTGCTCGTACTATTGGACGCGCTTTATCTTTGAATGAAGATTTAATAGAAGCTATTGCCTTAGGACATGATATTGGACACACTCCATTGGGACATGAAGGTGAATATTTGCTTAATGAAATATCTTTAAGAGAAATGGGAGAATATTTTGCTCATAATATTCAAAGTGTTAGACATTTGAATTTTGTTGAAAAAGATGGTAAAGGACTTAACTTATGTATTCAAGTATTAGATGGTATTATGTGTCATAATGGAGAAATATTAAGTCCTATATATGAACCTCAAACTAAAGATAAAGAAGAGGTAATGAAGGAATACTTAGAAGCATATTCTGATTTAAGTAATTCTAATAAGAATAGACCTATGACTTTAGAGGGATGTGTTGTTAGAATTAGTGATGTTATAGGATATATTGGAAGAGATATAGAAGATGCTATTAGAATAGGAAAAATAAGTAGAGAAGAAATACCTCAAAATATAGTTGATGTTTTAGGATGTAATAATAAAGATATAATTAATACAATCATATTAGATATTATTAATAATAGTATGAATAAACCATATATTATGATGAGTGAAGATGTTTATAAAGCTTTATTTGATTTAAAGAAGTTTAATTATGACTATATTTATAAATATAGTTTGACTTCTGAAGAAAAAGAATACTATAAAAATGGAATGAATAAAATATATAATAGATATTTAAATGATATTAATAATAAGAATCTAGATAGTGTTATTTATAACTTCTTAGATACACAAGATAAAAAGTATTTAGATAATACTTCTGATAAGAGAAAAGTAATAGATTTTATTGCGGGAATGACTGATGAAATGTTCTTACGAGAAATAGAGCAATAATATTGCTTTTTTTCTTTATTTGTGATATAATTATGACACTTTTATTGAACGGGGGAATGTTATGAAAAACTATACAATTGATGGTAAAGGTGAAGAAAAATATATTGAAAAAGTTATTAAAAAAAACGATGGAACAATGTATATTGTTTTTGCTGATGGAAGAGTATTTAATAATGTCTTATGTTGTGAAGAAAACTTAGAAAAAATAATTGCTACTCAAGAGGAACAAGCTAGAAAAGGAATAGAAAATTATAAAGTTTTTAAAACAAATGAAGTAAAATCAAAAGCTCTTGCTGTTATATCTGGTATTGGGGCTTTAACTTTTTCTACTGGTATTACTATGATTCCTGAATTACAAGGTTTTTTTGATACTCAAAGTCCTGCGGTTATTGCTACTGGTGTTGGAGTAATTACGATATTAGGTACTATTCCAGCTTTAGTAAAATTAAGTAGAGATAAAAGTAAAGTTAAAGAATTAGAAAAATTACGTTATCGTGATCGTAATAAAAAAGAATTAGATACTTTCCGTGATTATCCTAATGCTTTAACAGGAGTTGATTCATCTACTGCTCAATGGATAAAAAAACATAAAGATCCATTCTGCATATTAAATATTGATGAATATGATGTAGAAGATTTAGAACAAATAATATCTAATATTAATGTTGAAAAAGAATATAATTTTACATATATAAAAGAAAAGTCAAAAAGTCATTAATTTAGATATTGATTATTAAAAAAAAATGTGATAAACTATTGCAAGTTGAGTCTAGTAGTGATTCACTGTTTAAATTTATGAATGAGGTGATTTAAATGGTTAATAAAAATACAGTTTATTTAACTCAAGAGGGTTTAGATGATTTAAAGAAAGAACTTGACGATTTAATAAATGTACGTCGTCCTGAAAATATACAAGCTATTAAAGAAGCTAGAAGTTTAGGAGATTTATCTGAAAATGCTGAATATGATGCAGCTAGAAATGAACAAGCTCAAATAGAGGGTAGAATTAAACAACTTGAAAAAATGTTAGAAAATGTTTCTATTATTACTGAAGTTGCTACTGATACAGTTGGAATTGGAAATACTGTTTCTATTAAATATGTTGATGATGATGAAGAAGATGAATATAAAATCGTTGGTAGTCAAGAAGCAGATCCATTTGAAAGTAAAATTTCAAATGAAAGTCCAATTGCACAAGCTTTATTTGATCATAAAGTTGGGGATGTTGTTACAGTAGAAAGCCCTAATGGAAGTTATGAAGTTGAAATTATTGATATAAAATAAGCACATATGTGCTTTTTTTTATTTTTATGATATTATTATTTTGAGGTAATAATATGGAATGGATAAAAAATCATAAAAATATTTTGTTCAATATTTTTTTATTTATAATACTATATTTAACTTCTTTTATAATTTCTTTTATGATTGCTCATATTTGGTGTGATCAGATTTGGACTTATGGTTTTAGTTATAATATTAGTAAAGGTCTTGTTATATATAAAGATTTTAATGTTATACAGATGCCTCTATATTTTATGATTGCTAGTATGTTTATAAAAATATTTGGTAATCATATGATTGCAACATGTATATTTGATTCTTTACTTGTTGCTATAATGGGATTATTAATGATTAAAAGTATTGGTTGGAAAGGAATGTTTCCTTTTCTAGTATGTCTTGTTTTATGCCCATCTCCATATAATTTACTATGTATGGTTTTCTTATTTATAATTATATATTTGATTAATAATGGAAAATATAATGATTATCTTGTTGCGATATTAGTTGGGTTGGTTTTTATAACTAAGCAAAATATTGGTGTTTTATTATTTATACCAATGTTCTTATATAGTAAACATAAAATTAAGTCTACGATTATTTTTTTAATACCATTTTTGTTATTATGCATATATTTATTATTTAATAATGCTTTGTTTGAATTCTTTGATTATGTATTTTTAGGAATGTTTGAATTTGGTGGTAATAAAGATATAGATCTATCTTTATTAGTTATTGAAATACTGTGTGTTGGTTATTTACTTTATTCATTTATAAAGAGTAAGGGTACTGATAAAGAGGCTTTTTATATATTAATATTTCAATTAGTTCTTTATCCTTTATGTGAATTAAGACATTATGCGCCAGTGTTTGTTCCTTTTTTATATTACTTTTTGAAGACATGTAAGATTAAAAAATTAGTTATTTTAGTTTGCTGTTTAGTAGTGGTATATCTATCATCAGCATTCTATTTTAGTTTTATTCCAATAAATATTCATACAAAAAATGATTTATTGTTTTTGAAAAGTCCTTCTTCTTTGAGTAATTATTTACAAAGAATTAATAAAAAATTTGATGGTGATGTTAATAATATTTATTTTGATTCTGAATATTCATATTTATATAAACTATATTATAATGTTAGTCCTACGAAGTTGGATTTTCTTATAAATGGTAATTTGGGTCATTTTCAAAAAGAAAAGAGTTTTAAAGAGTTAGAAAAGCATTGTAGTAAAGAAAAGTGTATATTTTTATTATTTAAGAAAGAGTTAGCTTATTCACAATTTTTGGACTATCGTAATTATATAAAAACTAACTATAAACAAATTGGTGAATATGACAATATGGATATCTATAGTAGTAAATGACAGTAAAACTGTCATTTTTTTGTTTTTTGCTTTCTTTTATTACTCAAATAGGTTATACTTAATATGATAATAGGGGAGTGTGTACGATATGATTATAAAGAAGCCGTATGCCTTTTTAATTAAGAATTTTAGAAAAATTCATATCTTTTTGATTTTGATAGGTATATATGTTTTTATTAGGACATTAGGAGTTATTGGTTTTGTCAATGATTTTATGCAAGTTGGTACATATAATGTTTTAGCTGATCCTATTACTAAGCATATTACTACATTTATGAATATTGGAATATTTATAATGATTGTAGGTAGTGTTGCGTTACTATTCTTATTAATGCATAAGGAAAAGCCTTGGAAAATATATTTAATACCTGTAATTACTTATATTTTATTATTCCTTGTTTTGGGAATGGTTAAAGGGTTCTTTAATACTTATCAGGATAATATTGCTGTTACAAATATAAGATTATCAAGGGATTTTTTAATGATTTTTATGTTTGGTCAAATACCTTCTTTGGCTATTTTTGGCATGAGGGTTTTTGGTTGGGATATAAAGAAATTTGATTTTAATTCTGATTTAGATACTTTGGATTTAAGTGAAGAAGATAGAGAAGAAATAGAAGTTAGTTTAAATTTTGACATTAATACAATTAAGAGAACATATAGAAGAGTTGTTAGAAATATAGGATATTTTTATAAGGAACATACAAAGATATGTAGAGCAATTATTGCAATTTTAGCAATTATCTTAATTTATAATGCATATATATTTATATTTGTTACACATAAGACTTATAAACAGGGACAACCATATAATGTAAGTGGTTATACTTTTGTGGTAGGAGATGCTTACTTTACAGATAAAGATGTAAATGGGGATGTTATATCTAAAGATAGTAATTTCGTTATAGTTAAGATAAAGGCTACTAATAATGAAGAAGCTAGAAATCTAGATACTAGCAATTTCCATATACGTGCTGGTAGAAAAAGTTATGGTGGAACTGATATTACTTATGAAAAAGAGTTTAGTGATATTGGAAAATGCTATAAAAAAGTAACAGAAATAAAGAAAGATGAATCGTTAGAATTTATTATAGTTTACAAAGTTGATAAAAAAATTAGTAAAAATAGATTTGATTTATATTATCAGGAACAATGGGGTATTTATAAATCTCGTAAAATACAGTTAAAAATAAAAGATATTAGTAAAGTAAGTAAACCTAAGAAATTAAAATTAGGTGAATATTTTGATGTTTTGCTTGCTGGTAAAGAAGAATCATTAAGTATTGAGAATTATAAATTGACTCCTAGTACTACAGTTTATTTCAACATATGTTCTGCTATCGATGAGTGCGATTTATATGAAGATGATTACTCTGCACCAAAAGACCATTTATTTATGGAAATGTATTTTTCATCTGATTCTTATGAAGCCAAAAACATGATTGACTTTTTAAAGAAGTATGGTAGAATTAATTATAAGGATAGTAAAGGGAAGAAGCATACTCAAGAAGTTGTAAATGGTATACCTAAAACCTACTTAGGTAAAGTAGTTTATTTGAAGGTACCAAAAGAATTTGATTACTATGAAGATGTCGAATTACATATTACTGTTCGTGATAAAGAATATTATTATCAATTAACATAGGAGGATTTATGCAAAAGAAAAAATATAGAGGTATTAAATTTCTTGTAGTTTTTGCTATTATAGCTGCTTTTGTATGGTTTTTGATCGTATCTCCTATGTTGACGTTTCACAAAAACGAGAAAGTTTTAGAAGATGCTGCTAGGAGATATTTTGAATTGAATAGCGAACAATTACCTACAGGAGAAAGAGTAAAAGCTCTTTCTTTAAACACGTTATATAAGAAATCATATTTAAAAGATGATTTTAAAGCTCCATACTCAAACAATCTATGTTCTTTGGATAATAGTTGGGTTAAAGTTAGACGTGAAAATGGTGAATATAAATATTATGTTTTCTTAGATTGTGGAACTCTAAAATCATCTATTGATCATACTGGACCTCAGATAAAGCTTAAAGGTAAAGAAAAAATGACAATTAATATTGGAGAAGAGTTTAAAGATCCAGGAATTAATAGTGTTATTGATAAATCTGATGGAACTATTGATCCAAAAGAAATAAAAACTGAGGGCAAAGTTGATTATAATAAAGCAGGTACATATGAAATAACCTATACAGCATTTGATAGTTTGAAGAACAAAACGGTTGTTAAGAGAACAGTAAAAGTTGTACAAACTATAATTGGTACTGTAAAGAAGGATCTAAAGAATGTCAATGTTTATTCTGGTTATCCTACGAACAATTATGTTAGACTATCAAATATGATTTTTAGAATAATGGGTTATGATGATAATGATAATGTTATATTAGTGGCTACAATAGATGTTGCTAATGTAGGTTATGATAAGTTAGAAAAGTGGATTGATGAAGTTTATTTACCACATTTTACAGATGAAGCCAAAAAAATGCTTGTTGAGACTAAGTTCTGTAATATGACGATTAGCGAAAAAGATTTGAATACAACTCAATGTACATCTTATACAAAGAAAAGATATGCATATGTTCCTTCGGTTATTGATGTTAACAAAGCTAATATAAATGGAGAAAACTTTTTGAAAACTAGTACTATATCATGGGTTGGTAATGCCAAAAACAAAAAAGAAGGTTATGTTACAAGATATGCTTTCTTTGACAAAGAGTATGGAAAAGATTTCCTAAGTGTTGACTCAACATTTAATTTTGGTGTTAGACCTAAGATTGTTATAAAAGGTGATTCATTAATTGTTGATGGAGATGGAAGTGAAGAAAACCCTTATTCCTTTGGTGAAACAAAATATGGAAAAGGTGGAACACTACTTGCGGATCGTGAAACTGGGGAATATGTACTTATTGATGGTGTATTATGGAGAATAATGGAAACTGAAAAAGATGGAACAACAAGAATTATAACAGAAGACACGCTTGGTGATTTAGAGGATAGGCCAAAGACTTATTCTAATCCTGAAGACACCTTATTAAAATATGATCCTAAAGATAAAGAAAGTTATGCATATTACATAAACAATAGTGCTAGCAAATATATAGATACAACATTATTTGTTGCGAAAGAAGTAGAAGCACCTGTATATAAAGGACGTATTATTTATGGAGAAGAAAAGAAAGTTAATAAATACAAAGTTAAGCTTTCTCCTCCAAATATGTATGATATGTTCAGTGCACAATCTTTAAGAGCTGATTTTGATTCTCATTCTTATTGGTTGATTAATACTTCAGAAAGCTCAGAAAGATATGGAGGAGCTATTACAGATATAGGGGTTGTTTTAAACGAACCTATACCTCAGTATGAAATCTGTGGTGTTAGAGCTGTTGCTTATGTTAAGAAAGGTACAGTTATTAGTAATGGTAAGGG
>JAEEGL017211978.1_pt1 | contig 10043 bp, 4 predicted proteins | sample 9134231 | NCBI WGS metagenome assembly JAEEGL01 (sample SAMN16246548, study PRJNA631951) | gut metagenome | biome: gut microbiome; feature: rumen; material: fiber-attached | host: Bos | place: Iran: Karaj | collected 2018-10 | reverse complement strand
TGCCGGGATCTCGAAGTGTGCGCGGAAGGGGCGCAGCGTGTTGCCCGCGGCGGCGTAGCCCAGGGTGTTGCCGCTGCCCAGCATGATGTAGCGGTCGGGCTCCGTCACCTGGATCGGGTCGTACTGGCCCACGAACGTCACCTTGCCGTCGCTGCTGGTTACGGGGGCCGGAGCCGATGCATCGATGGCCACACCTATGAACAGGGGGTTCACCAGGTGGTTGTCCAGATCGGGTTCGTAGCCCTGCAAGCTCAGTTCGGCGAGAGAATACGCATTGTTATCACTTGATCCATTCAACTCGAAGCGGAAGTACTGATAGTGTCCAGACCGGTGGACGGAATAGCTCTTCCCCACGCCGTAGCCGGACAGGGCTTCATCGGGTCTGACAACGCTGGAAAAGACGTCGATCGATGTCCATTCGTCGCCCTCCCCGGCCTTGGCATAGAGATACCATCCATCGGGGATATTGCCGCTGGAGGCCGTGGTCAGCGTGTAGCCTGTCACATAGACGGGGGTTTCCGTCCGGAATTCGCAGTAGGCACCAGTAACTCCTTCCCAGTATGTATTAGTTATCCCGTCCACCAGGTTTGATCTCGTGTAGGACGTTCCGCCTACTAATTGCAGCCTGGGCGAAGTTATGCTTCCGTTCATCTGCAGCTTCTTCACGATGTAGGGCTTGCCTGCCTCGATGGCCGAGGCATCCTTGAAGTTCAGGGTCAGCTCGTCGCCGGAGAGGTTCGAAGCCTCTTCGTCCAGCTCCATCACGGTGAAGCCTTCGAGCGGCGTGCCCGCCAGTGTGGGCAGCGCGAAGGGCAGGCACAGGGTGTTCCATTCGCCGTCGCGGTAGATGGTGCGGCCGTAGAGGGCCACGGTCGTGTTGGCAAGGCTGCCGAGGTCGTTCGCGGCATTGTCGTAGAGAAGGTCAGCGCCCGTCAGGGTCTTGCCTCCCAGCACGCTGGCATCGTCGAGGACGCCGGGGGCGTAGAAGTTGCCGTCGCTGCCCAGGAACCCCTTGGCGAGGGTCACGCTGCCGCCGTAGCTGCTGGCGGTGATGCTGCTGGTGCTGGTCCAGCTGAGGCTGATGCCGCCGTCACCGTTTATGCCGTATTTGCTGTTGCCGCCCGTTGCCGTCACGTTTCCTCCCGTGATGCTGAGCGTGCTCATCGAGTAGATGCCGTTGCCGTTGAGCGTCGAGGTGCCGCTGACGGTGCCGCCCGCGATGGTCAGGTTGCCATTGGCCTGGATGCCGTTGCTGGCGCGTCCCGTGGCGCTAATGGTGCCGCCGTAGATGCCGAGGGTTTTCAGGGCGTAGATGCCCGCGTTGCCCGCATTGATGACGAGCTGCCCCGTTCCGCCGGCCTGGCCGTAGATGTTCAGGGGGGTGTTGGCTTCGAGTCCGTCGGTCTGACCCACAGTCTCGATGGTCAGCGTGGCGCCGTCCAGCAGGATGAGGTTCACGGTGTAATTCCTGGTCGTGAGTTTCGTCAGGTTGACATTGCCATGGACGGCGTACCACGTATTATGGTTCGCGGTTCCCAGCGTCATGCTGCCCTCGCCCACGATGAACGTGTAGTCCGTGCACTCGGCTGTCTGTCCGTCCGCGCCGATGTAGCTGACGGGGCCGCAGCTCTCGCCGCAGCGCAAGCAGATACGGTCGGCACCGTAGTCGTGGCCCAGGGGCGATGTTTCGTTTTGCCTCTCGGTTGCGCCGCAGCGGTTGCATGTGCGCTCGTCGTAGGCGCCGGTGGTGCAGGTGGCATCAACATGCGCCCAGCCACTCCAGTCGTGGCCGAGAGCGGGTAAACTTACAGGCCAATGACAATTACAACGTGGACATCGTAAAAGAGCATACCCATCACCCCAGCAAGTGGCTGGAGTAGATTCTACCAGGACTCCTTCTTGCCAGTCGTTGCAATTGGGGCAATAATAATCGTTGTCACCATACTGGGCGTGAGCCGCGAGGGCCGTCAGCAGCGCGGCGGTGGCGGCGATGCGGCGGAGATAGTTTGTTGTATTTGTTCTTGTTTCCATACTCAGTACATTATTTATTAATGATCTGTTTGGGTGTCGGGTGCAAAATTACATCTTTTTCTCTATTCCACCAAATTCCGCCAAGCATTTTTCTGGAAAAAATTTCATGTTGTCATCAATGTCATTTGTCATTATGTCATTAAGGGTTTCCGAACGGAAAGGTGGTTTTATATTCATAAATATAATATATAATATATATTAATATATATTATATATTATATTTATGCATCCAAATCCGCATTTGATTTTGCTTAATGACAATTGACAATTGACAACAAATGACAACATGTTGTTTGAATTCAAAATTTATAAATTCAAAATTCAAAATTTAGGCTAGCGCCCTTGCGCCTGTGGGCATTGTTGTCATTATGTCATTTGTCATTAAGGCATTTCATAACTGAGTTGCGCCCGGGGTCAAAATTCATATATATTTTTTCCCCCGATTATTCGTAGAGCGCATTTTCAATGTCGTACCTTTGTCCCGCATTTGAGATGCACCGCACGGAGGCGGAACTGCAAAACCCGGGTATTAAAACTGCAAGCCCCGCCCCGCGCAAACGAAGACTATCAACTAACCCAGGCCCAAGCAAGGAAACGGCCGGCAACTCATAATTTTGAATTTTGAATTTAATAATTTTGAATTAGCCCTCAGGGCTCAAGTTTTGAATTTTGAACTCCTGGAGCAGCGAGGGCAGAGCGGAACTTGTTCCAACTCTGCCGAGTCGTGACAGGAGTCGAGCGTAGCTCAATTTAATAATTTTGAATTGCTTTTTGGCTTGCCAAAAAGAGATGATCCACATCAATGCAAAGCAGCAGAAGCTGCAGTTCGTGAAGGACGGCCCCATCTACTACCGCTACGTGATGCACCCCGTCCAGTACAGCCGCCTCTCCGAGAAGAAGGTGATCCAGGAGGCCAGCGTGCGCAGCGGCATCGCAAAGGGCGCGCTGAAGGGCGCATGGGACGCCATCGGCGACGTGCTGAAGGCATGGCTCACCGAGGGACACAGCGTCACGATCCCCGGACTGGGCACACTCCGCTTCAGCGTCAGCGGACAGAGCGTGGAGGACGTCAACGAGGTCGCCAAGGGACTCATCAAGACCCGCAAGGTGGTCTATACGCCCAGCACCGACATCAAGGCCGAACTCCGCAACACACCCATCGCCATCACCTGCTACGACAAGGACGGCAATGAGGTGAAACGCATCCAGGACGACACCGAAGGCGAAACCATCGGCGACGGGGAAAACGAGAACCAGGGTGGCAACACCGAAGGAAACGGCGGAAACGGCGGAAACACCACGCCTCCCACCGATGACACGGGAGACGGGATAGAGTAGGAAAAGCAAGACCCTCCCCCAAAAGACCCTCCCCCAAGCAAGACCCTCCCCCAGCCCCTCCCTTGTAGGGAGGGGAGGGGAGTGCTGTGGACCCTGAGATTTCGAAATTACGAAATAACGAAATAACGGGATTACGAAAGTACGAAATAACGGGATTACGAAATAACGATATTCCGGTATTCCGGGATTTCGGTATTCCGATTACTCCGATTTCTCCGATTTTGATTATTGATTTTTGATTTTTGAATTTATTAATTTTGAATTTCATTATTATGAACAAGGAATCTTGGAAATTCATCATCCAGCTCATCATCAGCATCCTGACGGCCATTATGACCACCCTGGGCGTGACGAGCTGCATGGGAACACTGGCCATCTAAGCCAACACCGCACACAATGCCTCGCACTAAAGGATAACGAAATAACGGGATAACGAAATCACGAAATTCCGGGATAACGAAATTCCGAAATCACGGGATAACGAAATACCGAAATCACGATATTCCGGGATAACGAAATTCCGCCATTCCGCCATCCCGGCATTCCGGCATCCACCCTCCCTCTCTTAACCGCGAAACGGCAGATACCCTCGCATCTGCCGTTTCGCTTTTTTTGTTTCCGGGGTGTAAATCGCCTCTCCCCTACTCCTTCCTGATGTGCACGTCTTGCTGGGGGAAGGGGATTTCTATGTTGTTCTCGTTGAGCGTGTTGTAGATGAGCTCCTTGATGCGGCTGGTCAGGGAGATCTTCTCCTCCACGAGCATCCAGACGCAGACGGCCAGGTCCACGCTGCTGTCGCCGAAGTCGAGGAAGGCCACGCTCAGCGGCACCTTGCGGATGTTCGTCACGTAGTTGCCCTCCTTGTTCTTCGAGCGGCACAGGGGCGTGATGGCCTCGATGATGAGCTTGCGCACCTGCTCCACGTCGGTGCCGTAGGCCACGCCCACGGGGATCTTGATGAGCTCGTAGCGGTGGTTGCGCGTCATGTTCTTGAAGTTCTTGCTGAAGAGGGCCTTGTTCAGGAAGGCGATGACGCATCCGTCGGGCGTGATGACCTGCGTGCTCTGGTAGGTGATGCTCTCTACCTTGCCCTGTATGCCGTCGCACTCGATGAAGTCGCCCACGTGCAGGCGCCCCGTCATCAGGCTGATGCCGTAGAAGAAGTTCTCGATGAGGTCCTGCATGGCGAAGCCCAGGCCGGTGGCCAGGCCGGCGGTGACGAGCGAGATGCCGCTCTTGGGCACGTCGAGGATGACCAGCGTGATGACGAAGTAGAGCCCCCATACGAGGATGGCGATGACGTTGCGCGCCAGGGTGAGGTTCAGCGTCTGACCCTCCGAGAGCAGCTGCAGCCGGTAGTGCGAGTAGAGGCTGCGGATGCCGTAGTTCAGGTAGCGGAAGATGAACCACAGGGCGGCCACGATGCACACCTTGGAGAGCGAGAGGCGGATGAGGTTGGGCACGTTCACCAGGTCCATGAAGAAGACCTTCTGGCAGATGCTCGTCATCTCGAACACCTCGGCCGCGCGGTAGATGCTGAAGGGCACGGACAGCACGGCCATGATGGGCACCAGGGTGCGGTTCACCAGGTCATAGACCCACGTCTTGCCGAAGTACTTGCCCGCCTTCATGTCCGCCGTCAGTGCCGCCACCTCGGCCGATACGTCCTCGCCGGCCTCCATGCGCTGCTTCAGGTCGGGTGCGATGCGGAAGATCATGAAGCGCTCCTCGAACATCTCCATCAGGTCGTAGATGCAGGTGATCGTCATGATGGCAGCCAACTGGAACGTCCACCATATCATGATCTGCACGGCCAGCAGGGTGAAGCCCAGCCACGAGGTGATGCACGACACGACGATGAAGGCCGTGGTGGCATTGATGTACATGACGTCGAGCGTGGGCAGCTGCGTGCGGTGGCGGGCCGCCATGCGCATCTGCCACAGGGCGCAGATGAGCAGGATGGGCGGGAAGATGAGGTTGATGACGGCATTGGGGATGAGCACGATGCGGAAGAGGATGACGATGAAGGCCGTGACGATGAGCGGCATGTAGGCCAGGGCCGCATGGTGCATGACGTCGCCGCGCAGGCGGATGTAGAGGCTCAGGAAGATGATCTCCAGCAGCCATGCGAAGTTGAAGATGAGCTCGGTGCCCATCTTGATGAAGTTGCGGTCCACCAGGGCATGCACCACCATGACGATGACGGCGAAGAGGCCTATGCCCACCACCATGTTCAGCATGCGCCGCTTCAGCCGGTACTCGGGCTCGCGCCACTTCGCGGGCAGCAGCAGGCGCAGGGCCAGGTAGCTGAGGGCCAGGGCCACCAGGAGGTAGGCGACGATGAAGACGCTGATGAAGAGCACCGACACGCCGCGCCACTCGCTGTAGTGGCTGGAGTGCCCCTTCAGGGGGCTGTACTTGTTCTGCAGGCTGCGGCGCGCCATCGAGAAGTGCCTGGGCAGCATGCTCAGGATGCGGAAGTAGTTACGGCCGCCCGTGCGGAAGATGTTGTCCTGCAGTATCTTGTATCGCTGCTGGGCGAACTGGTTCAGCTGCTCCACCTTCTCGCGCACGCTCTGGTAGTACGAGCTCTCGGTCTCCAGTGCCTCCAGGAACCGCTGCATGTTCACCCTCAGCGTCTGGGCGTAGGTCAGGCAGTCCGCCCGGTCGTTCAGCTGCTGGCCGGTCAGGAAGAGGGGTTCGTCGGGCTCTCCCTCCGTGCCTTCCGCGGCGTTCTTCTCGTGCTGTTCCAGCAGCTCCTCCTCCTCGGCAGTCATGGAACGGCGGGCCATGAGCAGGGAGTCCCTGACCTCGGCGAGCGAGTCGATGGCCTGGAAGAGCAGCGAGTCGCCGGACGTCAGTATGCTGTCTGCATCCTGTACCACGGGCGGCATGCTCTTCAGCGAGACGACGAGTGCATCGATGCGCTCTATCTCGTGCCGTATGTTGGTGATGATGCGGTCGTACTGCAGCAGCTTGTTGTTCCTGTAGCCCAGGTCGCGGTATAGGTTGGCGGCCTGCTGGCAGGCGTAGGCCATGTCGAATGTATTGTCCATCGACTGCGAGTAGAGCATCAGCCCTATCTGCTCGCATTGCTGCATGTACTTCACCAGTTGCATGTGCTGCTGCATGCCCTGCTGCTCATAGACAGCCATGAATGCCTGCTGTCGCTCGTAGGTGTCCAGCAGCTCAGCCTTCAGCACGCCCAGGGTGCGCCCCAGGTCTTTCTCTTTCAGTACGGCATGCCCCGGAACCAGGCTCATCAGGCCCAGCAGGAGGAATAAGAGTTTCTTTTTCATAATTCAAAATTCATAATTGGGCTTGAGGCCAATTCATAATTCATAATTCATAATTGAGCTGCGCTCGACTCCTGTCACGACTCGGCAGAACTGGAACAAGTTCCGCTCTGCACTCGCTGCTCCAGGAGTTCATAATTGGGCTGCGCCCTTGCGCTTTGTTGTCATTTATTGTCATTTGTCATTTGTCATTAAGGCAATTCATAATTCGGGATCGGAGGGATCGGAGGGATCGGAATATCGGAATTTCGGAATATCGTACTTTCGGAATTTCGTGATTTCGTTATTTCGAAATCTCAGGGCCCCCAGCACTCCCCTCCCCTCCCTACAAGGGAGGGGCTGGGGGAGGGTCTTTTTGGGGAGGGTCTTTTGGGCTGAGGGTCTTTTTTTGCCTATTGCCCACGACCATATCAGTTTTCGTGCGGGATCCTGCTCGGTATGCAGGTCGATGTCGCGCAGCCCTTCGGGGGCCAGCACATCCTTCATGCTGCCGTTTATGCCCGTTCCGCGGAGCTTCAGCACCGCTTCCTTCTGCGTCCAGAGGCGCAGGAAAGCCTCGTCGGGATTGGCGGCCGAGAAGACCTGACGCGCCTCGTCCTCGTTCATCGTGTAGCGCACCAGGCTCTCCCTTACCGGGCGGGGCGCTTCCAGGTCGAGCCCGCACGGACGGTCGGCCACCAGGCAACCCACGGCCTGCCTGCAATGACTCAGGCTGAAATGGATGGCGGGAAACTGGCGCAGCGACGGCTTGCCGTGTGCGTTGTAGTCGAAGTCGGGCTGACCGGCTATGCCGTACGTATCCCTGAGGGCCTGGCACAGCGCCACGTAGGCAAGCACGCACTGCCGGAGCCCGGCCTGGTGACGGAAGCGCAGGGCCTGACTGCGGCGCCATGCCGGCAGCATGTCCGTCAGGCGGGCGATGTCGCGGTCGGAGTACTCGTCCAGGTACAGGATGAGCGGGCGGGCCTCAATGGGTGTACGTTCCTCGGCAGTCATGTCCTCATTCTATATTCTATCTGAAGGTATAGACGCGCTTCACGCGGTTGCTCACGCCCGTCAGTATCTCGTATGGTATCGTCCCTATCTTCTCTGCCAGCAGGCTGGGACTCAGCTCGCGGCCGAAGATGACGGCCGTATCGCCCTCCTGGCAGGGAATGTCGGTGACGTCGATCATGCAGACGTCCATGCAGATATTGCCCAGGTAGGGCGCACGGCGTCCGTTCACGAGGCAGTAGCCCTCGCGGTTGCCCAGGCGCCTGTTCAGTCCGTCGGCATAACCGATGGGCAGGGATGCAATGCGGCTGTCGCGCTCCAGCACGGTGCGGCGGCTGTAGCCGATGCTCTCCCCCGCCGGCACCTCGTGGATCTGCAGGATGGTGGTCTTCAGCGTAGAGACATTGCTGAGCAGGCCGTTCGTACAGCTGTCTATCCCGTAGAGCCCCAGCCCCAGGCGCACCATGTCCTGCTGACGCTCGGGGAAGCGCCCGATGGCCGCGCTGTTGCAGATATGGCGCAGGATATGATGATGGAAGACCGCCTGCAGCGCATCGGCACCCTGCATGAAGAGCGCATACTGACGGGCCGAGAAATCGTCGAACTGCTCGCTGTCGCTGCCCACGAAATGAGAGAAGACGCTGCGCGGGATGAGGGCTGTCTGCCTGCGGAGCCGCTCGGTGAGACGGGGCATATCGGCCACGGGGTCGAAGCCCAGGCGGTGCATGCCTGTATCCAGCTTGATGTGGATGGGGAAGTCGGTGATGCCCTCCTTCTCGGCGGCACGTATCAGGGCCTCCAGCAGGCGGAAGCTATAGACCTCGGGCTCCAGGTGATACTGGAAGAGGGTGTGAAAGCTCGTCATCTCGGGGTTCATCACCATCACGTTGGCCGAGACGCCCGCCTGGCGGAGGGTAGCGCCCTCGTCGGCCACGGCCACGGCCAGGTAGTCAACGCGGTGGTCCTGGAGCGTCTTGGCAATCTCCACGGCACCCGCGCCGTACGCATCAGCCTTGACCATGCAGACCATCTTCGTCTCGGGCCGCAGGAACGAACGGTAGTGGTTCAGGTTGTCAACGACGGCATTCAGGTTCACCTCCAGGATGGTCTCGTGCACCTTGTGCTCCAGCAGGTCGGTCACCTGGTCGAACTGGAAGCTGCGCGCACCCTTTATGAGCACCAGGGAATCACTGAGGCCCCGGAAGACCTCGCTCTGGAGCATGGACGGCGTATCGGGGAAGAAGAAGCAGCGGCTGCTGAGGTGGCGGAAGCACTCGCTGTGGGCACTGATCACCGGCCCGACAGCGATCAGGCATTCCAGGCCGCGACTCTCGATGAGCTGGGCCACATGGCTGTAGAACATCATCGGCGGCACCCCCGTCTGCTGTATGTCGCTCAGGATAAGCGTACGGCTGCGCCCCTGCAGCTCCGGCCTGCGGTTCATGAAGTCGAGCGCGATGTCCAGGCTGTTCAGGTCGCTGTTGTAGGAGTCGTTGATGAGCGTACAGCCGCGCTTGCCCTCCTTCACCTCCAGTCGCATGGCCACGGGTTCCAGTGCCGACAGACGTTTCTGCAGGACATCCTCGGCCATACCCAGGTAGCGGCAGACGGCGGCGCACAGCTCGCGGTTGTCCTCCAGCGCATCGCCGGTGCTGTGGCAGGGAATCAGCTGCCCGCGGAAGTTCATCTCGCGCACGCACTTCCATACCACGGCATCATCTACAGGATAGACAAGCGCCTGGGCATCGTGGAAGAGCTGCAGCTTCTCGCGGCACTTCTGCTCCATCGACTGGAAGTTCTCCTGATGGGCAGCACCCAGGCAGGTGAAGACGCCGATGGTGGGCTGGATGATGCGCTGCAGGGCTGCCATCTCGCCCGGCTGGGAAATGGCGGACTCGAAAAGCCCTACCTCGCTGCCCTGCCACAGGCCCCATACCGAGAGGGGAACGCCGATCTGCGAGTTGTAGCTGCGCGGACTGCGCGTAACGGTGTAGTCGGGCGAGAGCAACTGATAGAGCCACTCCTTGACCGTCGTCTTGCCGTTACTGCCCGCTATGCCGATGACGGGGATGTCGAATTCCTCGCGGTGACGTTCTGCCAGCCGCTGCAAGGCCTGCAGGGCATTGGGCACCAAGAGGAAATTAGCATCAGGATAGGCCTCAGCCGAAATTTCGGAATCCCGGAATAACGGAATATCGGAATAACGAAATCCCGAAATATCGGAATCCCGGAATTTCGGAATATCGGAATCCCGGAATGCCGCCCCTCCGGAATAACCGGCCCCCGGCACTTCATCGACCACAAAGCTGCGCACACCGCGCTGATAGAGTTCGGGGATGTAGCGGTGACCGTCGCCACGCTGGGTGCGGATGGCGAAGAAAAGGG
>JAEEGL017002599.1_pt1 | contig 10043 bp, 8 predicted proteins | sample 9134231 | NCBI WGS metagenome assembly JAEEGL01 (sample SAMN16246548, study PRJNA631951) | gut metagenome | biome: gut microbiome; feature: rumen; material: fiber-attached | host: Bos | place: Iran: Karaj | collected 2018-10 | reverse complement strand
TAGGATGTGACCGCAACAAGGGCTCCCCCACCATCGAGGATTTCAACGCCATCGAGCAGTATGGTCCCACGCCCTACCACCGCCGCTCCTTCAACCTCTACCGACAACACACGTTGTTTGAGAGTTAATAGATAAGATAAATAGATAATAGATAATAGTTATATGCTGGAATTCATTAAAAACTTTCGCCGCAAGCGAATCATTCGCGACCTGAAGGCTGCCCCACGCGACAAGCGCATCAACAACATCCAGGAGGTTCAGTCCATCGGTGTCATCTGCCAGCTCGACACCGAGCAGAACTGGAACATCCTCTACCACTTCGCCAAAGTGATGGAGAACCAAGGTAAAAAGGTCCACCTCATAGCCCTTCAGGACGAAGGCATCAGCTTCGTCGTCACCCACCAGTCCACCACTATCTGCCGCGCAAAGACCGACATCAACTTCTGGGGTCTTCCCTCAAACGACTCCATCAAGGAATTCACCTCGCGCCACTACGACCTCCTCATCGACACCATCGGCGACGAGAACTTCTTCTCCCAGTATATCGCCCTACGCACCGATGCCAGCCTCAAGATTGTCTACGCCACCCCCGCTGAGGACCCCACAGAAGTCTTCGACCTCATCATCCGCGGCGACGGCCACGTAGAGCTCAAGACCTTCTTCAACAACATAATCGAATATTTAGGAATGATTAAAAAATAACGCATTTATACATTAACGCATTATGAAACAACCCCTCTTTACCGGCACGGGCGTGGCCCTCATCACCCCCTTCCGCCGTCAGCAGGAAACCGTCGACTTCACCAAACTCGAGCACCTCATCGAACATATCATCTCCTCGGGAGTAGATTATATCGTGGCCCTCGGCACCACTTCCGAAGCCGCCACCATGACTGAGAACGAGCGTTCCGCCGTACAGGAGTTCATTGTCGAGACCGTCAACGGCCGTTGTCCCATCATGCTTGGCTTGGGAGGCAACAACACCCTCAATGTCACCGACACCATCAACCGCACCAACTTCGACGGCATCTCCGGCATTCTCTCTGTGGCGCCCTACTACAACAAGCCCAACCAGCGCGGTCTCCTGCAGCACTTCCATAACATTGCCGAAATATCGCCCGTGCCTGTCATCCTCTACAATGTGCCTGGCCGCACAGGCATCAACCTCACGGCCGACACCACGCTTACCCTCGCTGCCGAATGCCCCAATATCATCGGCATCAAGGAAGCTTCTGGCAACCTGCAACAGGTGATGGAAATCCTACGCCGCCGTCCCGCGGGCTTCCGTGTCATCAGCGGCGACGACTCCCTCACTCTTCCCATGATTGCTCTCGGTGCTGACGGCGTCATCTCCGTTATCGCCAATGCACTGCCCAAGGAGACCTCCGATATGGTACGCTTCGCCCTCAAGGGCGATCTCAAGAAAGCCCTTCCTCTGCACTACCGCCTGCTGCCCCTGATGAACGCCATCTTCGAAGAAGGCAACCCCACAGGCGTGAAGGCGCTGCTCGAGGCAGAAGGATTCATCACCAACATCCTGCGTCTGCCGCTGGTCAAAGCCTCCAAGACCCTCACCAACAAACTCACCACGCTCTACAATGAATTTAGAGGATAGCCTACAGGCCGTGCGCACCGAGTTCCTGTCGCGCATGACGCGCGGTAATGGGCATCTCCTCCTCGAGGTCGAAGAATTCGTCACCTCGCGGCTGGGCAAGATGCTACGTCCGCAGCTCACTCTCCTCGCCGCCGACACCCTCGGACAAGCCTCCTCGCGCCGCACCCTCCTCCTCGCCACCGCCGTAGAAATGCTCCACAACGCCTCGCTGCTGCACGACGACATCATCGACCATTCCGACACACGCCGTGGGAAGCCCTCCGTCAATGCCCGCTGGAACAACTCCGTGGCTGTCCTCGTGGGCGATTTCCTCTTGGCTCAGGTAATGCGCATCCTCTACGAAGTAAACGAGCCCGACACCACACAGCGCGTCTACCAAACCGTCGAAGCTATGGTCGAGGCCGAACTTTTAGCACAGGAGGCAGCGGTCAGCGATGATGACCGTTACCTTCGCATCATTGACGGTAAAACCGCACGTCTCTTCGCTACCGCCTGCGCGCTGGGAAATCCCGAGTATGAAGAATTCGGCCTCCACTACGGCCGCCTCTTCCAGCTCCGAGACGACATCGACGACGGCGAAGCCAACGAATATACCGAAGGACTCATCCTGCAAGAAAAGAACATCCTCTCCGCAATAAAATCCCAACTTCCAGTACTAATCAATTAGTACAAATTCCATTGAATCAATAAAAAAAAGAATATCATGAAAAAAACCCTCTTTACCCTTATCGCCCTCATCCTCGGCGGTGCCGCCTGGGCGCAGAACGCCAAACTCCCTGAGAACATCACCCTGAAGGACATCGACGGCCAGAGCGTCCAGTCATCCGTCATCCAGAATGGCGGCAAGCCCATCATTATCTCCTTCTGGGCCACCTGGTGCAAACCCTGCAACCTGGAACTCAACACCATCAAGGACCTCTATGATGAGTGGCGCGAAGAGACCGGCGTGAAACTCGTCGCCGTCTCCATCGATGATGCCCGTAGCGCCGCCCGCGTGAAACCGCATGTCGAGGGCAACGACTGGCCCTATGAGGTCTACCTCGACCAGAACTCCGACCTAAAACGTGCCATGGGTGTGGTCAACGTGCCGCACACCTTCATCCTCAACGGCAATGGCGAAATCGTCTGGCAGCATACCGGCTATCAGGCTGGCGGCGAAGAGGAACTTATCGAGAAGGTCCGCGAGCTGCTGAAATAGCCACCAGCACCATCCCCTTACCAACTCCTACCCAACTTCTACCATGGTAGAAGTTGGGTAGGTTTATTGTAGGGTGAAAGATTTATTTCGTTATGTCGGAAAAAAATTGTATTTTTGCATTTTATTTTAGATACATAATTATATTACAATGATAAAGAGAATCTTTACACTAGCCCTTCTGGCAGCCTTAGGCTCGACAGTGTCGGCGCAGGGTTTGCTGGGAGGCCATGTGACGGGCAATGTGCAAATGGACGGACAAATGTCGAGTGCCGACAGCGTAATCGGGGCACAAGATGTGCCGGAGAAACTGCTGATGAACGCCCGTGCCGATGTGCTGTACACCAATGGCGACTTCAGCGCCGGCCTACGTTTCGAGTTGTACCAGAACCCCTTGCTGGGCTTCGACGCCAAATATAGCGGGCAGGGATTGGCGAACTATTTTGTGGCCTACAACGGTGAGAAGTTGAGCATCACGGCGGGCCATTTCTACGAGCAGTTCGGCAGCGGCATGATCTTGCGCGCCTATGAGGACCGCTACCTGGGATTGGACAATGCGATTCTGGGTATGAACGTTCAGTTGCGTCCCGTGCAGGGTGTGACGATAAAAGGTGTCATCGGCCGTCAGAAGATTTTCTGGGAGTATGGTGAAGGGCTGGTGCGCGGCATCGATGGCGAGGTGAACCTCAACAGTGTGCTGGGCTTTATGAAGGAAAGCAAATTCCGTGCCACGCTGGGTGCTGGCTTCGTGAGCAAATATGAAGATGACGAGGTGATACCCTCGTCGGCGAATCCCGAGATGAGGCTGAACCTGCCGTTGAATGTGGGTGCCACGTCGCTGCGTGCCGACCTAGGCTACGGCAACTGGAGCCTGCAGACGGAGTATGTGATGAAGGGACAGGACCCCAACGCCATCAACGGCTATGTGTATCATCCCGGCCAAGCGTTGCTGCTGAACCTCATCTATTCGCAGCGCGGCTTCAGTGCCAGCGTGCAGGCCAAGCGGATTGACAACATGGGCTTCAAGAGCGTGCGCTCGCAGAGTGGTGAGATGCTGTATATCAACTACCTACCTGCCATCACAAAGAACCACACCTACGCCTTCCTGTCGATGTACCCCTATGCCACACAGGTGAACGGCGAACAGGGACTGCAGGCCGACGTGATGTATAAGTTCAAAAAAGGCTCCTTCTTGGGCGGCGAAAACGGTCTGGACCTCCACCTGAACGGCTCGGTGGTCTATGGTCTCGACACCACGGTGACCGGCGGCGCCGGCACGGAGGGTTACACGGTGAACAGCGGTTTGGGGGAGACGCTCTACGGCGATGTCTCGGTGGAGATAGCCAAAAAGCTCTCGAAAGCCGTGAAGTATACCGTCACCTACGCCTACCAGGTGTTCAACCCCGTGGTGGAGAACGAGCCGGGTGACCTGCACCATAACCATATTGTGGTGGCGGATGTGCTGTGGAAGGTGAACAAGGGACATTCGCTGCGCTTCGAGGCGGAGTGGATGGGTAGCGACAGCCACTATGACGCCAACGACCCTGCACATAGCGATCGCCGTGCAGGCGACTGGATTATGGGGCTCGTGGAGTGGAATATCGGCACCCACTGGTTCCTTTCGGCCAGCGACCAATATGCCTACAACGATGGCATCGGCAACTACTACAACTTCACGGTAGGCTACACCAGCGGTGCCACCCGTCTGCAGATAGGTTACGGCAAGCAGCGCGAGGGTCTGCTGTGCATCGGCGGCGTGTGCCGTCTAGTGCCGGCAAGCAACGGATTGACGTTCAGTTTAACGACAAGCTTTTAGTTAAAAGATAATAGATAAGAGATAATAGTTATGAAGAAGATATTTATAGGGCTAATGGGTTTAATGGGGCGGGTGCTCCCGCTGAGCATTATATTGGGCCTTTGGAGTTGCGACAAGATTGAGGAGGGAGAGTATACGGTGTACGACGGGGCACAGGTGACCTGGACGACCGCCGCCGCCTCGCTCACGCCGGTACAGCGGGTGTATGTGGAGAAATTCACGGGGCCGCGCTGCAGCAACTGTCCGACGGCCGATGCAACGCTGTCTACCATCCACGACGAGCGAGTGGTGATGGTCTCCATCAACCACCCCACGGGACAGGGCATGCCTTACCCCGGACAGCCCGACATGAGAACCGACGGAGGTACGGTGTGGGACAAATGGTATGGCATCAACTCCATACCGGCAGCCTATATCAATCGTGACCTCAGCCAGCAGTATCTGGGTGACATGAGCAACATCATCGGGGACATCAACCAAGCGCTGACGGTGCAGCCAGTCATTGCCTTGGAGGCCTCCGCCTACGGCGGTATCGACGAAGTGGATGTCGTTATAGAACTGCAGTTCGTGAAGGATTACACCCAGCCCTTGACAGTAACGGTGGCGCTGGTGGAGGACTCGCTGGTGTACCGCCAGATGCTGCCGGACAACAGCATCGACACCAACTATGTGCACAACCACATGCTGAGGAAAGTTGCCACCAGTTTCTGGGGTGCCGACGTGGATGCCTCTGGCACCGCGGGGGAGGCGCTGATGGGCAGAGTGGATTTCTCCGTCGACAGCGACGTGAACCTGGAGAAGAGCTATGTGGTGGTCTTCCTTAGCGACAAAGCCACGCGTAAGGTGCTGAACTGCGCACAGTGCAACATAACATTTGAAGTCGACGAGAAATGAACCGGAGAATTCTGGGGCTGGCGTTGCCCAACATCGTGACCAATATCACTGTGCCGCTGCTAGGCATGGTGGATATGGCCATTGTGGGGCATCTCTCGGGCGACCATATCGGCGCCATTGCCATCGGCACCCAGATTTTCAACCTTATCTACTGGAACTTCGGATTCCTGCGGATGGGCACCAGCGGCCTCACGGCTCAGGCCTTCGGCGCCGAGCGGTGGGACGAGGCGGTGAAGATACTCATCCGCGCCTGCGCTATCGCGTTAGCCATCGCGCTGCTGCTCATCCTGTTGCAGTGGCCCATCTCGCTGGCGGTGCCTCATATCTTCGAGGGTAGCAACCACGTGATGGGGCTGGCGCTGACCTACTTCTTCGTGCGCATCTGGGCGGCTCCCGCCACCTTGGGACTTTACGCCATCAAGGGCTGGTTCATCGGGATGCAGGACTCGAAGACGCCCATGTGGATAGCCATTGCGCTGAACTGCGTGAATATCGTAGCGTCGCTGCTGCTGGTGCTGGTGCTGAAGTGGGACATCTTCGGTGTGGCGCTGGGCACTGTGATTGCCAACTATTCAGGGTTGGCACTGGGCATCCTCCTTCTGCGTCGTAAGTTCCGCCGCTTCCATCCTCTTTCCGCTTTCCACTTTCCGCTTTCCACTTTCAAGGAAGCCCTGCACTGGGAGGAGATGAAGCTCTTCTTCAAGGTGAACAGCGACATCTTCCTGCGGACGCTGTGCCTGTCGGGCGTATTCACCTTCATCACGGCGGCGAGTAGCCACATGGGCGACCAGATACTGGCTGTCGACGCATTGCTGCTGCAATTCTTCACACTCTTCAGCTACATCATGGACGGCTTCGCCTATGCCGGCGAAAGCCTGGTGGGCCGCCATATCGGTGCCCGACAGCTGCGTCACCTGAAACTGGCGGTGCGACTGCTTATCGCCTGGGGGCTGGCATTGACGGTACTCTTCACAGGTCTCTACGCAGCCTTTGGTAATCAGTTCCTGCATATCTTCACCGACAAACAGGATGTGATTGCCGCCACAGGCGAATATATGGGATGGGTGCTGGTAATACCCATCTGCGGTTTCGCGGCCTTCCTCTTCGACGGCATCTTCATCGGCGCCACCGCGACACGGACAATGCGCAACGCCATGTTCGTGGCCACGGGAGCCTTCTTCGCCATCTACTTCGGACTGAAAGAATACTTCGGCACCGCCGACATCCACACCTGGAACAATATCCTGTGGATTGCCTTTATGGTCTTCCTGACACTGAGAGGATTGCTGCAAGCAGTGCGGGTGAGGAGAGATGTGTATGGAAAAATTAACGGGTAACGGTTATTAGGTATAGGTTAATATTGACAATAGGACTAATAGGTTTAATGGGACTTATAGGCCTTTCTGGTGGGTTGGAGGCGCAGAATGTCAAATACAGCGACCATCAGGGTCGGGTGGTTGATGCCACTACCGGCAAGCCCCTAAAGGGTGTCAAAGTGAGCCATGCTTTGGGTGGAGAGAGCGACGAGAAGGGGCGTTTCACGGTGCGCTACTATGACACCGAGAGCGACCTACGAGTTATTGTGTCGCATCCGGGCTACAAGACCGACACCTTCAGTTATGCACCCACTTTCGTCAGTCTTCACCGACTGACTGCCACATCACAGAAGAATCGCCCCAAGGTGGGCGTGGTGCTGAGTGGCGGCGGCGCGAAGGGCGTGGCCCATATCTCGGCATTGCGGGCCATCGAGCAAGCAGGTATTCCCATAGACTATATCGCGGGCACCTCGATGGGGTCGCTGATTGGAGGACTCTATTCCATCGGCTGGTCGGTCGACGAATTGGACTCGCTGGTGCGCCATCAAGACTGGTCGTTCCTGCTCACCGACCGTCCCAAACCCGACAAACTGGACTTGGAGACTCGGCAGTTGCTGACAACCTATCCGCTGTGGTACGCTTTCACCGGCGGACGCCACAACGAAAGTGCCGGATTCATCCGCGGACTGAATTTAGACCATCTTTTCGATGAGTTGCTTGAGGGCTACCAAAACGAGTTGCTGTTCGACACGCTGCCTATTCCCTTTGCCTGTGTAGCGACGGACGTGGTGTCGGGCAGAGAAGTAGACTTTCACAGTGGCTACCTGAAACAAGCCATGCGTGCCTCAATGGCCATTCCGGGCGTTTTCTCGCCTGTGAGGATTGGCGACAAGGTGCTGGTTGACGGCGGAGTACTGAACAACTATCCCGCTGACGTGGTGAAACAGATGGGAGCCGACATCATCATCGGCGTCTCGGTACAGGACGACACCATGTCGGCTGACGATTTCGGCAACGCCCTCGACATCATCATGCAGGTGATGGTGATAAAGGGAGCAGATAAGTTTGCGGAGAATGTGAAGTTGTGCGACTTGATGATGAAGGTAGATGTAGATGGCTATAGTGCAGCAAGTTTCTCGGAGAGCTCCATCGACACCCTGTTGCGGCGAGGAGCCGAGGAGGCCGACCGGCACTGGGACGAGTTGCTGGCGCTGCGACGCAAGCATGGTATCGACTCCGTGCCCGCCCCCGGCAGCCGACGTCACAAACCAGAGTGGCGGCCGAGGATACAAGCATCGTCCGACTCGCCTTTGGCGAAAGCGCCCATCGTGGGCATTACCTTCCGCTTCGACAACGAGGAGACCGGAGCGCTACAACTGGGAACCCTCCTGCCCTACCGACTGGGAGGCACGCCGATGGAGTTGTATGCCCACCTGCGGCTGGGCGATCGTCTCCAGGTGCTGGCGGAGAACCGATTCTTCCCCCACGGGATTACCTCGCCCACGGTGAGTTACTCGTTCCGGAAGGACAACCTGGACATCTACTCCAAAGGAGTGCGCACCTACAATATCAAATACTATCGGCACACATTCGAGGTGGTGCCCTTCAATTCCACCTTCCGCCAATTCCGGCTGAGTTTGGGCGGGCGTTACGACTACTATGACTTTTATTCGCCCGTGCTATCGGCATCAACCACAGACATTCACCTCGACGACCATCATTTGTTCTCGTACTTCTTCACTTTGGAGGTGAACACAAGGAATCACCCCTACCTGCCCACGAGGGGTGTGCGGCTGCTGACTTCGTACACCTATTATACAGACAACCTATATGGATACGACGGGACGCATGGCATCAGCGACATCAGAGCGTTGTGGAGCATAGCACTTCCTGCCAATCCGAAGCTGACCTTCATACCCTCGTTCCGAGGGAGGCTGCTGCTGCATTCGGGCGACATCCCGATGACGCTCTCCAATGCTTTGGGAAGCGAGCAGCAGATTGTTGACCAACAAATATATTTCCCTGGCGTACACAGCCTGGCCTTTGTCGAACGTTGCTTCCTCTCCCTACAGCTTCGCATGCAGTTCAATATCACCGGCAATCATTATCTGCTGATGAACGCAGGACTAGCCCGTCACACGCTGAATCTTGACGAACTTGTTGAAGACTGGCCCAATCTCTGGGGGGCATCGATTGGCTATTGCTACGACTCTTTCCTGGGCCCCATCGAGGCGATGCTGGGCTATTCGAAACTGGCTCCGGGATTGAACTTCTACCTCAATATCGGACATAGATTCTAGGCAATCCTAGGTAGTCCTAGGTGTTCCTAGAGTTGATTGAGAATTTTGTCGAAGACACTCTGGGGTGTGACAGCACGCAGGCAACGGTAGTCTCCATAACGGCAGGTTTTCTGCCCAAAAGCCGAGCAAGGCTGGCACGGGAGGTCGGCGCAGAGGGCGTTGGCGCGATTCTGTCCATAGCCATAGAAGCCAAAGTCGGGATGTGTAGCGCCCCAGATGGAGACCACAGGTACACCAAGGGCACTGGCAAAATGCATATTGGCGGAATCCATCGAGACCATCAGCGTAAGGCCCTTGATAATCTCCAACTCCTCTGCAAAAGATTGCTTTCCCGCCACCGATTCCACACCCGCCAGATTGTCAGCCAACGTTTCAAGTTTAGCAGCTTCCTCTTTGCTTCCGAAAAGGAGTACACAATAGCCTTTGTCTGCTAACATCTTAACAAGTTGCTCCACATTCTCCCACGGCCACACTTTTCCAGCATGCTGCGAGAAGGGCGCGATGCCGATACCCACACCCTTCGTGGCGACACTTTCCTCTTTCCACTTTCCACTTTCCACTTTTGCAAGTCCAGCGCGGCGGAAGGTGTCGTCATAGCGCTGGTACTGAGGCTTGCGGGGCTTCCGGCACCAGTGGTGTAGGAAGAGCCAGCGCGAGAGTCGCCCCTTGCGGAGGGCGTAGATGCGGAAATGGAAGTCGAAAAGGTGGCGCAAGCGGAGCACAATGAGTGCCATACCCACGCGGTTCACCTTGTGGAGGTCCACCACTGTGTCGGCTACCACTGCCTCCAATGCTTTGTATATCTTCAGACAACTCTGCTTCTTCTTGAGACCAAGGAAATGCACGTTGGGTCTGCCCTCGAAGAGTGGCTGCAACAGTGGCGGGCCGGCAACAGTGAAAGTCACCT
>JAEEGL016493012.1_pt1 | contig 10043 bp, 8 predicted proteins | sample 9134231 | NCBI WGS metagenome assembly JAEEGL01 (sample SAMN16246548, study PRJNA631951) | gut metagenome | biome: gut microbiome; feature: rumen; material: fiber-attached | host: Bos | place: Iran: Karaj | collected 2018-10 | reverse complement strand
GCAGGTATTATTCGTTTAGCTTACTTCAATGTAACAACAAGTAATACAGTTGCAATTAAACAATATACAGGACTTCCTGTAACATCAATTGCAATAATACTACCAGCTACATTCTTATTATCATTTGTAGTTGGACCACAAGCATATAAAATAATTGCTACATGCGTAATGGCTTTAGTTGGATTCTTATTTATTAGTAAAATTAAAATTACAAAACCAAAAGGAAAAATAATATATGTATTCTTAGTAGCAGCTATCATATTTATATTATTTATGCTTTCAACATTCTACTGGAAGGCAAGAATGTAATGTTAATTTATAATCGTGAATTAAAAAAAGTTGTTGATGAAGTTGATACAAATGCTAAAAGTGTTAAACTTCTATATAACAATTTTTTTGGTAGAGTAACTTTAAAAATCGCAACCAAGCCAACAATATCAAAATTAAATGGAATTAGATATTCCAAAAAAAGATCAGCAAGATCAATACCAAAATTTGTTTTAAAAAATGAAATAGATATGAGTGAATATCCTAATAAGGAATATTCTTCATTTAATGACTTTTTCACTAGAAAAATATTAGAAGAAAAAAGACCAATTTCAAATAATAAAAAAGATCTTATTTCTCCTTGCGATTCTCTTTTAACTGTTTATAAAATAAGTGATGATTTAACATTTAATCTAAAGAATAGTACATATACAGTTAAAGAGCTATTACAAGATGAAGAACTAGCAAAAAAATATAATAACGGATATCTATTACTATTTCGTCTTACAGTAAGAGATTATCACCACTATTGCTATATAGATGATGGAACTCGCGACGAATATAAACGAATAGATGGGATCTTACATACAGTTAATCCAATTGCTTGTAAGAAAGTAAAAGTATATTCTGAAAACTCACGTGAATATACAACACTTCATACAGATAACTTTGGTGATGTCATCCACATGGAAGTAGGAGCTTTAATGGTTGGTAAAATTAAAAATAATTCATCTAGCAAATTTAAACGTGGAGACGAAAAAGGCTATTTCGAGTTCGGAGCATCAACAATTATAATGCTTTTTGAACAAAATAAAATTGAAATTGATGAAGACATATTAACTCAATCTGAAAAAGATATTGAAGTAAGAGTTAAGTATGGTGAGACAATTGGAAAAAGTTTACAAAAGTAAACTTTTTTTATATGAATTTATGTTATAATTATGCTAGGAGAGTGTGGATATGGATAATGAAAAGAGTTCTTTCTTTGATAAACATAGTGCAGAAGAATTATTAATTTATTTTTTTATTATCTTAATAGTAGTAGTGTTTGTTATTCTATTAATACCAACGAAAGATAATAAGCAAACTACTACTGAACCAACAAAACAAGAAACAAATGATATTGTAATTAAATTGGTTGGTAGTAATCCATATTACTTGTTAAAAGGAAAAACATACGAAGAACCAGGATATGAAGCATTTGATTCATTAAATAATAATATTTCACAAAGAATAATAGTAAGTGGAAAAGTTGATACAAATACTCCTGGAACATATGAAATAACATATCGTGTTGATAATGTTGAAATAAAAAGAAAAGTAATAGTATCGAATATGGAACCAAAATTCATCGATGAAGAAGAAGATTATATAAATGATTCATATACTATAATGTTACTTGTTAATGGTAGTGATTATGAAAAAACAGTATTACCAGATAATACTGAAACAAAATCAAAAGGAATTGAATTTGAAGCCGATCAAAATGGAACATATCCATTTACTGTCTATGACAAATATGGCAATCAAATAAGACTTGAAAAGAAGATTGAAAAAATTGATAAAGAAGCTCCAACTGGGACTTGTACCAATAAACTTGATCTAGGGAAAACATATGTAGAAGTAAAAGCAAGTGATACTCAGAGTGGAATGAGTAGTTATACATACAATAACGGGGAAAAATCATATACAAGTAAAGAAGTAAAATATGAATATTCAGGTCTTTATAAAGAAGTAAAAGTAACTTTAACTGATAAAGTTGGCAATAAAAAAACAATTACATGTGTATCATCAGGAGAAGGAGCAACTGCCCAAATAAAACCTCCAACAGGAGCAAATATTATAAAATCAGCTGATTCAGATACTTTTAAAGTCTCAATTGAAAAGAAAAGTGGATACTATATAACTCGTGTATGGGTAGTTGATCCATATAATCAAATAAATAAAGGCTTAATTCTTGATAATTGGAATAAAAAAAGAGCGCGTGCAGCAACTATTCTTAATCATGAAATATCATCAAGAGGATTAAGCAACAAAATAGTTGTTGGTATCAATGGTAGTGGTTTCTATGAAAATGGAACATGGACTCCAAGTTGTTCATCTTCTTATAAAAATCAATACAATAGAACAACCGAAGGACCATTAGTTATCTATGATGGTAAAGTTGTTAGAAATTGGTATCAAGATGGTGCTGTTGATAAGAGCAGAAATCATTCAGTATATACAGTAAGTAAAGAAGGGTATTTTGATACATATCAAAACTTTAACGGAATGTCTGAAACTGAAAGACAAAAACTATTTAATAACATTATAGCTAAAGGCTATCGTAATACTTGGACTTTTAGACCAGTAGCAATTTTAAATGGAAATATCTTAACTACTAATTTAGTAGGAGAACAAATGAAAAATCGAAACGTTGTATGTCAGATTGACCGTAATAACTGGGCAATCTTGACTGGTCAAACAACAGCTAAAGATGCTGTCAACATTCTAAAAAATATGGGCTGTAAAACAGCAGTTAACATGGATGGTAGTGGATCGGTATCGTTACATTTTAAAGGTAAGACTGGATCGCTAGAAACACTTCATGGCGGTGGAAGAGATGTAGTTGATACATTATACTTCACAGAAAAATAGGGAGAATAATTATGGGTGAACGAACAATAGATAAAGAAAAAATACTAATAGGTTTTGTAATAGTAGCAATCATAGTAGCTATTGTTCTTTTAATATTGCCAGAAAAAGAAGAAAAATCTGTTACAAAGACTCCTGAACCAACAGTTATAACTAGTCCAGAATCTAATGTAACAATTAAATTATATGGTGAAAATCCATATTATGTATTTAAAGGAAAAAAGTATGATGAACCAGGATATGAGGCATTTGATAATAATCAAAATGTATCATATAAGATTAAAAAGTCAGGTACAGTTAATACAAGTGTTCCTGGGCAGTATGAAATAACATATGAAGTTGATGGAGTAACAGCTAAAAGAATGGTGGTTGTATCTGATTTAGAAGCATCAATTCTTGCTGAAACTCAAGAATATACAAAAGATAGTTTTAATATAATGGTTTCAATAAAAGGATCCGATTATAGCAAAACCGTTTTACCAAATGGAAAAACAACATTAGAAAAAGCAATCGAATATGAAGTAAGTGATAATGGAACATATAAATTTACTGTATATGATAAATATGGTAATAAAAAAAGCCTTGAACAAAAAGTAACCAACTTTGATAAAGAAGCTCCAACTGGTAGTTGTACAAACAAACTTGACTTAGGGAAAACAATTGTCGAAGTAAAAGCAAGTGACACTAAAACAAGTGTAGTTAAATATGATTACAATAATGGTGAAAAAACAAATTCAAGTACGAGACCTAAATACGAATATAGTGGCTTATACAAAAATGTAAGTGTTACTTTATATGATAAAGTAGGTAATAAAGCAACAATCAAGTGTGTTTCATCAGGAGAAGGAGTATTGCCTCAAATAAAAGCCCCAAGTGGAGCTAATATCATTAAAGAAAGCAATAGTGATTCCTTAAAAATATCAATTGAAAAAAAGAACAATTATTATATAGCTCGTATATGGATGTTAGATCCTTACACTCAAATAAACAAAGCCGTTATTAAAGATTGGGGAGTAAGAAGAGAGCACCCGGGTACAATATTTAGAAGAGAAGTTGAAACAAAGAATCTTTCAAATAAAATATTCATAGGAATCAACGGCAGTGGATTCTATGAAAATGGTAGTTGGACAGTTAAATGTGACTCCGCATATTATAATAAATATAATAGAACAACTGAAGGTGGACTTGTTATAACTGATGGCAAAGTCATAAGAAATTGGTACCAAGATGGTGCCGTTGATAGGGCTTGTTTCGGGACAAATGAATTATGTCGTACTGATGACTCAATATATGTAATTAGTAAAGAAGGATATATTGATACATATCAGAAATTTGGTAGATTATCTGAAAGTGAAAGAAAAACTTTATTCCAGCAAATAATTGATAAAGGCTATCGCAATACTTGGGTATTCAGACCAGTTTTAATGTTAAATGGAAAAGAAACAGCAGATTCATCTGCCTTAACAGGTAATGCCAATACAAGCAAAAGAACCTTGGTATGTCAAATAAATCGTAACAATTATGTACTCTTAGTAGGAGATATTAGTAATAGTCAAGTAATGCCAACATTCAAAAATCTAGGCTGTCAAACAGCATTCAGTATGGATGGTGGAGGATCATACGCAATGATATATAAAGAACGTGGTGGAAGCCTACAAACAATCGTCGGTGGTGGCCGTGAAGTTGTTGATACCCTTTATATAACGGAAAAATAAAAAAGTTCATTTTTATGAACTTTTTTTAAAGGAAAAAAAGTATTTTTATTGTATAATGTTAATAGATAGGATGATAAGGGTGGACGAAGAAAGAGAAAGTATCATCAATAAAGATACGCTTCTAATTGGTTTTATTGTAATAGCAGTTATAATCTTAATTGTTCTTTTAATAGTACCTAAAAAAGAAGAAAATCCATCCACGCCTACACCAACAGAACCAAAGAATAATATAACGTTAAAATTATTTGGAGATAATCCGTATCATATGTTAAAAGGAAAAACATATAATGAACCAGGATATGAAGCATATGATAATGGAGTAAGTGTATCATATAAAATAAAAAAATCAGGTACAGTTAATGCAAGTGTACCAGGCAAATATGAATTAACATACGAAGTAGATGGTGTAATTGCTAGAAGAACTGTAATAGTATCAAATTTAGAAGCATCTATTATTGAAGACTCAAGTGAATATACCAACGAGAACTATAACATAATGGTTTTAGTAAAAGGATCTGATTATAATCAAACTCTATTACCAGATGGTAACACGACAAAAGATAAAGCAATTGAATATGAGATAAGTCAAAATGGAACATATAAGTTTACTGTAACCGATATATATAGTAATAAAATTGAACTTGAAAAAAAAGCAAGTAATTTTGACAAAGAAGGTCCAACGGGAACTTGCACAAATAAACTTGACTTAGGTAAAACATATGTCGAAGTAAAAGCTACTGATGCAAAAACAGGAGTAGCTAAGTACGGATACAACAATGGTGAAAAAACAACTACAAGTACAAATCCTAAATATGAATATAATGGTTTATATAAGAATGTAAGTGTTATTTTATATGATAAATTAGGTAATACTACAACAATAAAATGTGTATCATCTGGAGAAGGAGCAACTGCTCAAATAAAACCACCAGCAGGAGCTAATATAGTTAAATCAGCCGAATCAAATACATTAAAAGTTTCAATCGAAAAGAAGAGTAATTATTATATAACTCGTGTATGGGTGCTTGATCCATATAATCAAATAAATAAAGGACTAGCAGGTTGGGGTAGTAAATTATCAACACCGGCTACAATAATTAATAATGACATTGCAAAATATGGCTATCAAAATAAAATCATCGTTGGTATTAATGGTAGTGGATTCTATAGTATGGGTGCTTGGGAACCATCATGCTCAGCATCTTGTAAGAATCAATACAACAAAACATCAGAAGGTGGAATAGCAATTGCTAATGGAACTGTACTAAGAAGTTGGTATCAAGATAGTATGGTTGATAAAGCACGTAATGATGCTGTTTATACAATTAGCAAAGAAGGATATATTGACGTATATCCAAATACTAATAGTTATTCAGAAAGTGCGAGAAAAACTCTTTTTGATAACATTATAGCTAAGGGCTATCGCAACACATGGATGTTCAGACCAGTCATTATGCAAAATGGAAAGATTGTAGATAGCAGTATACTAGGAACATTCTTAAATGGTGGAAATAAACGTAGTGTAGTGTGTCAGATAGATCGAAACAACTTTGTTATGATTACTTCACATAATCATGGAATAAGTGATTACAGGACAATTCTACCTGGATTAGGCTGCAAAACAGCATTTAACTTAGATGGTGGTGGTTCAATTGCATTACTATTTAAGAGTAAAAATGGTAGTCTAGAAACTATCGATGGTGGTGGAAGATCAGTTGTTGATACATTCTACTTTGTTGAAAAATAGGAGGGTTTTATGAAAGCATTAATAACTGGAGCGAGCTCTGGGATAGGTTTAGAAATGGCACGTATATTAGGTAATATGGGATATGACCTAATATTAGTAGCAAGAAGAAAAGAGCGACTTGAAGAATTAAAAGAGAGTTTAAAAGTCGATGTTCAGATAATACCACTAGATCTATGCAGTACGTTTAACTGTATGAAACTTTACAATAAAGTCAAGAAAACTAAAATAGATATTGTAATCAATAATGCAGGCTTTGGTTTATTTGGAGAATTTACTGAAACAAAATTAGAACGTGAACTAGATATGATTGATTTAAACATAAAAGCAGTTCACACCTTAACTAAGTTATTTCTTAAAGAATTCATGGTTGAAAACAAAGGTTATATTTTAAATGTAGCATCATCAGCAGCATATTTTTCTGGACCACTAATGGCTTCATACTATGCAACAAAAGCCTATGTCTTACATTTAACAGAGGCACTTCAAGAAGAAGTAAAACAAAGTGGTAAAAATGTATATATAGGATGTCTATGTCCAGGGCCAGTTGATACTGAGTTCAATAAAGTTGCTGGAGTGAAGTTTGCTTTAAAATCTTTATCAAAAGAATATGTTGCAAAATATACTATTGATAAGATGTTAAAAGGTAAAAAAATAATCATTCCAGGATTTAAAATAAAAGCAATTATCTTCTTTTCAAGGTTTGTACCAAGAAGTTTTACAACACATATCAATTATTACAATCAGCAAAAAAAAGGAAAACATGATTGAGTATTGGGATATTATTAAGTATATTAAGAAAAAAGCGGATTTATATAATTATATAAATCCTTTTTTTAACTTCAATTATATGAAAAGTCATAATTTCTTTTATATTCAATTTGCTTTAGAAAAATACAAGAATTATTTTGAGAATATATATATTGAGGTTGATCCAAATATTCATCTTGATATAAATCAAAAAAAGGCAATACTTGTATCACCTAAAAATGAATTAATAATAGCAGGTGCAGGATCTGGAAAAACAACTACAGTGGCAGCAAAAATAAAATTCATGGTTGATATATTAAAAGTAAATCCAGATGATATTTTATTATTATCTTATACAAATGAAGCTGTAGATGAGATGAAGAGAATAATTGTTGATAAGTTTGACATTAAAACAAACATAATGACATTCCATAAATTTGCAATTATCTTACTAAGTAATGTTAAAAATATTAAAGAAAGCATTAGTTATGACGAAGTAATAAATAAGTATAATATGACAGAAAAACTATTATTATTTAGCTATTTATACATATTTACAGATATAACAATTAAAGATATCAAATTAAAGAGTAAAAACTTCTTAAATAGTTTCCATTCATTTGAACACGATTTCAATAAATATTTTTATGAGAACCTAACAATTAATAACAATATTAAATCAATGCTATTTAAGAAAAACATCAATGTTTTTAAAAACAAAATAGATAGTAACATCTTAACATTTGATTCTTTAATATACAATGCATATAAATTAAATGAATATAAGAATCATTATAAATATATATTAATTGATGAATATCAAGATATTTCCAATTTAAGATTCAACTTTATTAAAAAATATGTATCAAAAGAGAATGCCAAATTAATGTGTGTTGGAGATGATTGGCAGACAATATTTAGTTTTGCCTCATCAAATATAAATAACATTTTAAATTTTGATAAAGCATTTAATGATACTTTAACATTAAAAATAGTTAATACATATCGAAATAGTCAAGAATTAATAGATATTGCTGGTAATTTTATTATGAAAAATAAAAGACAAATAAAAAAGAACTTAAAATCTATTAAACATATAGAAAATCCGATTGAATTTATAGAATATAAGAATAAGAATGATTTAATAAATAAAATATCAATCGAGTTAGATAAAATTATTGATAAGGAAATAGCATTTATATCTAGATATAAGTTTGATATAAAGATGATCACTGATAATGATGTTTTCAAAATTATCAACGAAAGAGTTATTTATAAGAATCAAAAAGAAATATTCTTTTATACTATTCATGCATCAAAAGGATTAGGTTTTGATTATGTCTTTATTTTAAACCATAAAAGAGGTTATTATGGATTTCCACCAAGCAGGAGAAATATTGATTTATTTAAAGAAGAAAAGGCTATATTAGAAGAAAGAAGATTATATTATGTGGCGTTAACAAGAACAAAGAATAAAGTATATCTAGTTTATCCAAGTAAGAAAAATTCGTTATTTTTAAAAGAAATGAAAAAAATGTTGAAAAAAAAATAAAATTTGTTATAATAATATTGAGTATACAAAAGATAAAATGGAGGCATGAATATGACAAAAATCGGTGTAATTGTTCCAACAGGCGAAAAAGCTGAAGTAGAAATAGTTAGGTTTTTCGACACTTATGGAAAGAAATACTTAGTATATACATTAAATGAAAAGGATGAACAAGGATTTGTAAAACTATATGTAGCAAGAATAGATGAAGCATCTGATCCTACAGGTACTCAAAAAGTATTAACAGGTAGTTTTATAGATGATGATAATGAATGGAAAGTTGTAAAAGACGAATTCAAGAAAATCATTGGTGAAAACAGTGATGGTGGTACTACAACTGCAAATGATCAAGATCCAGCAGCATTAGCAAACGTTAACATTAAAGGAAACCGTGTAATTAAATTGATGGAATCTTATGTTAAGTTATTAAGCGCAAATCAAAAAGAATTTGCTGCACCAGCTGCACCAGCAGGACCAGCACCAGTTATTCCTGAAGCACCAGCATTTGATATTCCAGCTCCTAGTGCACCAGAAATGCCACAGGCAACTCCATTTCCAGAGATGCCAGCATACACTGCACCAGCTACTCCAGTGGATCCAATTCCAGCTGTTCCAGTTGAAGCAACACCAGTTGTTCCTGAAACACCAGTAGCACCTGCACCTGATTTTGGCTATCCAGCACCAGAAGCTGCACCTAGTTTCCCAGAGCCAACATCTCCATTTCCAGAGATGCCAGCATATACTGCACCTGCTCCAGCAGCACCAGCAGCAACAGGAAACTATGAACAGATGTACAATGAATTAAAGGAAAAATTTGATCGTTGTAATGCAGAACTTGAAAAAGTTACAAATGAGAATATCGAACTTAGAATTAAGATTGATGATATTCGTGAAATATTAAATGAAAACTAGAATCACTTCTAGTTTTTTTATTAAAAAAAATCAGCATAGCTGATTTTATTGAACATTGATTACTTCTTTTACTTCAGGTACTTCTTCTTTGATAGATGATTCAATTCCTTCCTTTAAAGTGAAATCTATCATCTGACAAGCAGCACATGCACCACTTAGTTTTATATATACAATGTTATCCTCATATTTGACAAACTCAATATTACCACCATCATTCATTAGATAGGGTCTAAGCTCATCAATGATGGCTTTAATTTTTTCTTCTGCATCCATTTCAATCACCGTTTATATTATATAACGTTAATTTACAATCGTAAAGTATGAAAATCTTAAAAAAAGTGTTATAATAAACGCAGTGGGGTGCATTATGCCAAAGTATAAAAAAGGAAACGTTGTAAAAGGAGTGGTAACTGGCATTGAATCATATGGTATTTTTGTTTCATTTGATGAATACTATACTGGTTTAATCCAT
>JAEEGL016277916.1_pt1 | contig 10043 bp, 5 predicted proteins | sample 9134231 | NCBI WGS metagenome assembly JAEEGL01 (sample SAMN16246548, study PRJNA631951) | gut metagenome | biome: gut microbiome; feature: rumen; material: fiber-attached | host: Bos | place: Iran: Karaj | collected 2018-10 | reverse complement strand
GTAGTCCTTCTCAGACATTCCGGGATTAAGAGAAAAACGCTTGATCTTGTTGACCTTAGGCGCAATAATGATCTTATTTTTCATGTCCTTAAGATTATTGATGATCATTCCGCGCTTCTTCCTGGCTTTGAGAATAGGAATAAAGAGTCTGTTATTCATATTCCTGTAGGCACGCTTAAGGTCCTGGAACATCGCTATATCCTGGCCTTGGCCAAAGGCCAGATGACGTTCCCATCCGCCATCAAGCTTCTTCCTAGCCATAAATCTCGGATCACTTTCCATGCCGAAACGCCCATCTTTGTACTGGATCATGTAATCGCAGCGAAGAGCAAAATCTATATATTTGTTCAACGCCTCAACATAGTAGAGCTTTCTCATAAACTCCGGATGCTGCTGGGCATAGTTTTTAAGCCGGCCTTCAGTTACCTCCTTTTGGTAGTAAGGAAGAGCCAGCTTAGTCAGTTCATAATATGTTCTTAAATGTTTGTTGATGTACTTAACAAGATCATCGTCAGCAACTTCTTTTGGAGATGGTACAGGCATCCTCATGAAGCGCCTTATGGCCTGCTTCTGCATTTCCTCTACTGCTTCATCATCTCCATTTTCAACAGCCTGACGGTATGCCTGATTAAACTCTCGCCTTTTTACCTCCGCCTTATTAAGCGGAGCGCCGTGTATGTCCCCAAGAACTACGCAGCATGGCCACTCCAGTCCCTGGACCTGCGCCTGATTCTGGAATGTCTCCAGGTTAAAGAGTGCATCTGCCGCATAAGGTTTGATAAAACCATTTCTTTGCCTGTATTCAGCAAGCTTCTGCCTCTTGGTAGTTGAATCGATCCCATGAGTGATCTGCCAGGTTTCCTGGACAGACTTGATGCTTTTCCTTACTTCTTTCTGGGCATCAATAATCCTATCGTTGATCTTATCAAGCTTATTCCTAAGCTTTCTGGAAAGCCTGCGGTCATGCTCATTGCTTATAAGATACATGAGCTGATTCTTAAGGATCATGTTACAGGATAGTCTCGCCCTGCCTTTAAGGTACTTCTCATGGGTACTGCTCTTGGACTTCATCTCTGCTGCCTCAAGCATAGCCTTAAGCCTTAAGGACATGATTTCTTCCTTGTGTTCGAATTTCGTCAGGCTATCAGCATTTTGGTCGTTCCTGTAACGAGCCATCCTCTGATTCATGAGGCGAAAATACCTGGCTGCCTTTCCGGCACTTCTACTTCTCTTATCAGCATCATGGTTCCTGTATCTGTTGGCATAAGCTATAAGAGCAGCATTATTGGCATTGGAAAACTTGGTATATTGCTGTTCTTTTCTTGTGGCATATTCCTGATCCTGGAAATAGTATTTAGTCCTGGCCTCGAAGTCCTCAGCATTCATATTCCTGTCTTCAAAATACTGCATCAGCTGATCAGCGTCATAGCCTATCGTGTAATCGTTCACTCCAGGCAGGGTCCTTTCAGCGGTATTCTGATAAAAAGTCTGCAAAGGCTGAGGATCTAACTCTCTTTGCTTAAAGGCTCTTTTATATTCTTCAAAATGTGACATTTTAAATCCTCCGGTTAAAATTCAGCTTCATATACATGAGCTTTCTTTGCAGTTGGGAACAGGTGCTCCGCAAGTTTTATTGAATCATCTGTCATGGCATCGAAGGTAATCTTAACTCCCGGAAAATGGTTTTCCAGATCTCTTACAGTTTCTGCAAGAAGCTCAAAAAGCCCCTTAGGGTACTTTCCGTAGAGGTAGGAAAGCTCTAAATTCCCATCAGGGTTCTTTTGCATAAAGATCAGATCCACCAGATTATTCTTTACATATATGCACTTACAAAGCTCCGGAACACAGCTCTCTTTCCAGCGCTCGTAGTCTGCTACCTCATAGGTCTGCTCTCTCATAAGCATGTTGAGGACTTTTTTCTGTTCAGCCTCAGGCTTATCAAAAAACAGTTCCGCTTCAACCTCATTCTTTGAATTGTAGCGAAGGCCTTCAGCTTTTTTTATGTCATCTTTTGTCACATAGTAGCGTTCATGGGAATAGGTTGTTATCATGTGCTTCATGGATAAAAAGAAAGTGTGAAGCACATTATCCTCGTCAGAGTACTCAAACTGCGCAGAAAGCGGGAACAGGTCTCCTGTGTGCATCATGCACCTGAAGGTCTCCTGTACAAGCTGCGTTCCAATTCCCTGACGTCTTACCTGTGGCTCCACATAGATCCAGTCCAGAGAGTATTCATAGTTCAAAAGGATATAGGAAACAGCTCCCAAGACCCTTCTTTCTTCGTCAATAACTCCCACTGCCACACGAAATGGTGCCAGTTCGATCTCCTTAGGAAATACTCTCTCAAAATAGATCCTGTTTTTCTCATCCAAATACACGTAACTGATCTTCATTACTATCTCCTCGTCCAACTGTTACATATTTATTTTAAGAAGCTGCTCTCTTGTATTATCAACCACCTTGGAAAGCGCCTCTCTCTTTTTATTTAATACCTCCAGCTGCTTTGCATTTTTCTCTTCAGCAATGAGGTGATCCAGCTGATCTAAAAGAACCATACTGCAGGAAAGCTTAGATTTTGTCTTCATATATTCTTCATGCTCACTGCTCTTGCCCTTTACAACAGCTGCTGCAGTCATACCCTTTAGACGATACTTGATAACCTCCTCCTGAAGGGCAAACTTATCAGTGCTGGTACAATTCGGCTTCTTAGACAGCTTCCTGTATACATACATCTTTTGTGCCATGGTCTTGAAGTTATCAGAAGCCTCCTGAGCCTTCATTTTTCTCTTACATGCCCAGCGATTTGTATGAGCTCCGGCAAAGTACTTAACCTTTGAGTCCTCATCCTCATTCATTCTCTGATAACGTTCAGCCTTAAGATATCCAATATTTTCATCCTGGAAATAGTACTTGGTCCTTTCCGCAAAATCCTCAGGATTGTTGTACCTTTCCTCGAAGCGCTGCACTACCTGCTGGCTGCTTTCAACAGGCTCCCCAACAGGAGCGAAAAACTTAGACTTCTTATCAGCCTGATATACTTCATAGTCCCAGTTTGATTGTTGTTTAGATTGCTTGTATCCTTCAAATTGGTGTTCTGCCATAATCACACCTCCTAACAGCCGGCTTTCGGTAAAGCCTCCATCTCCAAATCACTTCAATCCTTTATACGATTCACCCAAAATAGGGGCAAAATCCCTTTACGCCTCAAAAAGAACCATTGTTATATCATCTGCCTGGTTGTTCATATCCTGGAACTGAGACAGCTTATCCCACAAATTATTGATAAAATTATCACCCATAAGGGATGTATCCTCATTAAGGGCATTCAAAAGCCTTTCTGCACCATATCTGTTCTCCTGGGCATCCGCAGCCTCTGTAACACCGTCAGTATAAAGGAACAACCTGTCGCCGCTTTCCAAAGTAATCTCTCTTAAAGTAAACTCCAGATTTTCCTCAATACCCATGAACATGTCATGCTCCTCCATAATGTAGGAGTACTTATCTTCTGCCTTCCGGTAAACTATCGGATCCTCATGACCGGCATTAACATACTTTAAAGTCCTCGTCCGTTCATCATAGATCCCTGCAAATACCGTAACAAACATCATGTCCTTATTGTTACTGCAGATCAGGTTATTGGCATCCCTTAATGCCATGGCCACATCATCCGGAACATTTCCAAGCCTTCCCTTTATGAGAATCTTTGATACAGCCATGAAAAGAGCTGCCGGCACACCCTTGTCTGATACATCTGCGATTACCAGCGCAACCCGGTGTTCATCTATCGGGAAGAAATCATAGAAATCGCCTCCAACGCTTCTTGCAGGTCTCATAAAAGGATATATCTCGTAAGACTTATCCGATAACTCAAGTTTCTCGGGAAGCATGTTCATCTGAATCCTGGCGGCAATCTCAAGCTCCGTAGCAAGCTTTTGCTTCTCCTCAGTAATCTCCTTCAGATTTTCAATGTACTGCCTGATCTCAACCTCCATGGTCTTCATGGCGATTGCCAGGTCCCCAACTTCGTCATTGGATTTTATATCTATCTTGTCAAAGAAACGCTCCTGTCCCAGCTTATCCGGGTTGGCAGTGTAATTGTTGGCCGCCCTGGAAAGTCCCTTTAAGGGTTTTACTATCTGTCTGGAGAACAACCTGCCTACAATCTGGTGTACAGCAACTGAAATGATAGCTATGAATAGTACATATAATCCCATATAGGAATAGATCAGGTAATATGGGGTATCTGATTCATGTATTATGAACATGTAACTGGCATTGTTGTCACCACTGTAATCGTCATCGTCATCGCCATCATCTTCATCTTGAGAAAGAGGTATCAGAGCTGTGATCCTTATGTACTGTCCCTTGTTTGCATCCACCAGCTTTTCTACCTGAATAAAGTGATTCCTCATGGAATACACATATCCCCCTTTTGTCTCATCAAAATGCTTTCGGGTTCCCCTTTCAGTATTATCAGTATCCTGAACTATTATCAGCTGCTCATTTTCTTTGTCCCATAAGCAAAAGCCTATGTCCTTTACTTCGTCAAAATTTCTTTTTACGACTTCCAGATCATCCCGTATCTTGACCACGTTGATCTTCTTGGTCAGAAGCTCAGCATCCGTAGGAAAGAGTTCATAATAGTCATCATCGTCTTCATCCTCTGACTTTTCATAAGCATCCCTTGCATATTCACACATGCGTTTGCACTGGGAAAGCTGCATATAATCCATAGCTGTAGCACCCATGGAATAAACATCCTGGATGTCTTCGGATACGATGTGAACAAAAAGCATATAGCGAACAAGAAAAAAAGAGATCAAGACCAAAAAGAGCATGGTAATTGCAATGGCAAGGCTTATCTTCCCTCCCAATGTAAACCTGAAGCCCTTTCTGGTTGTCTCTTTCTTTCCCCGTTCTTTTTTTTCAAACATAAGTCACGTCAAAATTTAATCTTTTTTAGGTTCTTTTTCAATCTTTGGCTTTGCCTTTGGAACATAAACTGTGTATGTTACACGACCATCCTGCTCGGCTCTGAAGCCTTCAAGTCCCTCTACATGCATAAGTGTCTCAGGGCCCTTGTGTTCAAAGGTCTGATTCTTCTTTTCCTCAGGAAGCTGGAATTCACTGGTCTTTTCATCGTAGGTAAAGCTCTCAGGGAACTCTTCCGCCAGCTTCTTTTCCTGGCCCTTAAGGTCCTCAAGCCATACCAGCTCGATTCCGGCATTAGCTGTCATCTTCTCCACATACTCATCAATTGTGAAGTGATCAGGCATGATAGCATCCGGTCCTCCATCCTCTTTGTCTCTGGTGGAGTTCTTTACAAGGAGCCTGTCTCCCTGAATTCCATAACAAAGTACAAAGTGCTGGTTACGAAGCACAGCAACCGGGCCCTTTTTCAGAGCTGCCCTGATGGTCTTTCTTATGGTCTCCTTACATTCATCCTTCTTGTCAGCGTCTCCGTATCCGATCTGCACTGACCTCATGATAGTTCCCGGAATCTTGTCAAAAACGTAATCTCCCAGCATCATAGGTGAACTCATGGTTTCACCCTGGAGCATACTCTCAGCAACAGTCTTTGTTGACTGATAATTATCTTCGATGATAACTCCGGTCTTTTCACGAGGTGGTACCTGAAGCTTTGAGATCTCATCAAGGTTTGCCACCTGCTTTCCTGCCCTGTGATTCATAAGGCCTGAAAGAGCGCATGCCCAGCAGTGTACAGGCTTAACCTGCTTCTCGTAAGGAACGTGCCCCTCCGGATCCTGAACACGTACAGGAGGACGCCTCATTTCTTCGCGCCAGTGCTTATCAGCAAGAGCCTGTTTTCTGCGTTTTTCTTTATCTTCTGCTTCCTTCTTCTTTTTCTCTTCCTTCTTAACCTGTACCTTTGCTCTCTTCTCTTTCTTCTGAGCTACCTGTTTTTCCGTCTCTTCCTGGAGCTTCTTCTGCTTTTCAGCAAAGGCTGCATTCTGATCAGCTATTCTGCTCTTTCTATCCTTCTTTGTAGCCTCCTTGTTCTCATGCTCGAAGACTTCCTGTTCTACAAGAAGGTAATTACCCATCTCTCCAAAATGAGCCATTTTCAGATTGATTGCTTCAGCCTGGAGTGTTGCGAAATACTCACTCATTATGTCCTGAGGGCTTTGTCCCTGAGGATACTTTCCGTCAACCTTCTTGACCTTTTTAATACGCCTTGCAAGCTCTTCCTTCTCACTGTCAGAATACATATCCTCAGTGGCTGTACCATCAAGGATCTGCCTGGTGATCTGATCTCTCCTGTAAATATCACAGGCATCACCAAGTAGCTTAAATTTCATAAGACTAAGCTGGAACCTCTTATGAAACAGCGGGAAATCCCCCTTCATATCATTCACAAGTTTTTCCATAGCAAAGCTGCCATAAGATCCGCCGGATGGATAAGCTATTTCCTTAAGCCTGTTGTAGGCAAATAGTTTGGTTCTTATAGCTGTAAATCTTTCAATAATAAACTTTCTTTCCTGGTCAGACATGATATGTAATGACTTATCTCCAACTCTCTCATATAGCGCATCAACATCATCCAGATGCGCCTTCATGGAATCTATCAAAAGATCTACTGTCGTTTTTGAATTAATAGTCATATTAAAGTCTTTTTGCAGCTCTTCCAGGGACATGCTGTCAAAATCTCTTCCCTGTAAAAGAAGAATGTCGTATCTCATGGCTGCAGTTTTAACATTAAGGAGCTTTTTAAATTCAGCCGCTTCTTTTACATCCCTGAATCGTTCAAGCATCTTTTTCTTAAACTGATTAAAGGTCAGAGGATCAGTTCTTATGGCCACAAGGTCTTTTGTAGTGCCCTTTGTAAGAAGGTCCTCACTTCCCCCCTCTTCATCCTCGTCGTGTTCCAGATCCAGAAGCTTTTTCTGAGTCTCATCCAGGACAGCAACACCGTTGGGATTGAGCTTTTCTTTACCGGTAAGATATCTCATGGCATTCAAAAAACCAGCAGCTCTGTCCATAAGGTCCAGCACCTGCTGTTCCCTGGTCCTGATGTACCAGTGGAGCCTCTTTCTTACTTCGGTCCTTAATTCATTCTTCTTTTCCTTTACCGCTGAAACACCTCTTGCTCTTGTTATCTCCTTTTCAAGCATCTCAATATTCTGAGCAATAGCAATGACGTTCTTGGAAAGGCTGTCTAAAAGATCCTTTTTCTGGGCATCCAAAGGTATTCCGGCAACTACAAGATCTGAAGCAGTCTCTGCAATCTTATACTGATCCTTGAATTCAAATTCAGGTTTTTCTTCCTTCTTTTCTTCTTTCTTGTCTTCCTTTTTATCCTCTTTTTTGTCTTCCTTCTTATCTTCCTTCTTGTCTTCTTTCTTATCCTCTTTCTTTTCTTCCTTCTTCTTTTCTACAGGTGGCTCCACCTTATCCAGCTCTGCCTTTACAGCAGTAAGCCAGTGAATGTCTGCCTCAGCCTCCCTGTGGTCTGCCCTGCTTCCAAGAAGTTCCTTCATACCATCAAGGGCCAGTTGACCATTGGTGCTGACGTAACGCCGAAGGTTGATCTCAGTATCGGTGTCAAGGAAATCTTCATTGACTTTGAATCCATTTTTCTTCAAAGTGTAGACAAGATCCGCATCAAGTCTTCGATACATCTCGGTGGTGAGGGCAATATTGGCGGTAAGCTTTTGGTCGCTTTGTATATCGCCAAGCTGATCGTAAACCTCATCATCCGTGGACATATCGTTAAGCAGCATACTTGCTGCTCTGTATTTGTCACGAAGCTGCTTAACAGAATCAAACTTCTGAGGTATTGCCTCGCTGTCCAGCATGTTGATGGGGAATCTTCCAAAGGATAATATGGTATCACTTACTGCATCCTTTAAAACACCGGGAGTATCCAATAAAGCTTTCTGAATGTATCTTTTGTAATCATCCCTGGATTCTTTACTTATAATTACATTTGCCCTTACGGTTTGTTGAGGTGAAGCAGTAATATCAGGTCCCAGAGCCTTTATTTGTTCCCTGTACCTGTTAAAAAGCGGAGATACTTTAACCTGCTGTTTTTCCATGTCCGCAAGGACTTCCTCAATAATTTGGTCCTTTTCCGCTTCAATTTTTGCATATTTAAGGGTGCCGATCATCATATCATGGGTATAGGTATCAGCTTTACCTGTGTAGGTAAACCCAAACTGTCCCTGGTCCATGGTTTCCATCCTGTTGGTCCAGGTCTCCGCAAATTGCCTGGCGGTTTCTTTTCTTTCTTTTTTCTGGGTATATGTAAGATTTTTGTTCTGAACACGAAGTTCAACAGGATCCACATATTCTGACTGACTTATCCTTCGGCCTTCGTATTCCTGGACCCAGGTTTCCTTATAGCTTCGGTAAAACTGTCTCTGGCTGCTTAATTGACTTGAGAGAGCCTCTTCATCGAATGCAACCCTGTCTTCCTGACGCAGCTGAAACTGGCCTCCCATTTGTTCCTGGTCGACCTGTTGCTTTTGCTCATGCAGCGATGCTAACTTCTGCTCTTGTAAGGCTTTTTTATGTTCGTAATCACCCATATTACAGTCCTCCAAGGTCGAGCTTTGCTAAAACCTCGTGGTATCCTTTAATTCCAAGAATGTTCTCAAACAGTGTAACAACATGCCCTTCCGGAATGTAGCTTGTTATAATTGCGTTGGGCGGAAGCTCTTTTTCTAATATTCTGCAAAGTCCGCTTAAAAGATATAACGGCGCCTTCTGGGATGTAGTCCCCACAAAGAACAGAGTAATGTCGTAGGCCCCCGGCTCCGGATATCTCTTCATATCTCCAACAGTGATATCCTCGTCAAACTGAGGAACATCAACAATAAGGGTACCCTTGGGCTCTGTTCCCTCAAGGTATACCATGCTGTAAGGAAGAGCTTCCTTGATATCCAAAAGCTTATCTCCATAGACCTTAATATATTTGTCTACAAGCTTTTTTAATCTTTCCAGCTTATCAGGAGGAAGATATCTTACTCTGATGATTCCCTGAGGCTCAAAGGAGGATGCCCTGCACCTTAGCACATCCTGAGCTGTGAATCTGAAATAGGCATAATCAAGCCTGCTCTCTTCAAATCCAAATCTCTTGGAAATATGTGACAAAACAGGATATTCATTCGGCACAAACTGCATTGTGGCAAAGGAATATCCTGCACTGTCAAGTTGGACAAAAAAGTCCGAAAGAACTACATCTACCACTCCCGTACCTCTAAGATACGGGAGGATGTAGATGTACATTATCTCTGCTATTTCTTTTGAATCTTTAAAGACGATTACTCCGGAAGCTTCTCCGGATTCCTCGATTCCATAAAAGTGTAAGGGTTCCTTCAAGGCCTTTTCCTGAAGTATTTCCGGGATCAGCTTTATAAAGGCTCCCAGATTTCTTGGAGATATTTCCTGCACAGATGCCATTACAATAAATCTCCTCTATCAAGTCCTCTGTCCTGCTGGAATGAAGGCAGGAACAAAATTGCTATGCAAAGTCCTGCACTGATAAGTGCAATTACAAAGAGCCATATTCTGCCGCTCTGATTGATTCCAAACAGATCAGTAAGCCTTATTTTTGTTCCATCAAGAATTTCATCTGCTGTCAATGTTTCGGTAGTCACAGTGCTTACAGAAGTACCTGTTGCAAGCATTGGCTCGGGACTTATAACTACGGTGTAGTCTGAGCAATGTGTCAGAGGGAATCTTGCAAATCCCTGACCATCTACGATGCAGCTGCTCTGAGGCTTCAGCTCTTTTCCGTTGGCATCATAGTAATACAGGGTAGCATTCATGCCCTTGTTTGTAACACCTACCGGAATACCAATGGTTGCTGTAAAGCCGAGGTCACCTTCGTGGTTTACAGAGAACTCAACATGAGGATTGGTTCCTGTTACATCCTGAAGGATCTGAGCCGGAATGTTCTTGGATCCAAGCTTAACTCCAAGATCCATATCCCTAAAGCTCTCATCTGTAATGTCTGCACCAACGATGCTCCACTCAACATCATCTGCCATCTGAAGCTTAACGTTAACGTCTTCACGCTT
>JAEEGL015979148.1_pt1 | contig 10043 bp, 7 predicted proteins | sample 9134231 | NCBI WGS metagenome assembly JAEEGL01 (sample SAMN16246548, study PRJNA631951) | gut metagenome | biome: gut microbiome; feature: rumen; material: fiber-attached | host: Bos | place: Iran: Karaj | collected 2018-10 | reverse complement strand
GAACGCCCTCGTGGCCGCCGACATCACGGTGAACAAGAACATGGTGCCCTTCGACAGCCGCAGCGCCTTCAAGACCAGCGGTCTGCGCGTCGGAACGCCCGCCATCACCACCCGTGGCCTGAAGGAAGCCGACATGCCCGTCATCGTGGACATGATCGACACCGTCCTCTGCAACCCGACCGACGAGGCCGTCCGCGCCAAGATCACCGGCCAGGTCAACGAGATGATGCAGAACCGTCCGCTCTTCGCCTGGTAAGATAATTAGATAGAAGGTCCTTAAGGTCCTTAAAGTCAGAAAAGACCTTAAGGACTTTTTTTGATTATGCAATGACCAAAGACTACGACGAATACAAAGCTAACAAAGGCAAACACAAGTTAAGCGGCTCTTTGCTGAAGGTGCTGGCTATTGTGGTTATTGTCGCTTGCGTCCTTGTTGGTCTTTTCTTCCTTTTGATGGTCGCCTTTCCTAAAGGGCTTTGGGTCGAGCTGTTCAAATAACATATTCCGATGGCACTGATAAAATCATACAAAGGCAAGTCGCCACGCTGGGGCAAGGACTGCTACTTCAGCGAGAACGCCACGCTGGTGGGCGACGTGATGCTCGGCGACCAGTGCTCGGTATGGTTCAACGCCGTGGTGCGTGGCGACGTGGCGCCCATCACCATCGGCGACCGCACCAATGTGCAGGACGGCAGCTGCATACACGTGACGCATGAGACAGGCCCCACCCATATCGGCAGCGATGTCACCATCGGCCACAATGTCACCGTTCACGCCTGCACCATCCGCGACGGCGCCCTCATCGGCATGGGTGCCACACTGCTCGACGACTGCGAGGTAGGGGAGGGCTCCATCGTCGCCGCCGGCGCCTTGGTGCTGCAAGGCACCAAGATACCTCCTCACGAGATATGGGGCGGCGTCCCCGCCCGATTTATCAAGCCCACCCGCCCCGGACAGACGGATAACGCGGCGCACTATGTGGAGTACGCCAAAGAATACTTGAAAGAGCTGTAATTGCGTAAGTCTTGCGGCGAATATACTTTTTTTTCTCCGCATATCCGTATTGTTGCCTTCTTTGTGCCTTCTTGGTGGGCTCTTAGTGACATATACCAGAATCACCACAAAAAGAGGGGAACAAAGCCATACTGGTTTTGCTCCCCACTTACTCACATTCGTTTCGCATATTGCCTCAGTATATGGTGACAATAAGGATCCTTCGACGATGTCTCGACGGCCTTTCGGCGGCCTGCATAAACGAAGAGCGCGCCATATGGAATAAGGCGCGCTCTTCGTTCGAAATTGGATAACCTTATTTTACCACAATAACCTTTACGGGTGATAGAGAACCTACCTTGACCAGATACACGCCTGAGGCTGGTACATCATATCTATTTTTACGTCCGCCATCCACCTTATGTCCGACGATGTCGTATATGCCGATTTCTTCTTTTAACTCGGTTTCGACAACAATCCGACCGCCGAGTGTATAGATATTGACTGCATCTGGAAACACATCGTCTATGCCTTGTGTCTCAACGAAATAAGCCGTATAGGTAGCATCGCTTGTCACGGTGATTGTGCGTGGATTCTCTGTGTTGTTGTCCTGCCAATGGTCGAAGATATATCCACTGTTTGGCAATGCCGTCAAAGTGGCTTGCTCGCCCAACGCATAATTACTTCCTCCAGTTACTGATCCCATTGACGGGTCTGCTGATTCTCCAGTAATCACGTATGTCGTACCTTCCTCAGCAAAAATAGCTGTCAGAGATGTATCGCACAGCACAGCAAATGTATAAGGGTTATACGTAACCCCATTGCTCCATCGTAGGAATTGGTAGCCAGAGTATGCTTGGGCACTAATACTTGCCGCTGTCCCATAGCCATAATCGCCCGCTCCCCATACAGTACCATAAGCAATATTGTTCGGAGTAGCATCAACATGATGTCTGTCTAATTCAAACATGAGTTCAAATGTGGTGTCTTGTGTTATAATAAATACAAGAGTGTCAGTATAATATGTTTGAGTGTGATAATGATAAATGGTGTTAGTCCATGAAAAAAAATGATAGTGTTCATTTGGCAAGGCAATCAGCATTACTGTGTCGCCATAAGGATAACTTCCATCGCCTAATACAGTTCCATAGGAAGGTGTAATATTATTGACGACCACGCTATATACATTCGGCATAAAACATGCTGTTAGATTAGTGTCTTGAGTGACTGTAATTGCTCGCTGACGACTTGTGTCGCCATCGCTCCAATGTGATAAATGATACCCATAATTTGCAATTGCCTCTATATTTAACACATTGCAATCACTTGTATAATTGGGCATCTCATTTACCACAACCATCCCCATTGTTGTGTCGTTGGCTGTTATTTGATAGGGAAATTGATATTCAATCAAATGTAAATCATTCCAGATATTGTTGTTTTGATATGTATCATAATACATACATGGTATCAAGATAACCTCTGCACCATATCCATTTGCCATTGGCAATGGATTAGGAATATTAAATAGAACAGAATCAATATAAGAAAAAGCTTCCAATCCGATTTCTGTCACAGAAGGAGGAACTTCTATAAAATTCAATAAGTAACAATAAGCAAATGCATGATGTCCGATTTCCGTTATTGTATTACTTAGTGTAACATTCATCAAACTTCCACAATGGGCAAAAGTGTATGGTTTGATGATATTAATAGAAGACGGGATTGTTAAATTTGTTAATAAAGAATCATTTATATAGAGTTGCTCACAGTAGTGATATTCATCAAAATCAATATTGCACCATTGACAGATTGTACCCATATAAAATAACTTGGACACGGACAACAACCCAATATTGGTTACTGATATGGGGATAATAAGTGTATCAATTGTCACACCATAAAAAGCGTTTTTAAACCTAGTCACAGAAGAAGGTAAAATAATCTTTGACATGTTTGTTGTAATAGTATCATCGGATGTATATAGGATGGGTGTTTCCTCCCAGTACATTGGATTGAAATTGATAGATTCAAACTCTACATTGTACCATTGAGCGAGTGTGCCTAAAAAGTTCAACCTTCTAAAATGTGGTGCAGGGGCATAACTATCTCTACCATGGTGTATGCCAAAATCAATGGCGAGATACCTGACATTAGCCCCAATATTGATGGTGTCAAGGTGCCAGCATCTTTCAAATGTCCTACCCGTAGGATGTGATGGATTGTAAGGGTCACTCCAGAAAGACCTACAACTATCTGATAAAATGTTGACAACAGACAGATTGGTGTCGTTTGCAAACGCTCGTTGACCTATGTATGTTACAGAAGTGGGTATTGTAATGTCTGTTAATGCATAACAATACTCAAATGCCATTATTCCAATAGAATCAACATTACTACCAATAGTAACCTGTGATAAACGGTGACACTCCAAAAATGCATAATTTCTGATAAGTACCACTGTATTTGGAATAATAACGCCCGTCAAACTATCACAATCCATAAAAGAAAACCCGTCTATTACCGTAACAGTATACGACATACCATCATGAATAACCGTATTGGGAATTGTCAGATTGCCGGTTGGCTTAACAAAACCAGCCCAGAATCCATCTATATAACTAGTGCCTGGATGTGTAACAATTACATTGGCCCCCTGTATCGTGTAATACAATGTTTGACCTGTCGGGGCAACAGCAGAAAAATCATAGGCCCAAACACGTCCACTCATCATTGCAAAAGTTACAATGATGACAAAAAGAGTGCTTCTCTTCATGGTATACTATTCTTTTACTAATTCATGATAGCTTTGGATGAGATAACTATACGGATGGTGTCGCTCCACCTCGTTGTTGTGCAACCCATAATGTTCGCAGATATATTGTGCCATTTGAGAGTTTACAGTCTGTAAGCCATGATTAGAAACCGTGTCCAAATAATGCGTCATCCATTCTCTACTGCTTTGAATAAAACAGAAGAATCTATCGGTAATATCCCTCTCGATAGGAGAAGAGATAAGCTGTGCATTTGCAATCTCAAAGGCAACAAGTGCCTGTTGTTTAAATTCTGATAGTTCCATAATATTGATGTATAAAATAATTGTGGGCTTCTAACTAATGAGCCGGAAGCCGATGTTTCAGTAAGGGGCATGAAGAAAGGCGTAAATCCTTTCGATATAGGCCACTTATTTCATAGGATGGTGTCTGGTAATACCGTGTAAACAAATAAGTGGAAAAAAAGATTCACGCCATTGCGCGAACTATCCGCTTACTCATTCTCGTTTACAGGTGAGTTTACCAGACTTTTCCTATGGAGAACAAGAGCGTCAGCTCAATATGTTATGTTTTGTTTTTTGTGTTTTCTACATGTATCTATTCGTTTTGTTTGTCGGTGCAAAATTACGACTTTTATTTCATTCGGCAAAATTATAATTAAATCTATTTGACAATAATAATATGCTTACCGCGTTATGAGAAAAAAGAATGCTATGAAGAAACTGTTTTTGTTTTTTGCTCTGTCACTGAGCATGACCTGCGGTATGCAGGCGCAGGCACCGAAGGTATACGACGAAGATATCAATGCCATGGAGCAGATACAGCAAGCCGTTGATGAGGCTCGTGCGAGCGACCGTTATGTGATGTGCCAAGTGGGCGGCAACTGGTGCCCGTGGTGCTTGCGCTTCGCCGAGTTCGCCACCAAAGACAGCGTTATCGCACCGCTGATGAAGGAAAACTACGTCTACATCCACGTCAACTACTCCAAGGGCAACAAAAACCTCGAAGCCATGAAGTTCCTCGGCAACCCTGGTCGTTTCGGCTATCCCGTGTTCGTGGTGCTCAACGAGGAAGGCATCCCCATACATATCCAGGAGAGCGAGTGCCTTGAAGAAGACAAAGGCTACAACCGCAAGAAGGTGGAAAAGTTCCTCCGCCTGTGGAATAAGAAGGCCTGTGAGGCTGACGTGAAGTAACCGCACTCACACATTAACGCATTAGCACATTAACGCATTTTATGAATATATTGGTCACCGGCGGAGCCGGATATATAGGCACACACACGCTCATAGAACTCTATAAGGCTGGGCACTCCGCTGTAGTGGTGGATAACCTCAGCAACAGCAACCCTGAGTCGTTGCGTCGTGTGGCGGAGATAATCGGAGTAACCGAGATACCCTTTTATAAGGTCGACATCCGTGACCGCAAAGGACTGGAAAGGGTATTCTCCGAGCACACACTCGATGCCTGCATTCATTTCGCCGGCCTCAAGGCCGTGGGCGAGAGTGTGGAGAAGCCGTGGGAGTACTATGAGAACAACATCGGCGGTACCCTCGTGCTGGTAGACGTGATGCGTCGCCACGGCTGCAAGAACATTATCTTCTCTTCCAGCGCCACCGTCTATGGCGATCCCGCCGAGATTCCTATCACCGAAAACTGCCCCAAGGGCCAGTGCACCAACCCCTACGGCTGGACGAAAAGCATGCTCGAGCAGGTGCTGATGGACATCCAGAAGGCAGATCCGGAATGGAACGTGGTGCTGCTGCGCTACTTCAACCCCGTGGGGGCGCATCAGAGCGGCAGGATAGGGGAGAATCCCAACGGCATCCCCAACAACCTGATGCCTTACATCACCCAGGTGGCCGTCGGCAAGCGTAAGGAACTGGGGGTCTTCGGCAACGACTACCCCACGCCCGACGGCACCGGTGTGCGCGACTACATCCACGTCGTCGACCTCGCTGCCGCCCACGTCTGTGCCCTGCAGGCCATTGGACGCAAGTGCGGCATAGGTATATATAATATAGGAACGGGGCATGGCTATAGTGTCCTCGACATGGTCAAGGCCTTCATCCGTGTCAACGGAGTCGACGTGCCCTACAGCATCAAGCCGCGTCGTGCCGGCGATATAGCCACCTGCTACTGTGACCCCTCGAAGGCCAAGGCCGAGTTGGGCTGGGAAGCGCGGTACGGCATCGACGATATGGTGCGCGACAGCTGGCGTTGGCAAAGCCAGAACCCCGACGGATACCCCGAATAAAATACAATAAAATTTGATGTCTTGAAGTCGCGATGCCTTGACGTCTCGCAGACTTACTTCGTCGGCTCCATGTGGATTGTGACGTGTGTCTGGGAGCCAAATCTCGATTTCAGTTGATGTTCGATGGCGGTGGCCCGATCATGAGCTTCGTGGAGGGTCACCTGCCCGTCCATACGTATGTGTGCTTCGATGGCGATACGGTTGCCAATCTTTCGTGTGCGCAGGTTGTGCGGCTCGCACACATCGGGGAAGGAGCGTATGATATCTTCGATCTCTTGTTCTGTCTCGGCTGGCAGTGAGCACTCCGTCAGCTCGTTCATGCTGCCACGCAGCAGGTCGACAGCCACCTTGACCAGCATGGCACCGACCACCATCGAGGCCAGCGGGTCGAGCACCGTCCAGCGGTCGCCCAGCAGGATGGCGCCACCGATGCCGATGGCGGCACCGATCGACGAGAGGGCGTCGCTACGGTGATGCCATGCATTGGCCACGACGGCCTGCGAGTCGAGTCGCCGGCCTGCACGGGCTGTGTAGTGATAGAGTAATTCCTTGACCACGATAGAGATGAGTGCCGCCCAGAGCGCCAGCTTGCCGGGGGCCGGCAACTGCTCGCCGTGCAGCCAGGAGGCAAACTTGACGGCGCCCGACACGATGATGCCTGTGGCAGCTGCTATCAGCGCCAGACCGACGAATAGCGAGGCCAGCGTCTCGTACTTCCCGTGCCCATAGTCGTGCGACTCGTCCTGAGGCTTGGCGCTGACGCGCACGAAGAGGATGACAATGATGTCGGTGACAAAGTCCGACAGCGAGTGCACGGCGTCGGCCATCATGGCGGCACTGTGCCCCACGATGCCGGCGATGAACTTGAAAACCAGCAGCGCCATGTTGCCTACGCTGCCCACCAGCGTCACTTTGTAGATCTCACGTTCGCGGTTCATTTCTGTTTTTCCTCTGATATAGTGCTAAATAAGAGGCTTTCCCTTTTTCCTCTCGTGTTGCAAAGATAAGAAATTAATGCGACAGTCGGGTCGATAAAATGCTCTTTGCCTCCCGCATCGTTCACTCTTGGTCGCAAAAAATCAATCGTGCACGACTTAAATGCTCCCCCATTACATAACCGAAGCATCCATACTAGGTTACATCATTAACTATTTTTAACTTTATTATCACCAACTAAAGACCTACTTAACTCTTACATTACTAAGGGTTAAATAAGGGTTGAGTAGGAGATGAGTAAGAGATGAGTAAGACATGGTGGCTATTTGACTGATAGTCAAGGACACTTTTTGTGGTTATGTTAAATAGAATTTCATCTCCCGTTCCGGTCATTTTTGAACTGGAAAATACATCGTGCACGATATAAAATTATATTTTGCCATTTCAAAAAAAGTTGGTATCTTTGCACCGTGAAATGACAATTATTAGAAGATGAAGAAACTATTGCTTCTATTGGTCTTTGTTCTGAGTGGCGTAATGGTCGGGCAGGCGCAGACCATTAGGAATACTAACAATTCCGCCCTGCTGATTATTGACGACAAAGGGGTCGTAAGAACCACCAGCAATTCCTTAGTGGCGCGAATAGAATCCAACGGCACCATCCGCGACAAGGGCAACAGCTATATGGGCAAGATCGAGGCCGACGGCACCGTAAGGGACAGGAACAATTCATATCTGGGGAAGATAGAGAGTGACGGCACGGTGCGCAACCGAAACAACTCTGTTCTCGGGAAGGTGGATGGCAACGGCACCGTCCGCAACAGCAACAACCATGTCCTCGGCACCGCCAAAGGTGTGCCGATGAGATACGCCGCCCTGTATTTCTTTTTTGACTTCTTCCGGTAGGAACAACGCCGGGGGAATGCTTGACTGACACGGGACTGCCAATTTGGCAGTCCTTGCTTTTTGGTATCGTATTTGCATTCAAGCCTTCTTGAAATGAGAGTCAAACAATCAAAAATCAAATAATATGACATTAGACAAGTTCACAATCAAAGCGCAGGAGGCCGTGCAGAAGGCGCAGGAGGTGGCCCTCGGAGGGCAGCATCCGGCCATCGAGACGGCCCACCTGCTGAAGGGGCTCCTCTCGGAAGACGAGAATGTGACGCCCTACCTCCTCAAGAAGATGGAGGTCAACATCCCCCGCTTGACGCAGCAGGTGGATGAAATCTTGAACAGTATGCCGCGCGTCAGCGGCGGACAGGTGTACCTCAGCAGCGACGCCAACCAGGCCCTTGTCGGCGCACAGCAGAGGGCGACGAAGATGAACGACGAGTTTGTCAGCGTGGAGCACCTCCTGCTGGGCCTTGTCAGTGGTCGCGACCGTGTCGCTCAACTGCTGAAAGACGCCGGCGTCAGCGAGAAAGGCCTGCTGGCTGCTATCGCCGATCTCCGCAAGGGTAGCAAGGTGACCAGTCCCAATCAGGAGCAGACGATGAATGCCTTGGGCAAGTATGCCAAGAACCTCAACCAGTTGGCCCAGGCCGGTAAGCTCGACCCCGTCATCGGACGTGACGAGGAGATACGCCGTGTGCTGCAGATACTCTCGCGACGCACCAAGAACAACCCCATCCTTATCGGTGAGCCCGGTGTGGGTAAAACCGCCATTGCCGAGGGGCTTGCGCAACGTATCGTCAGCGGCGATGTGGCCGAGAACCTGAAGTCGAAGACCATCTACTCGCTCGATATGGGTGCCTTGATTGCCGGTGCCAAGTACAAGGGTGAGTTCGAGGAGCGACTCAAGAGTGTCATCCGTGAGATCAACGAGGCCGACGGTGAGATCATCCTCTTTATAGATGAGATACACACCCTCGTGGGAGCCGGCGGGGGAGAGGGCGCTATGGATGCTGCCAACATCCTCAAGCCTGCCCTGGCTCGAGGTGAACTCCGTGCCATCGGTGCCACCACGCTGGCAGAGTATCAGAAGTACTTTGAGAAAGACAAGGCCCTGGAGCGTCGATTCCAGAGCGTGCTCATCGACGAGCCCTCGGTGCCCGACACCATCAGCATCCTGCGTGGCTTGAAGGAGCGCTACGAGGTGCACCACCGCGTGCGTATCAAAGACGAGGCCATCATCGCCGCCGCCGAGCTCAGCCACCGCTATATCAGCGACCGTTTCCTGCCCGACAAGGCCATCGACCTGATCGACGAGGCGGCTGCCAAGCTGCGTCTGGAGATAGATTCGGTGCCTGAGGAGCTGGATGAGATCGAGCGTCGTATCCGACAGTTGGAGATTGAACGCGAGGCCATCAAGCGTGAGAACGACCAGGACAAGATTGCCCAGATCGACAAGGAACTGGGATCGCTCCGCGAAGAGCGTGACCAGATGAAGGCCCGGTGGCAGAACGAGAAGAGCATTGTGGAGGAAATCCAGGCCGAGGTGAAGAATATCGAGAGTTACAAGTTCGAGGCCGAACAGGCCGAACGCGCCGGCGACTACGCCAAAGTGGCCGAATTGCGCTACGGTCGCATCCGCGAAGCCGAAAAGAAGGTCGAGGATCTCAAGGCCCGTCTGAAGGAGATGCAGGCTGACAACGCCATGATAAACGAGGAAGTCGACAGCGAGCAGATCGCCGAAGTGGTCAGCAAGTGGACCGGCATCCCTGTGACACGTATGCTGCAGAGCGAGCGTGAGCGCCTGTTGCACCTCGAGGACGAGCTGCATAAGCGTGTGGTGGGGCAGGACGAGGCCATCAGTGTCATCGCCAATGCCGTGCGCCGCTCGCGTGCAGGCCTCTCGGATGGCAAGCGACCCATCGGCAGTTTCATCTTCCTTGGCACCACGGGCGTCGGCAAGACCGAGTTGGCCAAGGCCCTCGCCGAGGTGCTCTTCGACGACGAGAATATGATGGTGCGTATCGATATGAGTGAGTATCAGGAGCGTCACAGCGTCAGTAGGCTGATCGGAGCGCCTCCAGGGTATGTGGGTTACGACGAGAGTGGTCAGCTGACCGAGGCCGTGCGCCGCAAACCCTACAGCATCGTGTTGTTCGATGAGATCGAGAAGGCTCACCCCGACGTGT
>JAEEGL015866826.1_pt1 | contig 10043 bp, 1 predicted proteins | sample 9134231 | NCBI WGS metagenome assembly JAEEGL01 (sample SAMN16246548, study PRJNA631951) | gut metagenome | biome: gut microbiome; feature: rumen; material: fiber-attached | host: Bos | place: Iran: Karaj | collected 2018-10 | reverse complement strand
CCCAATCCCCAATCCCCAATCCCCAATCCCCAATCCCCAATCCCCAATCCCCAAATTATTAAAATTACTCATATATCAATAGATATTTTAAAAATAATAATTTAAAAAATAAAAATAATAAAATATAAAAAATGACGAGTAGTATAATAAACTGGATTGTAGATAAATATCTCAGTAATATACTAGAAATAAACCAAGAAGAAACAAAATCTTCTTTATGGAGTGGAGAATTCGAAATGTCTAATCTTAAAATTAAACCCGAAATTTTCACAAACATGAATTTGCCTTATTTCGAATTAGTTAATGGTTATGTCGGTAAAATGAAAATATCTCTATCACTTCCAAGATTTTATCTATATCCAATAAAAGTTGAAATTGATAAAGTATTCTTCCATGCTAAACAAAAAAAATTAGAAACTTTAAATAAAAAGACAGAAATAGAAAATATGGAAACTTATAAAAATAGTCAACTCCAAAGTTTAGAAGAATTAACAAATGAAGTAAATAATTTACAAAATGAAGGAACACCAGGAATGACAAGTCAAATAATTAATAATTTAGAAATTATTATAAATGATATTTGTTTCAGATTTGATGATGAATTATCATATAATTTAATTCCTTTTACTTTTGGCCTTTTATTAAAAAATATAAAAATTAAAACAGTAGACAAAAACTTCCAAGAGGCGGAAGAAGGTGAAACAATCCCCTTTGGTGAAATAAATCATAAAAAAGTTGAAATGACTAATCTATCTATGTATTTAGATACATATGAAAATGAGGGTAAATTAATTCAGTTTTATACTAAAGTGGTAAATACAGAAAAAACGCAAGTTGAAGATGAAAAAGTTAAATCATTTTTAGGCCCATATCTGGAATATTATAGATATTGCTTATCAGAGATTAATGAACATATTTTTAATCAGAAATCTCACCAGTATTTAGTATATAATTTGGGATTTTTGCTTAAATTATCGATGAATGAAAATTTAAAAAATGGTAATCCCCAATATGCCGTAGATATAAAATTAAATGATATTTTAATGTCAACGAGTTTAGTACAAATTAAAGCCGCTATGAAATTATTAGCATATCAAGATTTAAGTGCTAAATATCAATTAGGTTTATCAAAAGAATATTATATCAAAAAAATAGATGAAGAAGAAAAGATTAGTTATATAGAAAATTATATAGAATATTTCAGAGCAAAATATGGCCCTAATAAAAACGAAGAAACAGCAAATTTGTTAAAGCCATCTTTATCCCAAGTTGAAAACGGATTAAAATATGAAGATATTCAAATAATGAGAGATGCGGCTAAATATAAAATGAGCCATATTCAAGAAATTGATAAAATTGATGAAAAAATAACACAATTACAGGGAGGTTCGGGTTTTTGGAGTTATTTTTCTTATGGTCCTACTGAAGAACAAAAAAAAGAGATTGAAGAATTAGAAAAGCAAAAAAAGAAATTAATAGAAGAAAATGTAGATAAGGTAGTAAAAGAAAGACTCAAAAAAGTAAATGAAAATAATTCTAATGAAGTTGATACTTTAAGAGAAGTCCCAGATAGCTTTTGTTTATATAAAGTTAATTTATCTTTGCCTAAAGTTATTTTTAATATTAATAGACAAGGAGAAGAAAAAATGATTTCAATGGAATTTTATAAATTTATTATTGTGGCTGAAATGCGAAAAAAAGGACAATTTTTTAGTTTGCATATAGATGATATAATTGTAAGACAATATCAATTAAAAGAAGATAATGTCTATAAGACTTTAATGGCTTCTATTGAACAAAAAGATGACGTAAATATAAAAGATGAAAAAGATATAAAAGGTGCATTATATATAGAATTTGAAAATAATCCTGCTTTTGAAAAATCTAATTTTAGATTTAAATTCAGAAATACCAAACGTTTAGTAATAACTTTGAATTTATATAGTATTCAATATATATTGAATAAAGTTCTCGAAAGTTTGGCAACTACTATTAGTAAATTTGGATCAGAAAGATATATCGGTACTGGTGAAATTCAAAATTTGATAAAATCTGGTTTTGAAACAAATTATATAAGTGGGGGTTATCAACATTTTAATATAGATTTAGATATAGTTATGAAAAGTCCTATTTTGTTATATCCACAAGATATATTAGATAATTATAATAGAAAATGTCTATTTATTAGATGTGGTGATTTTGAAATGACTTCAACACTTCCCCCTAGACAAGATTTAAAAAAAAATTATGAATTGGTTACAAATAGAGATGAATTATTTGATATATATACAATGAAAATTGAAAAGTTTTGTATGGCAACTTTAGATGATTTTGATGAAGATTTCCAAAGTTTGGCAACGGTAAAAGGATTAAATTTAGTTGATGATATTGCCGTCACCTTTATTTATGAACAAATGTTTGAGGCAAAAAATAAATTTTTTGAAAAAATGAAAATATATTTAAAAATAGGAAAATGCAAATTTAATTTAAGAGATACACAAGTAATCTTTTTCATAGAATTATTAGAAAAAATGCAAAAAACAAATAAAGTATTATCATTTGATTTAGAAGCAAAAACTTTATTAGAAACAGAAGAAGAAAAACAAAATAAAGAAGATGCAGAAAAAGAAGAAAATGAAAAGATAGAAAAAGCTAAGAAAATGCAAAAAGAAGAGGAAAAAAGAAAAAAAGCCGAAATGACAAAAAAATTAGACAAACAAAAACAAGAAGAAGAAGAAAAAAAAAAGCAACAAGAAGAAGAAAGACTAAAAAGATTACAAGATAATGAAGACCCAAAATATTTACTCTTTGAATTCATTTTAGAAAATGTTGAATTATGTCTAATGAAATCAATATCTCTAAAAGAAAGAAATCTAATATCAGATATGAAAGTAGACTTTGACAAAGAATATCGCGATTTTATAGAATTAACCCTAAATCAATTCTATATAGGTGTTTTAATGACAGAAAAAGGAAATATGGATGTAGATATAACAATGGATTCAACTGGAGTCAAAGATAAAGAAACTCTGATAATATCAAAAGAAAAACCGATGGGGGATTCTTTGATAAATAAAGAATTTCAAGATATGATAAAAATGTATTCAAAAGAAAGGAGGTCGTATCAAAGTACCGAGGGAAGTAATTTTAGTCGGACACAAAGTAGTATGTTTTTCATGGGAAAAGAAGCTGGAATAGAAATTATTAAAGAAGACAAAAAAGAAAAAGAAAATGAAAAAAATAAGAAATTTATGACTATTGAATATAGATATAATGGTATCACAAAAGAACAACAAGTAAATATAATTCTTCAAAAAATAAGAATATGTTTTTCAATGAGCTCAATGGCTAGATTATACCAATATTATTCATATTATTACGGGATGTATTGCCAAAGCTGCGATGATATTGCATTAATTTTAGCCAATATGGAAGAAGAACATAAAAAGATTAAATTAAAACAAAAATTAAAATATGAAAAAAAAATTAGTGCTAATTCACTATTAGAAGGAAGAATGAGTCGTTTAAGTGATGCGTCGAGTACTATAAGTAGTGAATTATCGGAAGAAGAGGCGGATATTTCAAATATGTTGGAAGAAGAAAAAGAAAAAAATAAAATTTTCGGAAAAAATTTTGCTAAGCTTTTAAGCAAAGATTTAAAGGCCTTAGGAGATAATTTTGAAAATAATATAATAGATACAAGTATTGATAAGGAAGCTGAAGAGTCAATAAAAAAAAAGAATGAAGAATTAGAAAAAATATTTACTACAACAAGAGAAAAAAGTAATATGAAAGTATATTTTGAAATGAAAGAAACAATATTGGAATTCCCAATGGATGATACTAAATCAAAAACAAAAGTTGTCAGATTTCAGTATAATTTCCTATGTTCAGTTTTAATGGATAGTGAATATGATACAACAAAAGATGGAAAAGGAAAAACTATAAAAATTGATTATTTATCAAATAATATGAAAATATCTGCTAAATTCATAAATATTAATTTTAGTATAATAAATTTACAAAATGGTGTTTATACAATAGAAAATATATGTGATCAAATGCTTCAAGGATTTAGATTTATGACAAATATTAATTCATTTTTATTATTACCATATCGAGAAAAATCAGTTATGGCTATTGATGTTATTTTTGATCCGCTTATTTTTAATATAGGATTTAGACAAACAAAAACTATAATGGCATTTTTACCCATGTTGTCTCAGTTTTTGACTGATATGTATAAAGAATATGATGATCCTTTAAAAGAATTAAATAAAAATGAAAATGATGATATGAATGATTTATTAATAGAAAATGAAAACAATATTATTAATGAAAATCCTAATAAAATTATTTTAGATGAAGAGAAAGAAGTAAATTTAAATAATTTAACTGAAGAAGAATTAGAAAAAAGACAAATAAAAAACAAAAAAAAAATAGAAAAATACAAAATAAAACAAAAACAATTAGAGCAAAAAAAATTAAGAGAAAAGAAAAAGAAAGAATTACAAGAAGAAAAAGCAAAACAAGGAAAAATAGTATATAATACAGATAATCTAAATAATATGATGGATGTAAAACTTATTTTCGAAAAATTTTCCTTCAAATTTTTAGATGATTCAGGGGCCTACTTAATTCCTTTATTAAACATAGAAACAAGAGAAATTTTAATAAAATATATTACAAATAGTAACACAGATTCAGTTGAAAACATAAGTAATTTAATTTTAGAAAGTATATCAAGAAAAGAAATATCTTTGGAAAATTATGACATCAACGGTTTATCCTGGTATATAGAATTAGCCTTTGATTTTTCAATTAATTTCTACAATGATAGAATAAATAATTGGGAACCCATTATAGAAAGGTATAGTGGTAACTTAAAAGTTGACCAAGTTACATCTTTTTCAAGAATGCGAGTATTGTTTAATAGTGATGATTTTTTCAATATGAATATTTCTATAGTTTCGATGAATGTTTTAAATAGAGTTCTTAAAAAATTTGGAGAAAGTGAAGAAAAATGGGATAAAGAATTAAATGAATCAACTGATGTTGCTAAAAATAAAAGTGATAGAATAGCTGTAGAATTTTTGAATTTATCTGGTTTGGAAATAGAATGTTGGCTTGATGCTATGGAAAATTTACCTAATTTAAATAATAAATCACATAAATTTATTCTAGATACAGATAAAAAAAAATTGAAAAAAATAAGAAAAAGGAAATTGGCCGAATGTTACCAGCAACTTTCTGAAGCACAAACTAAAATTAAAAAAGATAAATTTTCATTTAAAATAAAGGGATATGTACCAATATCTAATAATGATTTTTCAACTAATTATACTACTAGTTTCAGAATGAAAAAAGAACAAATTGCAAAAAGTGAAATTAAATCAATATTTTCTAAAATGAAAAAAACTTCTAAAAATAAATCAAAAGTTGAAAATAAAGAAGTTATAAAAGATATAAATAATGAGCCTTTATTACCAAATCAAAAAATTGAAATGAGAACAAATAGTATGATTTTAAATGATATGTTATATGATGATGAAAAGAGTTTAATTAATGGAAACAAAAATGAAAATATAACTAATGAAAATATAAAAAATGAAGAAAATGGAATGAAAGAAAATAATAACGATGGATTGTTAGGAGCGGATGATGATTCATTAAATGAAGAAATTGAAGTTTTATTAAAAATAAGACAAAATGGTACAATGAAAAGTATTGTCTTTCAAAGTAATATCTTTGTATTTAATAATTTACAAATACCAATTTGTTTATCGTTTATATCTAGAAATGACTTTTTAAATAAGTATAAATCAAAAGATGAAAATATTAATCATTCAGACAATAAAGATAAAATTATTTTGAATACATGTAAAAGAATATCAATTCCTATAAATTATATAATTAAAAAATATAGGATATATGTATGCTTTTATAATAAATTAAATCCAGAACAAAATAAATATACTTTATTATATGAAAATTTCAGTAATTTAAGAAAAAATTTGTCTAATTTTATAAAATATAACGAAGAAAATTCACTTAATTACAAAGGTGTAAAAGAAACAACTTTAAAAGATAATTATTCTAAAATAATTGAAATAAATCAAAATAATAAACAATTTTATATTAGTAGTAATTTAATTATACAAAGAGGTACAAATGATATAATTACAGAAATGCCAATTTCGGCCGCACAAAATAATAAAATTATTTTAGGAGATGAGAATGACTCCAATTTAAGAAGTAAAAACATAGATATATTACTAGATTCTCTGAAACACGATTTTTATTGCAAAACTTTTTCATATCTTTTTATTTTAGATGAATCATTAATGATAGAAAATAAAATACCATTTAATGTAAAATGTAAACTTTATGGTTCTAATGAAAAAGAAATAGCTATAAGACCATTACAAAAAAAAGAATTTTTAGATATAAATCAAACTAAAACAAATGTCCAATTATTCTTAAATTATCAAAATAAAAAATTTGTTTCAGAAATTTTAGATATAAAAGAATTAGATAATAAAGATGATAATATCATAAGCACAAAAGAAAAAGCCCCTGGAGAGGAAGATGAAAAAGAAATAAAACAAATAAAATTATATGATGCGGAAAATAAGGAAAAATTTATTGAATTTAATGTTAAATTTGAGGATAATTTCAATAGTGTAAATTTAGTCGGAGCTTATGAAAGAGAATATGAATATTGTTTGATATCTTTCCAAAACAAAAAAAAATTATTATTTTATTCTCGATGTATAATAATAAATAAGTCTGATTATTTATTGTATATTTTAGGCGAAAAAGAAAAAAATAAAGAAAAAGATATAAAATTATTAGATAATTATAACTATAAAATAATGCCACATAGTATTAATTTAATGAATACAACAGATGTCAAACAAACATTTAAAATAAGAACAGAAGAAAGTGACTGGTCTGATAAATTTAATATTAATACAGTAGGTAACACTGGTGTAAGTTCATTAAATATTGTGGATAAAAATAATAAAAATAAAACTACTATTTTAGATATCGGTCTAAGTATTCCTACTTCATGGTATTTTACTAATTCTTTATTGATTTCTATAGAACCAAGATTCTTATTTGTGAATAAATTAGGGTTTGATATTGAATATAAACAATATAATAATAAAATAACTAAAGAAAAAAATGATAACCATACTTTATTTGAAAAACAAATAATTAAAAATAATGAAAGCATTAACATAAATACAATAAAAGAAAATAAAAATATGAAAAAAATGATCCAAATTAAATTTGGTAGTTCAGAAGAATTTTCATGTCCTTTTGATTTAGAAGAAATGGGGGATGTTGACTTAAAAATACCTATAGATGAAAATACAAGAAATATAATTGAACAAAAAAATATGGAAATTGATAAAGAAATAAAAAGGTTGAAAAAATTAGAAAAAAAAAAGAAAAAAGAAGAACAGATGAAAGATCAGTTAAAAAAAGAAGAAATTGCAAAAAATGTAGAAAAAGATAGTGAACAACCACAAAAAATGGATGAATTTGAAGAAGAGGAAGATTTAATTATAATGACAGATAGTAAAAATAAAGAAGAAAAAAAAGAAGAGAAAAAAGAAAAAAAGAAAGAAAAAGAATTAACACCTGAGGAAGATAGAAAAAAAAGAATAGATGAAAAAAATAAAAAATTAGAAGAAAAAAAAATGAAACCAAGAAAATATATAATTTTTAAACAAAATTACCAAAGTTATTTATTAGTACATGTAGCAAAATCATCTTCTAGTGGATTAATTTATATTGTTTTATTCCCACCAGAACACCCTCAATACATAATTTCAAATGAATCAAAGCATAGATTAACCTTTAAACAAAAAAAAGACGAATTTAATAAAGAAATGTTCACTTTAGAAAAAAATGAATCAATCCCATATATTTGGGGCGACCCTCTCAGAAATGAAAAAATTTTGGTGGCAATGTTAGATAAAAATCAAATGGAAATAAATTTAAATGAAATTAAAATATCAAAAAAGCAATTTGAAATAAAAGAAAAGAGTGTTTCTAAAAATTATACATTTTATTTCCAAACTTTAATCGAAAATAATAAAACAAGAAAATTAATAATTAAAAATGAAGATATAAAAAGTAAAAATCGTGGATATTTCCTTCAAGTACTTAGTGGAAAAAGAAAATCATATAATACTAAATTTAAAGCAACCACAAAAGGTTTAGGTTTATCCATAATAAGTAATGAACCGAAAGAAATATTCTATTTTTCTTGGTATGGTGGAATTATAGATGGTAATATGTTTTCATTTAAAAAAGATGATTGTGAACATTCAATAACAAATATAGGGTTAATTCTAAAAAATTTCCAAATAGATTATTGTTTAGAAGATAACTTCAAAAGTTTAATAATCCCCGTTAATCAAATAAATACCCAAATAGATGAAGAATCAAATCAAAAAAATGAAGAATTAACTCCCCTTTTCCAAGGTATAATTAGTTATCATACAATCACTAATCCCCTAACTCAAGCTTCTTCGGATGAATTCCCCCAAATTGATATAACTATGCAACCATTTAAATTAAATATAACTCAAAATCAATTAATGAGTATGATGACTTTATATAATGAAATAATGCCTGAATTAGATTTTTGGTTAGTTACTCCAGAACCTCATGAAGAATATAATTCAATAGATGATTTGATTCAATCTTTATTCGGTACAGAGGCTAATAAAAAAGATGAATTAATATATGATCCAGAGCATTATGATCCAGCTCTAGATTTATCTCTTTCCTCTTTCCCTGAAGAAATTATATATGAATCCGAAAATCACTGGATGTTCTTTATAAAAAATATAGCTATAGGTTCATTAGATATTGTCATTTCAACAAGAATTGATTTAAAAGGCTTTGGCCAATTTTTACCTGAAGTATTAATGGGTATGGTCAGTGCCATTGGAAATGTTTTTACTCATATAACTGATTATCACCTAAAATTAACTTCACTTATATATACAGATGTTTTTACTGATGTATGGAGTCTTTCAGGTCAATTAACTAATAATTATATAAGTCAAGTAAAAAGAAGAATATTTAAAATAATAGGTAGTTTAGATATTTTGGGAAATCCAACAGGGTATGCCTCTGCAATTGGGGAAGGATTTATGCAAATTATAGAAGCCCCAAGAAAAGGATTAATTAACGGACCATTAGGATTTGGTTCTGGAATAGCTATAGGCTTTGGTACTTTTATTTCTACTATAATTTCTAGTTCCTTTGATGTAGTAGGTAAAATAACAGGTACATTATTAGCTTCTTGTGAGGCACTTCAAGGAACAAAAGCTGTAGAACAATTAGAAGAAAGAGAGCCTGAACATGTTATAGATGGATTATTCAAAGGATTAAAAGAAGGTGTAATTGATTTATCTAAAGGTATTGGAGGTATATTCTATAAACCTTATGAAGGTGCTAAAAAAAAAGGAGTAAAAGGTTTTTTCATAGGAATAGGTTCAGGTCTATTTGGTGCTGTGGTATCTCCATTTACCGCTGGGTTCAGAATCGCTAATAATTTATTTGTTGGTTTGAAAAATACTGCTAATATATTTAATCCAAAATTAAAATCAGAAAGATTTAGATATCCTAGAACAATACAAAAATCAGAAGGATTAAAAGCTTATGATGAAGATAGAGCCACTATTCAAGCAATATTAGATTTCTTGAAAGATTATTCTACACATGAAATCGTTCATTTTAAATCATTTAATTATATAAGTCCTGGATTACAAAATTCTACTTCATATTTAATTTTGACTAATAAATGTATTATGGTTGTATATCAAGCTAAAGAAATCGTATTTAAACTTGACTTAAGTAGAATTAATAAAATTGAAGTACATAAAGAACCAAATGGTGCAAATGCTGATTTAATTTTTTATTTGGAGGACGATTCGAGAAAATATATTGTAACTAATGATATTAATGTTTGTTCAGAATTTTATCTTTTGTTTAATAAATCCAAGGAATAAGTAATG
>JAEEGL015454114.1_pt1 | contig 10043 bp, 8 predicted proteins | sample 9134231 | NCBI WGS metagenome assembly JAEEGL01 (sample SAMN16246548, study PRJNA631951) | gut metagenome | biome: gut microbiome; feature: rumen; material: fiber-attached | host: Bos | place: Iran: Karaj | collected 2018-10 | reverse complement strand
GGGGCGCGGCTTGGGAGTGATCTTCCGTTGCGTCGTACTCTCACCGGGCTTCCACCCTCCCCGGCTCGCTTTGCATTTCCTTCGCACGTACTGTCTCCGTCATAGCCTTTTGTGTCAAAATCTTAAATTGTTTTTGTATTATACGGCAAATCCGAAGCATTCGTCAAGAGGGGATTTTTCCCTACAGCGTGATCGCGTAAGGATTATTGTAGGCCTTCTTCATATTTTCCCTGCTGTTGTATTGCTCCCCGATGCAGAATTCCTTGGACCAGGTCATAAAGTATGCCCAGGGAATGCGGCTCTTGGCGAGCATCTCCACATCCGGCAGATAGCCGATCTCGGCCAGGGCCGCCACTTTGTTTTTGGACGTGTTGGCGATCAGCTGCTCGTAATCGGAAGCATAATCGGTCGGTGCATACTCCGGCAGATAAATGTCTACCGAGATCACATCCACGTACTCATCGCCCGGATAGCCTTCCTTTAAGCGGCAGTTCCATACCCACAGCAGGTTGTCCAGATGATGCACGTTCACGTAACGCTCATACATCAGTTTAAAAAGTTCCCGTGCCACTTCCGGTCCCTTAGCGCCCCACCAGAACCAGGTGCCGTCCGATTCGTGGAACGGTCTCCACAAAACGGGAATATCCTTTTCGCAGAAGGGCTTTAACAGCTCCGCCATCGCATCCATATCATGGAAGAACGCTTCCCGCTCCGGGCTGCCTTCCACCAGGATCTTTGACGCATCAAAATCCGTATGCTCCGCATAGAAGCTCTTGTCCCGTCCGCCGATCGGTGAATACCAGTGGTAGGAAAAGGTCACGATCCCGTCCGTCTTCTGTGCCCAGTCCAGCGCCACTTCCATGGTGCCGCGGTTCTCATAGATCTCCATCAGGCAGGGTGCTGACGCATCCTCGTAGTTGATGTTCGGTGAATAAGCCAGCAGCTCAAAGCCGCGCAGCTTCGGCTCCTTCCCGGTCACATCTTTGATATAGCTGATCTCGGCCATCGGAATCGTCTGGGTATGCTGCCCCGTGATGATCGCCTTTCCCGCCGTATCCGACAGGTAGTTTAACAGTTTCTTTGCATTTTCCGTAGCATTTGGATTTACTGTGTTTTGCATATAGCCCCCTTTCCGTTCTGTCAATGCATTCGATACAGTCTGTGTGCGTTTTCCCACGCCGCTTCCCGGACCTCTTCCTCCGGGATGCCGCGGATCTGTGAAAGTTTCGCGATGACATAAGCAATATTGGATGATACGTTGCGTGTTCCCCGCTTCGGTTCCGGTGACAGATACGGCCCGTCCGTTTCCAGTACGATCCGCTCCAGCGGGATCACCTGTGCCGCTTCCACCAGTTTTTTGGCATTCTTGTAGGTGAGTACCCCGCCGATCCCGATGTAGTATCCCATATCCAGAAATTCCATCGCCATCTCTTTGGTGTAGGAGAAGCAGTGGATCACACCGTCTCCGTTATGGTACTCCTTCAGGATATCTGCCGTATCCCTGGCTGCCTCCCGCGAATGGATGATCACCGGCAGGTCGGCCTCCTGCGCCATACGCAGCTGCCGTATGAATGCCTCTTTCTGATCCTCCGGCGCCACTTCCTTCCAATGATAATCCAGCCCGATCTCGCCGAGCGCTACACATTTTTCTTCCGCAAGATGATCTTTCAGCCATTGCCAGCCCGCCGCATCCGCACTGTACACCTCTTCCGGATGCACTCCCAGTGCGCAATAGATGTGTTCGTAGTGCTTTGCCAGCTCCAGTGCCTTTTTGCTCGATGCGATGCTCGCGCCCACGTCCACGGCTTTGGCCACGCCGCATTCCGGCAGACGGCGGATCACTTCATCCCGGTCCGCGTCAAAGGCGTCATCATCATAATGCACATGCGTATCAAATATCGCTTTCATCCTGTTCCTTCCCGATCCTGTTTCTCTGCGTTCTATATTACATCAGTCTTTTGTAAATATCCAGCATGCTTTCCATCTGGTACTTCAAAAGCCATGCAGCATTATTATACTCCGGTGCGGCTTTCACCGCCGTAAGCAGCGCCGGATAGTATTCCTCCGTTTCCCGGATCATACGGCACATCCGCTCCCGGCTCAGTCCCCAGGACATCGTCGTCAGATTGTTGCAGCGGTCGATGCATTTGATCAGCGCCGCTTTGGGATTCTGCGCGATCGCGTCGTAGTACGCCTTCATGACCCCGGCCCGGTTTTCCTTTGTTGTTTTCCCGTGGGTCAGCAATACGACCAGTTCCCGTGCCTCTTCCCCGACCGGCAGATCCTGCGGTTCTTTGCCGCAGTCTTCCAGCACATCGTGCAACAGGCAGGCCGCAATGACCGCATCCTCCTCGATATCCATCGCCAGCGCGTGACATGCCAGATTCAGCGGATGATAAATATACGGGACCGCGGAGCGTTTCCTCTTCTGCCCCTCATGCGCCGCCACCGCATAATCCAGCGCCTTCGCCGTATCACGCAGTTTACGGTTCTTTGCCGTCGTCTTCACATAGGTCTTCATATGCTCCCAGTGATAGATCGTTTCCCTGGTCGCGAACCGTTCCGTCTTTTCTTCCACGATCGCCGATACGGAAACATCAAAGAGTTCCGCCAGCTTAAGCAGGTTTTCCGTATCCGGTTTGTACTCATCCCGCTCCCAGGCCGAAACCGCCTGAAAGCTGACGCCGAGCGCTTCTCCTACATTTTCCTGTGTCAGGGCGCGCGCTTCCCGGAGCGCCTTGATATTTCCGCCAAATGCCGCTTTACTTTTCTGAAACTCCATCTTCCGCCTCCGATCTTTTCCGTATCTTTTGTACTCTTTTATCATATACGAACCTGCGCTTTTATACTAGCAAGCCGGTATTTAATCGTCAATGGCAGATTCAAGTATCACTTGAGTTTTATTGTTATTCCACCCGCAATCGTTCTATGATAAAATTACCGTATATAATTTTGAAAAGGAGAACTGCCATGCAGTCCATCGATACTTTTCCCACCAACCGGATCAAGCATCTGCAATACCGTGTCGGACGCGTGTTTCCTTTCGGCGCCTCACTGGTCGAAGACGGCGGCGTCAATTTCAGCGTCTTTTCCAAAGAAGCCACGGGATGCACGCTGGTACTCTACCATCAGGGCAAGAAAAAGCCCTTTGCGGAGATCCCGTTCCCGGAAAGTTTTCGCGTAGGAAATGTATACACCATGCTGGTCTTCGGTCTCAATTTTGAGACCGTGGAATACGGATATCGCTTTGACGGACCGTTCGATCCGAAACACGGCCTGTGGTTCGACCGGGAAAAGGTGCTGCTGGATCCCTATGCCAAAGCCGTCTCCGGCCGGAATGTGTGGGGGCAGATGCCAAATCCGAAAGATCCGTTCCAGCACCGCGGGCAGATCGTCCGCGAAGACTATGACTGGGAGGGCGACAAACCTCTGGAGATCCCGCAGAAGGACCTGGTCATCTACGAGATGCACGTGCGTTCCTTTACCGCACATCCGTCCGGCAATGCCCGTTACAAAGGAACCTTTGCCGGGATCATCGAAAAGATCCCCTATCTCAAGACGCTTGGTGTCAACTGTGTGGAACTGATGCCCATTTTTGAGTTTGACGAATTTGAAAACTACCGTGTGGTGGACGGCCGGCCGCTCTATAACTACTGGGGCTATTCCACCGTGGATTTCTTTGCACCAAAAGCCGGCTATGCCATAGCCGCCCCGTTTGGCCTGGAAGTGGATGAACTGAAACATATGATCCGCAGCCTGCACAAAAACGGCATCGAAGTAATCCTGGATGTGGTCTTTAACCATACTGCCGAAGGCAATGAGTACGGTCCGTATATCTCCTACCGCGGGATCGACAACCGCACCTATTATCTGCTCACGCCGGAAGGCTACTATTACAATTTCAGCGGCTGCGGCAATACCATGAACTGCAATAACGCCGTGGTGCGCAGCGTGATCCTGGACTGCCTGCGCTACTGGGTAGCCTCTTATCACGTAGACGGCTTCCGTTTCGATCTGGCCAGCATCTTAAGCCGCGACGAATCCGGCGCACCCATGTCGGATGCCCCGCTGCTGGAATCCCTGGCGCATGACGCGGTGCTTGGCAAGACCAAACTGATCGCCGAAGCATGGGATGCCGGCGGCCTGTATCAGGTCGGTGATTTTTCCGAATGCAGCCGCTGGTCGGAGTGGAACGGCAAATACCGCGACTGCATCCGTCACTTCATCAAAGGCGATGCCGAATACGCACCAGAAATGTATCTGCGTATCAGCGGATCGGAAGATCTGTATGACGAGCGCACGCCGGAAGCATCCGTAAACTTTGTTACCTGCCATGACGGCTTCACCCTCTACGATCTGGTCTCTTACAATCAAAAGCACAACGAAGCCAACGGAGAATATAACCGCGACGGTTCGGATGACAACGCCAGCTGGAACTGTGGCGCGGAAGGGGAGACCGATGATCCCGAGATCAACCGGCTGCGTCTGCGCCAGATGATGAACGCCACGGCTCTGCTGCTGGTAAGCCGCGGTGTGCCCATGCTCTTATCCGGCGATGAATTTGCCAACACGCAGTTCGGCAACAACAACGCGTATTGCCAGGACAACGAGATCTCATGGCTGGACTGGAGACGCCTGCAGAAATATGACCGCCTGTTTCAGTTTACCAAAAATATGATCGCATTCCGCAAGGCCCATCCTGTGCTGCGGATCGACCGTTACGAACATTGCCGCAATGCAACGGGGTATCCGGAACTGTCCTTCCACGGGCGCACGCCATGGGAACTCAATCCGAAGGCCCCCAATCTGTGCTTCGCCTGCATGTACGCGGAAGACCATGTGAAATTTCATACCGACGCCGATTCCTTTTTGTATATCGCCGTCAACGCGCACTGGGAAGCCCACAGATACCGTCTTCCCGTTATTCCCAAACAGCACCACTGGTATATCGCTGCAGATACCTATGCCGGAACTGCCGCTGCTCCCGGTGAGGAAGTTTTTTACGATAACAAAGAGCAGATCCAATTGCAGCCCCGTTCCGTTATGATCCTGATTACCAGAATCCACGAATAGGAATTCTTTTATAAAGTAAAAAAAGACTGCCGCGGTTTCCCGTGACAGTCTTTTTTATCATTTTCGTTTTCCGAACCGATTAGCGGATAACTTCCTCGTAAAAAGATTTGAAATCATCAGCGCCCCAGTCTTCTACACCCTCCATATGAAGGTTGATGGATACCCAGTGATCATTATCATCAACCGGATAAGAAATATAATAGCTTGCATACTTAAAATCGGTCTGATCGTCATTCAGATAGCCGTCGACTGCAGCATATACCGGATTGCCGTCTTTCTCAATACCAAGATCCAATACCATTTTCATCTCGATATCGCCATCCGCATCTTCTTCCTCGGTAAGCACATAGTAGTCACCGTCATCTTCCTTCTGGATCTCACCATTTGCAACCACTTCATCCCAGCCGGTCTTGAAGTCGCAGCATACGGTATAGGAATCCCAATCTGCTCCTTCAAAGCTCAGGTATGTAGGCTCGGACCAGTTTTCATCCAGCTCATAGCCATCCAGCATATTTACATCGCAAAGATAATTGTCATCCCAGTCATACAGAGAGAAAGTACCATCTGCATTAGCCTTAACACTTGCTTCGGAATCATCTGTATCCGCATCATCCGTATCTACATCCACATCTGCATCATCCGTAAAATCTGCATCGTCAGCAAAATCTACATCCAGATCCGGCTCGGAAGACCAGCCTGCATACGGATCTACCGCTTCGTCAACAACCTTCTGCGGAACTTCAACTTCTACGTTGCCCCACTCTGTGAACTCGCAGGTGAAGGACAGTTTGTTGACATCCAGAGTCACCGTGCTCATATCAACACCCAGCATAGAGAGCATGGAACCGAAATCATCGTTTACCTGATCCAGCAGACCCTGGGTATCGCTACCGGACATATCCACTTCAGTCTTTACCAGATGTCCGTCTTTCTTGGAGCAGTAATAGGTCATATCCAGGTTGAAGAAACCAAGATAGGTCTCAATCATTTCCTTGTCGACACCGGCGTCTTCCATTGCTTCCTCTGCATCCTCACCAACTGCCTTTACAGCGATCTCATAAACATCTGCAAACGCATCTGCATTGGTGTTGAGCTTCAGTACCCAGCATGCCTCGCCGTTTACGTCTACCGGCTTCTTCTCTACTTCACCGGTCTTGAGAACATCGGCAACTGCATCCTTGATCTCACCCATGGTCTTCTCATCCAGCGGATTCTCTGCAACCTCGGAAGCCACCTTGGTCCAGCTGTCGCTTGCAGAATCATAGGTATATGCAACCACCTGATCATCCTCGCTTACGGTATAAACTTCGGTGCTCATCTTGTCACTGCTGCCCATAGCGCTGTAATTCAGATCCATGGTCACGTGTGTCTGCGGTGCATTCTTATCGGTCATATCGCACTCCATCGATCCGCTGCCGCTCAGGGACAGATCAATGTCCATACCGACATTTGCTGTCAGGTCGATATCCATATCGAAATCTGCAGCATAAGAATCTTCCTGTGTGGACATCATCTTGTCAACGAGCTCTTCTGTCTTCGGAGCCCCACACCCTGCAAGCAAGCCCATGCTCAGTGCCATAGCGCTTACTGCCACAACATACTTTTTTCTCATTCTACTACCTCCCTTACTCTTGAGAAACATCATGCAACGGTGTGAATTTTAACAGAAAAAAACAGGTTTGGCAAGTAATATACCGCTACTATCGTGCGCATTCCCGCTACTATCCGTGGCAGAACACGAAAAATGCAGGGTGTATTCCCTGCATTTTATTACTAGCGATCGTATTCTCCATATTCGCAGCCGGCGTTTTCCACCCGGATGCGGTCGATCAGTCTGCCGTCCCGGTACAGCCATACTTTTCCCCGGCCGTTGCCGCCGTTCCACAGCCGGTTGTGCCGCTTCTTACCATTGGGTGCTTCATAATTAACAAACAGCATATCCGCCTTGTCGCAGACCAGTTCCGTGATCATACGGTCACGCCACGTCGTCTGCTCGATCTGCCAGATGATCTGTGTCTCCGTTTCGCGACATTCAAATTCCGTATGCGTATTGGTCCAGAATTTGGAAAAGTTGAATTCAAAAGACTGACCTTCATACCAGAATGCAGAAAGCAGTTTGCGCGGCAATGCAACCGGACCGATCTTTGGCCGGCCGCCGCCGATATCAAAGACACTGTTCTTCAGTTTCTTTCCGGTGATCTCACTCGTCAGGTTGCAGGAACTGATCCATACCCAAGGTGAGGTAAAATCCTTGCCCCAGTTTTTATCCGCATAGCCGTAGGAACTGTTGGGCGAGACGATGTACTTTTCCCCGTTCCAGCGCACCTCGCCGGAATACGCCGATTTCATACCTTCCGCATGCCAGAACATCTCAAACAGCTGCAGCAGGCGCATCGGCTTCGATGCCCCGTATCCGACATTGTAAGCGATCTGTTTGTCAATGTGCAGATCCCATTCCATACTTCCCGCGTCACACATCCACTCCGGATGCGCTGCCGCTTCCTCTTTTGAGATATGCACACGCCCCTGCAGACGGTTTTCCGTTGCCACGCAGTCTGCTGCCTTGATCCGGTACGGTGCCCTGTAAGAAACTTTGATTCCCTTCCATCCGAAGAAACGGTGCAGCTGTGCGGCATCGCGTCCCCACGCGCCCGCCTTCACCATCAGATAAGACGGCTTTACACCATTTTTCTGATTTTCCTTTGTCTGTCCGAAGACCGGCTCTTCCCGGCCATACGCCGGATTACACAGGAAGAATTCTATAAAGAAAGATTTTTCTTCGCCGGTCCGCACATTGCGTCCGGTAAAATTGTGCCACCACCAGTCGTAACCGCATTTTGCCTGTGCCCCAAACAACTGGCACTGATCCCTCGTAATATCATGCTTGTTGATCATTTGTTCCCCCCTCTGTTATATCCCCTCATTTATGCCGGACCGCGTCCTGCATCCTTATGATACGTACTTTACTTCCAGATCCGGCTCCCGCGTCGGAACCGTCAGTTCCGTGATCTCCGCCACCGGCGTGATCCGGCCTTCCAGCGTGATCTGCACCGGAATGCCCTCGCGATCGCGAAGCATCTGTGCATACTCTGTACTGTCCGTGATCCTGCGCGGAAGCAGCATACCTCCCATCGGATCATCAGTGTAATAATGTATGTCCGAACCGGCCGTCATCGGCAGATCCAGTTTCTTTCCGTATTGATACCCCAGCGCATTCTGGTACTCCGGATTGGCTGCATTATACACTTCGATCCCGTCACAGATCTCCGGCATCAGCTTGATATCTTTCAGATAACCGCGCTCCCGGTACGGATGTGCCTGGACCAGGAGTGCATCGGAGGTTGCGTGGACCCGTTGGTACACTTCCATACGGGACATCGTCATAATATCTTCATTCTGCAAAAGCCACTGCTCATCAATCCCGTAGATCAGGTATTCATCACCCTCAAAGTTGAATTCCACGCCAAAGAGCACATCAAAATCCTTACCCTCTGCCGCCCGGTGCGCCTTGCGGTAACCGCTGACATACCATTCCACGCGGTCCTTCCACGGAAGGTTTCGGTCTACGGCACTGTTACCGTTAAAGAAATGATCCGTGATGATCATTCCCTGAAACCCGCGCTGTTTCATAAAGTCAATATAATCTGCACCGGACACTTTCCCGCAGGCACTGGCCTCGGAAGTGTGCGAATGCGTTTCATATACAAAACCGTTCATTTGTGCTCTCCCAACCATTTTACTGATTTTTAAAGAGTAGCACAAAACTAACTGTTTTTCAAGAATTCTACAGTTCCGCCTGAATCGTGTCTTCGCATTCCGCCATAGCCCTTAAGGTCATCTCCAGCAGCTTATCCAGCTCCCAGCCCAGCTGCTGCGCGCCACGCTCGATCACTTCTCTGGAGCACCCAGCCGCAAAGCCTTTGCTCTTATACTTTTTCTTCAGCGATTTGAGTTCCATGTCCTTGGTACTCTTGGAAGGCCGCATCAACGCTGCCGCCCAGATCAGGCCGGTGAGTTCGTCTGCCGCAAACAGCACCTTTTCCATTTCGTGCACCGGCTCCACATCGATCGTCACACCGCAGGGAACCGTGATCCCGTATCCGTGGGAACATACGGAATGAATAATGTCATCGCTCACACCGCCTTCTTTCAGCAGTTCCGGTGCCTTCAGGCAATGCTCATCCGGATACAGTTCAAAGTCGATATCGTGCAACAGTCCCACGATCCCCCAATGCTCGGCCTCCTCTCCGTAGCCCAGCTCCTTCGCATACCATTTCATCACGGCTTCCACCGTCAACGCATGCTGAATATGGAACGGATCCTGGTTGTACTTCTTCAATAATGTGAACGCTTCTTCTCTCGTGATCATTTTTTGAATTCCTCCGGTACTTATTCCAAGGTCAACCCTTGTTTTCATCATTAACTATTTGGATACTTTCCACAATTTTAGTGTTTCCATAATTTCCTAAATATAAACTGCCCTCAGTATATCATAATTCTTGACGGAATCAATGGGATTAGGTAATCCCGTTGTTTTTGTCAAGAATTATGTTAGAATACATATTATATTTGAAAATATCTTGCTAGGAAATGGATAATAGGAGGGGGCTAATCATATGTATAGTTTTATAAAGAAAATGAAGGATGATGAAAAAATAACCATTGAAGATATTGCAGAAATCGAGAAAACTTTTAGTTTTCAAATGCCAGAAATTCTAAAGGAATACTATCTTGCAAATAACGGTGCTTCTATTCATCGTTGCATTTTTAGCGTTGATGGATATGAAGTAGAAGTCGCAAAACTAGTAGAATTGAAATATGGATACTTACCCCTTGAAAAGATCATTGAAATGGATAGAAAGGATGGGTTTATCTCACCTAATATGATACCTATAGCAAGAAATTCCGGAGGAGACTATTATTACTGGGACAGTAAAAGTGGAAAAGTCTATTTGTTTCTCTGCGATAGT
>JAEEGL015235547.1_pt1 | contig 10043 bp, 10 predicted proteins | sample 9134231 | NCBI WGS metagenome assembly JAEEGL01 (sample SAMN16246548, study PRJNA631951) | gut metagenome | biome: gut microbiome; feature: rumen; material: fiber-attached | host: Bos | place: Iran: Karaj | collected 2018-10 | reverse complement strand
TGACCGCGACGGTCCAGACGTTTTTGCGTTTTCCGAAATAGCCGCGGGTGCGTTTTAAAATCTTTTTTCTTCTTGCTCTTGAAGCAACATGATTAACTGATCTTGACATAATCTTTTTTCCTTTCCGTTTACGTCAGTGGCATGAAGCGCTTCGGGAACTGCGCGTAAACATTTTTTGTTAATTAATTAATTTAGCACTGACCCAACATTTGCTTGACGGTGCGTTCCAAGTTTTGTTCGACAATAGCACTATAAGCCAGGTTACGTTTTCTCTTTTTTGTCTTTTTAGTGAGAATGTGGCTGTGGTAGGCATGATGTCTCTTGATTTTGCCGGTGCCGGTCAGAGTGAATCTCTTCTTGGCGGCGGACTTAGTTTTAATTTTCGGCATTTCTTTCTAATTTTTAAGGTTTATATATGCGTATTTGCTACATATTTCACTTTTTGGGTTTCGGGACCATGAGGATGGTCATGTTCCTGCCTGTCAGCACCGGCATCTGATCGACTTTTCCGTAGTCCTGAAGGCGTTCGGCGAATTTGAGGAGTTCGAGTTCACCGTTGTCTTTGTAGATGATGCTACGGCCCCGGAAAGTCATGATAATCTTCACTTTGTAGCCGTCTTGCAGGAAGCGGATGGCGTGGTTGCATTTGAACTCCACGTCATGTTCGCTGATTTGCGGGCTCAGGCGGATCTCCTTGATTTCCGTCTTGGCGCTGTTCGCTTTGATTTCCTTCAGCTTTTTCTTCTGCTCGTAAAGATATTTCTGGTAGTCCATCACCTTGCAGACGGGCGGGTTGGCCTGGGGGGAAATCTCCACCAAGTCCAAACCGTATTCGTCGGCAATGGACAGGGCCTCGCGCAGTGAGACGATTTTGGGTTCGATGTTGTCTCCCACCACTCGCACGACCTGTGCCGTGATATGGTTGTTGATGCGGTGTTGGGCTTCTTTTTTGTTTTTCGGGCCGAAACCTTTGTTCGGACGGTTGTTCTGAACAGTGATCAAATTCTTTCTTTTTAGTGTAAAAACTTTATTTATAAATTTTTGGGCGGCAAAAATACACAATTTTTAATTGTATGATTCGTTTTGTCATTTTTTTTATTTTTGCAGCCTTATAATTATCCTAGAAATGAAGCAGACTATTATCGGAATATGGACGTTTTGCGTGATGTTGCTGACACTTCCTGTTGCGTCTCTTCGAGCGCAAAACTCGGAGGTTGGAGTATGTGTGGGCACCATGTTCTACCTTGGCGAACTGAATCCGACAAGGCTTTTCGCCCAGCCCCAGCTGGCGGCCGGCCTTGTCTATCGCTACAACATCTCCCCCCGCTGGGCCATTAAGGCGGACTTTATGTTCGGGAAGGTGATGGCCAGTGACGCCAACAACGCCAATAACAGAGAACGCAACCTCAGTTTTTCCTCCCCGATTACGGAATTTTCCGTGGTCGGAGAGCTGAATTTCCTCCAGTTATACACCTCCGTCGGGAAAAACCATTTCGCCCCCTACATTTTTGCCGGAGCCACCATCTTCTCTTTTGACCCGATGGCCGCGTACAAGGACGAAACAGGAAAAGTGACCGTTTATGAGTTGCAGTGTCTGGGTACGGAAGGTCAAGGATTAGAGGGGATGCCGAAGAAGTACTCCCTGACGCATTTCGCCATCCCTTTCGGCATCGGATTCCGCTTCAACATCGGAAGATATGTCAGTTTGGGCGCCGAATGGAGCATGCGCTACACCTTCACCGACTATTTGGACGACGTGGGCGGCAGATACTATGATAACGACCTGCTGCGGGAGCAGCGCGGCGACATCATCGCCGACTTGGCGGACAGAACTCCCGAACTCAGCGGTCCAGACGGGAATCCTCTCCCGTTTCATCACGCGGGGGTGCAACGCGGCAACCCGACCACCCACGATCTCTACTCGTTTGCCGGCGCCATCCTGACCGTGAAGTTCGGAAATTCTGACAGAACCTGCGATTTGAAAAAGAAACGTAAGAAATACTAACGAATATGGAAAAAGAAATCAAACACATAGCCATCATCATGGATGGCAACGGCCGTTGGGCGCAGAAGCATGGCCATGAACGTATTTACGGCCATCTGAAAGGTGTGGATTCCGCACGCGATGTCGTGAAGGGCGCCAACGCGCTACACATCCCTTACCTGACTTTATATGCTTTCTCCACAGAAAACTGGAACCGTCCGTTAGAAGAGGTCAACTATCTCTTTGAATTGATGGCGGAAACGTTCCGCATGGAAATTGAGAACTTGATTCGGGACAATATCCGTGTCGTATTCTCCGGCCGGATAGACACCCTGCCCGAGGCCACAAAAAAGGTCATTCTGGATACAATCGAACGCTCAGCGCATTGCACGGGTACCACCGTGAATGTGGCCATCAGTTACAGCGGACGCGCTGAACTTGTCGATACCGCCAAGCAGATTGCCCGCCAGGCTGCGGAAGGCAAACTCAACCCCGAAGAGATAAGCGAACAAACCATCAGCCAGAACCTCTACCATCCGGAAATCCCTGATGTGGACTTGATGATCCGCACCGCCGGCGACCAGCGCATCAGTAACTTCCTGTTGTGGCAGCTTGCTTACGCAGAGCTGTTTTTCACGCCCGTGATGTGGCCGGAATTCCGTAGGGAGCATCTGAAAGAAATCATCGACCAATTCTCCCACCGCGAACGCCGTTTCGGAAAAACTGGCGAGCAGGTTCGGGCACATTGATATTTTCACTATCTTTGCCGACTTTTTCAGGGAAGAATGCGATTGTTGCAATATATTGTCCTGGTGTTGGTTATCAGCTTCGGCACCCTTGCTGCCCGCGCACAAGTTGTGGTGGGCGGCACGCCTGATGACCCCCTGAAAATTGACTATTCGTCCCCTAAAACTTACGAAATCGGCGGCATCACCTCGTCGGGGACCGCCCCTCTGGACCAGCGGGTGCTGCCGTTCCATGTCGGCGATGTGATTGAGGTGCCGGGCGAGAAAATCTCCAAAGCTGTCAAGAGTTTGTGGAACACAGGCTTGTACGAGGACGTGGAAATCACGGCCACCCGCGTGCAGGGCAACCTCATCTTCCTCGATATCCGTCTCGAAGACCGTGCCCGATTGAGTGCATTCGGTTTCAAGGGCACCACGAAGAGCGAGGAGAACGACCTCCGCGAAAAACTCAACATCTCGCAGGGCAACATCGTGAACGACAATATGATCATCACTTGCAAGAATATTATCCGCAAGTATTACATAGACAAAGGTTTTTTCAGCTGCAATATCGACGTGCAGCAGATCCCCAACGAGAAAATCAAAAATGCCGTAAACCTTCTCTTCGACATCCAGAAGTCCAAGAAAGTCAAGATTGACAAAATCACTATCAACGGCAACAAAGGAGTCACCGATGCTGTCCTGCTCCGCTCCATGAAGGAGACAAAAGAGAAATTCCGTTTCATGCCGCTTTATAAGGCGGACACGGCCATCGCCTATCTTTTCAAGCACAAAGGCTATTACCAGGCCAAGGATATCAAAGACCATCTGGATGACTATTTTGCTGACAGAGTGAAACTCAGAATCTTCAAGCCTTCCAAGTTCATCAGGGAAAGCTATGAGAAGGACAAGGTGAACCTCATCAACCGGTACAACGAGCTTGGTTACCGTGACGCGGTCATCACCCACGACACCTTCTATGTCAAAAGGAACAACATGTACATCGACATTGATGTCAATGAGGGGGCGCAATACTATTTCCGGAACATCTCGTTTGTGGGCAACACCGTCTATCCGACTTCGCTGCTCAAGCAGCTGTTGGGTATCAACAAGGGTGATGTCTATAACCAAAGCCTGCTGACCAAAAACCTGACTATGAAGGAGGACGGCGAGGATATCGCCTCCCTGTATATGAACAACGGGTATCTGTTCTTCAGCGCCAATCCTGTGGAAGTGGGCATTGATGGCGATTCCATTGACATTGAAATCCGTATTCGGGAGGGCAAGAAGGCCAAATATAATGAGATTACGATTACAGGCAACACCAAAACGAACGACAACGTGATTCTGCGCGAGCTCACCACCATCCCTGGCCAGATGTTCAACCGTGCCGACATCATCCGTTCGCAACAGGTGCTGATGGCCATGGGCTATTTCAATCAGGAGAAGATGGATGTGCAGCCACGCCCGAACGAGGCGGATGGTACCGTTGACATCAACTATGTGGTGGAAGAGACCACCTCCGACCAGCTGTCTCTCTCCGCCGGATACGGTGCCACGGGATTTATGCTCACCGCAGGTATCGCGTTCAACAATTTCTCCACCAAGAAACTCTTCAAGAAGGATGCGTGGACTCCCATCCCTGGCGGTGACGGGCAACGGATAGCCCTTAATGCTTCCGTGAGTACCAAATACTACCAATACTACAATTTCTCGTTCACAGAGCCGTGGCTCGGCGGGAAGAAACCCAATGCACTCACTATCGGCGCCTATTACCAGAAACAGACTAACGGCTACAACAAAAAGGATGAGGACAAGTATGCGTACACCAGCATTGCCGGTGCGTCAATCACGCTGTCCAACAAGCTCAAATGGCCGGATGACTACTTCCAGATGTCCCACACCTTGGCTTACGAATACTATAATGTGCGGAAGTGGGGTTCCTTTATCTTCCCCACCGGTTATGCGCACAGTATCAGCTATGTGTTTACCATTTCCCGAAACTCCATCAATGCACCCATTTATCCACGCGAGGGCTCTGAAATCCTCTTCTCCATGCAGCTGACTCCGCCGTATTCCGTCTTTTCGCACAAAGACTACACCAACGCCACGGATCAGGAGAAATATAAATTTCTGGAATACCATAAGTGGAAGTTCCAAATGTCATGGTTCACGCGCATTGTCGATAATTTAGTGTTGAATGTGCGTTTGAAGATGGGCTTTATGGGCTGCTACAACCAGACTATCGGCATTTCCCCGTTCGGCAGGTTCTACCTTGGCGGCGACGGCATGAGCAACTTCTCATACGACGGACGTGAGGTCATTGGTATGCGCGGTTATGAGGATGATGTCCTTTCCCCCAATGTGAACGGCACGGTCGTGGGTGCCTCCATCTATCATAAGTTCACGGCCGAGTTGCGGTATCCTATCACGCTGAACCCGTCGGCAACCGTCTATGTGCTGGCCTTTGCCGAGGCCGGTAAGGGTTGGATTGACAAACGCCAGTACAACCCGTTCCAGATGTACAAGTCCGTCGGTGTGGGTGTGCGCGTCTATCTGCCGATGTTCGGTCTGCTCGGTTTCGACTATGGCTATGGCTTCGACCCTGTCCCTGGCATCTCCACTTGGCGCAAGCAGTTCCACATCTCCATCAACCAATCCATCGATTAAACTTATGGCATAATAATAGTCTTACCAAATCGTTAACAACAAAAAACTTCATAATGATGAAAAAACAACTCTTATTCACAGGTTTATTGACCCTGATCATGTTTTTCGGATTCGCACAGAAGTATGCGTATATCAATTCCGAATACATTCTTTCCCAAATTCCTGAATACAAAGAGGCCCAAGCAGAGTTAGACCGTGTGGCCGTGCAGTGGCAAAAGGAAATTGAAGCAAAATTCTCCACCATTGATTCCATGTACAAACGTTACCAAGTGGAGTCCATCACCCTGCCGGACCAAATCAAACGGAGCCGCGAGGAGGCCATCATAGCACAAGAAAAAGCAGCCAAAGATTTACAGAAGAAACGTTTCGGACAGGACGGCGACCTTTTCAAAAAGCGCGAGGAACTGGTGAAACCCATCCAAGACCGTGTAATCAACGCGGTGAATGACTATGCCAAAGAGAAGGGTTACGCCTTTGTTTTCGACACCGCCGGCGACCTGACCATCATTTACGCTGACCCGAAATGGGACATCAACGAGCAGGTGCTCTCAAAAATGGGCATCTCTGTCAATAGAGATATGGATGAATAATATTAAATATGAACATAAAGAAAATTTCGATGAAAAAGATTGCTTTGATTTTGGCTATCGCCGGACTTTTTTCTGTCCAAGCTGCTCATGCGCAGAAATATGGACATGTGAACTCAAGTGAAATTCTGGAAGTGATGCCGGGCATTGACTCTTTGCAGATCAAACTGCAGGCTTTCCAGCAGGATTTGCAGTCCATGTATGAGAACATGATGACGGAGTATCAGACCAAGAAGGAGAAATTTGACCGCGAGGTGGGTACGATGTCTTCCGCTGTCCGCCAAGTGCGCGAGAAAGAGCTGTTGGATTTGGGCAACCGCATTCAGGAATTCCAGGCCAGCGCGCAGGAGGATCTTGAAGACAAACAGTATGAGTTGGCCAAACCTTTCCAGGATGCCATCCAGGAAGCCATTAACAAAGTGGCGAAAGCCAACGGCTATTCCTACATTTTCGACACGAAAACGCTGCTGTATTACGGCACATCTGATGATATCACTCCTTTGGTGAAGAAAGAACTTGGCATTAAACAGTAACAATCATGAAGAGAATACTCACAATATGCATCATTGCGGTGTGTTGTATCACCGCTGGATATGCCCAGAAGGCGAAATTCGGGCATGTTGATTACGGCGCCGTCATGAAAGAGATGCCCGGCATCGACACCGCACAACAGGCACTGGTAGAATACCAGCAGGAACTGGAGGCTGTGGGCAAACAGATGGCCGAAGAGTTCAAAACCAAACAGGCTGAATATGCCAATCTGGCCAACACCACCACTTCCTCCGCCATCTTGAAGGTGAAAGAAGACGAACTGACGAAACTCTACACCCGACTTCAGGATTTTGTCTCCTCCAGTGAAATGGACATCCAGAGCAAACAGGTCGAACTTCTCAAACCTTTTCAGGACAAATTGTTAGATGCCATCAAAAAAGTGGCAGAAACCGGTAAATACACTTATATTTTTGACATCACAATGTGCGCTTATCATACCGATACTGAAGATATTACCGCTGCTGTCAAAAACGAATTGGGCATCAAATAATTGATATGTAAATATAATTTGTATCGTGTAGAGACGTTTCATGAAACGTCTCTACATTGTTTATAGGACAATGTAACGATAAACTAACAACCCAAATTACGTTTCAAGACTGGCTTCAATAACCCATAACCCATAACCCATAACCATTAAAAAATGAACCCTTTAACCCAACAATGGACAACCCATCGGCAGACCCCGCCGTTCAACGAGATTAAAACCGAACATTACCTGCCTGCATTCGAGGAAGCTATTGCTAATGCCAAGCGGGAAATAGAACAGATAGCCAACAATCCCATCGCACCGGATTTTGAGAATACGATAGTCGCACTTGACCGTGCGGGAGAGCAACTTTCCACCGTTGCCGACCTTTTCTTCAACATTCTGGAATGCAACGGCGATGATGAGATGCACCAAGTTGCGGAAGAAGTGCAGCCATTGTTAGTGCAGTACGAGAACGAGGTGTATCAGCATCCCGGATTGTTCGCCCGCGTCAAGGCGGTGCACGACCGTCAGCAACAGGAGGCTTTCCTGACAGGTGCGGACAAGATACTGTTGGATAGGACGTATGACGCTTTCGTGTCGGGCGGTGCAAATTTGCCGGAGGAGCAGAAAAAGCGTTTCGCCGAGCTGAGTCTGGAACTGGCCAACAGGCAGTTGGATTTCGGCCAGCGGGCGCTGAAGGCCACCAACGCTTGGTTCGTGCATCTCGAAAAGGAATCACCGCGACTTGCGGGCATTCCTGAGAGTTCTCGTGCCCTCGCCGCACAAAAAGCATCCGAAAAAGGATTGGAAGGCTATGTCTTTGACCTTTCCGCGCCCGACGTGAACACGGTACTGACATACGCGGACGACCGCACGCTGCGCGAGGAAGTCTATATGCACTCCAGCAAAAAAGCCTATGGCGGGGAGTTTGACAATTGCGACAATATCAAAGCCATTCTGAAATGCCGTGAAGAGATTGCGCATTTGCTTGGATATAAGCATTATGCGGACTATGCTTTGCGAAATCGAATGGCGAAAGACTTAGCGCATGTCTATAAACTTCTTGACGAATTGAAAGCCGCCGCTCTGCCCGCCGCGAAACGGGAAATCGAAGAGTTGAAGCAATTTGCCCAAAAGCAAGGTTTCAACGACACGTTCCAGCGTTGGGATCTGAGTTACTATATGGAAAAACTCCGTCAGGAGAAGTTTCAATTGGAAACAGAGAAATTGAAGGTCTATTTTCCGCTGAATCAGGTGATTGACGGTGTTTTCGGATTAGCCACCACGCTATATGACCTGCGTTTCGTGAAAACGGAGGATGTTCAGCCGTATCATCCTGATGTTCAGGTGTATGAGGTTCTTCGCGGCGAACAGTTCATGTCGGTGCTGTATCTCGACTTCCACCCGCGCAGCACGAAACGCAGCGGTGCATGGATGACGGAATTCCGCGACCAGCACGAGGACGCCAACGGAAACGACATCCGCCCGTGGGTGAGCCTCGTGATGAACTTTACCCCGCCGACGAAAGAACAACCTTCCCTGCTGACGGTCAACGAGGTCAACACGTTCCTGCACGAGTTCGGACACGCTTTGAACGGGATGCTTTCCGAAGTGAAATATGCCACGCTTTCGGGCACGCATTCGCCCCGCGATTTCGTGGAATTGCCTTCGCAGCTAAACGAGAATTGGCTTACGGAACCGGAATTTTTGCGCACGTTCGCCCGCCACTATCAGACTGGCGAGCTGATTCCTGACGAATATGTCGCACAGCTGAAAAACATGAACAAGTTCATGGCGGGATATTTGTGCGTGAGGCAGCTCTCTTTCGGCTATTTAGACATGATGTGGCATACGATGGCTGCCGATGAAGTGGATGACATCCTTCGTTTGGAACGTTCCATATTTGACACGGTGGAAGTGCTACCGGTGGTGTCGGGCGCATGCATGAGCACTTCGTTTAATCATCTGTTTTCGGGCGGATACGCAGCTGGTTATTACGGTTACAAATGGGCGGAAATGCTTGAAGCTGACGCTTTTGCACTTTTCAAGGAGAATGGTGTGATGAACCACGACATCGCGCAAAGGTACTTGGAGACCATCCTTTCCAAGGGCGGCTCTGTGGATGCCATGGAGATGTTCGTCAATTTCCGGGGAAGAGAACCGAAAATCGATGCATTATTGGAACGTGACGGGTTAACCGAAAATCGCAAATATTGTGTACATTTGCAGCGGTAAAATAATATTCTTAACTTATTATGAATGAATTTGTTAGAGGTATAAAACGCGGATTTCCCATCTGTTTGGGCTACATTCCCGTGTCTTTTACCTTTGGGTTGATAGCGGTTAAGATGGGATTTTCGCCGTTGCAGGCGACCTTGATCTCCCTGACCAACATGGCTTCCGCCGGACAATTCGCTGGAATCCGGCTGATTGAGGGCGGAGCTCCTTATATTGAACTAATTATCACCACATTCGTCATCAACTTGCGATACTTTCTGATGTCGCTTTCCTTGTCGCAGAAGGTGAACCCGGAAATGCCGTTCTACAAGCGGGCGGTCATGGCGTACTGTATCACGGACGAGGTGTTCGCCTTGGCAGCCATGGAGCCCGACGAGGTGAGTTTCCCATTCTTTGGCGGCTTGATGACTACTCCTATATTAGGTTGGACCTCAGGCACTTTGTTAGGTGCCATCGCCTCCAACCTGCTCTCTCCGATGATTCAGGGCTGCATGGGTATTGCCTTGTACTGCATGTTCATCGCTATCATTATCCCGCCGGCACGTAAGAGCCGTAAGGTGGCGTTAGCTGTAGTGGTGGCCGCCGCGCTCTCCTGCATCTTCAAGTATGTGCCGGGCATCAACATGTTGTCACAAGTCGGGGGCGGTGGCTGGGCCATCATTACCTCCGCTATCCTCGGAGCGGCCATCTGCGCCACCATCAAGGAGGTGAAACGCCGTCGCAGACGCGCCATGGCAGAAAGGAGGACGGCATGAACTACATTATCGTCTGCATGTTCCTGATGTTCCTGACCACCTATCTGATCAGGGTGATAC
>JAEEGL014015415.1_pt1 | contig 10043 bp, 7 predicted proteins | sample 9134231 | NCBI WGS metagenome assembly JAEEGL01 (sample SAMN16246548, study PRJNA631951) | gut metagenome | biome: gut microbiome; feature: rumen; material: fiber-attached | host: Bos | place: Iran: Karaj | collected 2018-10 | reverse complement strand
TATTCTTCATCTTTATCCGGCTCCGGCTCTTTACCAGGCTCGTCATCATCATCTTCTTCATTTTTGTGAATTTCTTTTATACCTGTAGTCGGAAGCATTGCAACTCTCTGACCGGAAAGTGAAAGCACTTCATACAAACTTTCCGGCGAAAGAGGACTTTCCTTCAAAACAAACTCTTCAGTCTCTTCATTTTCAACCGCAAGTCTTGCAGGCTTAAATATAAAATCTTCCTGCCATTCAGCAAAACTCCACTGATCTATACTCGAGTCAAAGGCAAGAGAAATCATCTCACTTTCGGGCATGGCAAATTTTACACCGGCTCCGGGCACACTGATTGGCGGATAAATTTTCCAGGAATCCTGCATACGGTAAATTGCTGCAGTACCTTCTGAATAAGCCTTATTCCACTCACGTGCACCGTATCTGTAAGCCTTGTAAAAACCTTCATCCGAAAGTGTAATTTCAAGAGGAATCCAGACTTCGCCGTCAACATCAATATAGTTTGTAATGTAGCGTAATTTTTCGTTAGCCTTCTCTGTCGACAGGCCGGAATCAAAGGCCATAAAAATATGTCCCGGAATTGTTATGAATGCAGTTTTTATACCTACTGCTTCAAAAAGTGAGCAGACAAGAATTGAAAGGTCATCACAGTCTCCACCCTTATACATAAGGGTCTGATAAGGGAACTGCAAAAAGTCTATAGAGGCAGTGCCGACATTATCTGCAAAGGCAGAAGAAGGGTCTACGACATAATTAATTCCAAATTCATCCAGAGCTTCAAAAATACCCATTGCATACTGAATATTCAAAGGTATGTCTGCTCTTTTGCGCTCTCGAACAATACTTGTTACGTATTTTGCAAAGTGCATTGCAGCAGGGTCTCTTGAAGAAACAAATACTGCGGCACGGCGGTCATCATCCCAGGACATATTGTTACGTCCGTAAACAGGAACACCAAGCTGGAAAGTTTTTGACTTCTTCTGACCAAGCCTCATGTAATTAACAATGATTGCACTGTTGGTTTCGGTCATTTCTGTAAGCTCAAGCATCTGTTCATTAAAGAATGCAATTAAATCAACCTCTACACTTTCGCCCTTTTCAATTCTGCGGATTGTAGTACACTCTTTTGCATGAGCCATATACTGCGGCTGATAGAAACTGATTGTTACGTCTGTAATTGCAGTGTCTTCGTTGTTAGTGATTGTTGCCTTTCCAAAAGAATTGGTATCGTACCAGGAATAAAGAGCCGGGAATACAGGAGCAAGATTTGACACCTCTACCCCGATTTTTGTATTTCTGTTAAAAAGCTCTGTAATATTAAAGGTAACTCCGGGAGACACTGCAGCATTTACAAGCATAAGAGGATTTGAACCTGCTGCATAGTGAGTTCCGGAAAGGCCAGCATCCAGCGAAATAACCGGATTAATTTTATATGAAAAAACGATAGAAGCGCCGGCTGTAAAGCCGGACTGAGTTTTATTTGCCTTTGCGTTATATACTCCGCCGCTTAAATTAAAATCCAGACCAATGCGGTCTGTAACCGCAAGATGATAACCTGCTCCAAGAGAAGCGTCCATTACGGTAACAGGTGCAGTTCCCGGCAGGGCCATAGAAAGATATTCGCCCTGAGCAAAAAGATTAATAAACTTTACAGGACGGAAGGTAGCCTTTAAGCCGCCTCCAACACCATACTGAATCTGATGGGTCTGACCAAAAGGTTTTGTTGCACTTCCAAAAAGAGAAACAAGAAATTCACTTTCTGCAGAAATTGGTGCATAAGACACACATAACCCGGCGCACAGGGCCAGGATTTTTTTAGGAGGAAAATTCTTTTTTCGTAAACGTCTGGCTGTTTTTCCCGACACTTAAAACTCCTAATTTTCCAATTCCGAAGCTATTTTCTCAAGGTTTCTCTTTGCAGTTTCATTTTCAGGATCAAGCTCTATAACCTTCTTATACCAGTTCATGGCAGCCTTGTAATCTTTTTGCAAAGAACAAAGGTTTCCAAGATTGTTCATAGCAGGAATAGAACCCATTTTTGCAGAGACCTCATAAACTGCCATAGCAGCAGGATACAAACCGGCACGAACATAAAGCATACCAAGCTGATTATACAAAGAAGTAGAAGCACCTTCTGCCTTAATACGTGCCTGAACCTCAGCAATCTTAGGACCAAATTCCTGATTTATATAAAGTGTAATTACATTTTCAACAGAGGCAGCAAGAGCCTTTTCCGAAGGCATTTTAGAAGTAGACTCACCGGTACTAAAGCCCGAAGGAGGATAAGACTGCCAGGCTTCTGAAAGCACAACAAAATCAAACTCAATATTTTCGTCAAAGGCCTGATTAATTTCTTCTACACCCTTTGCCCAGCTGTTGATAAAGCCCTTTTCAATTTCTGACATCGAAAGAGGCAGCCAGATCTGATCATTCCAGATAAGAATGCGGTCAGTTCCGTCAAACATATTTCTGATAGAGTTTTCATCTTCGCCAAGTCTTACGGCTACAATAAAATCATTTTCAAGAGGAATAAAAGCAGCACCAATATCTACAGATTCAAGCATTGACATAAAGAGAATTCCAATATCATCTTTTTCGCCTGAACGGTAAGCAAGTGTCTGATATGGATACTGCACATAGTCAAGAATCTGAGGATCAAGATGAACTGTATCATATGGTGTGTCGGAAGAACTTTCGTAAGCAATTCCACTGTTACGCATTCCTTCAAAAATATACATTGCAAACTGAAGGTTTCTGTTTAATCCGGAATGAATATAGTTTCTTGCAATACCAACAATGTATTTTGAAAGCTCCAGCACTTCCTGAGAGTTTGTAGAAACAAAGCTGGAAATCATTGCAGAGTCAAACCAGCGTACTGTATTTCTGTTATAAACCGAAACTGTTACAGGAACTACAGAAACACGCTTGTCTCCCAGCAGTTCATATTCAATAACAATTTCTCCGGAAATCTGACCAGATTCAGAGAAGCGGAGCATCTTGCTGTTAAAGTCTGCACAAAGAGAAAGACTTTCGCTTTTATGCTTACGGATCATTCTGATGCGGCCGCATTCCATTTCTGAAGCGGTATAATCTTCTGCACGGAATTTTACGACAACATTTCTGATTTCTGCAGTTTCGTTATTGTTGATTGTAATAGTTCCAAAAGGATTGTTTTTATAAATTGTATACAGAAGCGGGAATACACTTTCATCACAATCAATTGAGGCATCAACATTTCCGGAAGCCTTTTCTGTATCAAACTTAAATTTTACAACAAGACCGGCTGTAATTCCTGAAACACCGGGATTTCCCCACAGAGAATTGTTCTGACAGTTAAACCAGGAAATATCCAGACCGGCTGTAATTCTTGTATTAATTCTAAAGCCTACATCTGCGTAAGCACGATACCAGGGCGCATAATGACTTTTACCGTTTGTAAAACCTGCATAGCCGCCGCCTGCAATTCCTACTCCAAGTTCCATACGAGAAAGCGGATAAAAAGTAGCTCCCAGCTGGAGTCCGGCAGGAACAAGCATAAGCAAAGGCTCTCCGCCTTCGATATTCTTTGAGTTATTTTTTGGAACAATTACAAAACCTAGTTCAGGACCTGCATTCAAAAAATTGAGAAAGTCAAAGCTAAAGTCGATAAATCCGCCGGCACCGGCAACCTCATATTTTTTTGCTCCACCAGTCAGAAAAGGAAAATACGACGTCGGTGTCACCTTTAAGGACATCTCAACTGCAAATCCAGATGCAACTATATATATTGCAAGGATTAAGGATAAAACTTTTTTCATAAATAATAAATCTCTACCAATAATTTGATACGTAAAACTGAAAAGATTTAAACATATCAAATCTTCTATATTATATATATAATTTCAGACTTAGTCTATACTTAATTTATCGGAAAAATCTTATTGAAAATCCTGTAAAAAGTAACTAAAATAACAAATATTTACATACAAATTACATAGGTAACATAGGTTTTTATGAATAAATACAGAAAAGATTTTCCTTTTTTCAAGGCAAGTGATGAAAAAAATTCCGTTGAAAACAAGGATTTAATATATTTTGATACTGCCGCAACTGCACAGCGTCCCTTCATTGTGCTTAATTCAATGACTCATTTTTATGCAACCGAAAATGCAAACCCGCTCAGAGGTCTCTACTCTCTCAGCGAACGTGCTACTATGGCTTATGAAAATGCCCGCGACACTGTTGCAAAATTCATAAACGCCCGCGAAGCTGCAGAAATTGTATTTACCCGAAATGCCTCAGAAAGCTTAAACCTTGTTGCCTACAGCTGGGGTCTTAACCGCCTTCATGAAGGTGATGAAATCTGTATTTCTATCATGGAGCATCATTCAAACATTGTTCCCTGGCAGTTTGTTTGTCAAAAGACAGGTGCCAGACTCGTCTTCATGGAATGCGATAAAGAAACAGGAATTATAAGCGACGAGGAAATTGCCGCAAAAATTAACGAACACACAAAGATTGTTTCTGTGGTACATGTAAGTAATGTACTTGGCGTTACAAACCCTGTAAAAAAAATTGGAGAAGCGGCACATGCAGTGGGGGCTGTCTTTATTGTTGATGGAGCGCAGTCTGCCCCGCATATGAAGGTGGACGTACAGGATATTGATGCAGATTTCTTTGCCATGAGCGGTCACAAGCTCTGCGGTCCTATGGGAATAGGCGCCCTTTACGGAAAACGCGTACTTCTCGAAGAAATGGACCCCTTCCTCCGTGGCGGCGAAATGATTGAATACGTTACCCGCGAAAAAGCAACCTGGGCCGAAGTTCCTCACAAATTTGAAGCAGGAACCGTAAGTGCCGGCGACGCTGTAGGAATGGCAGCTGCAATACGTTACATTCAGTCTATTGGGCTGGAAAATATTGAAGCTCACGACCGTGAGCTTGCAGAAAGAATGATGGCAGGAATCACTCAGATTCCACATATAAATATTGTCGGACCAAAAGATGCATCAAAGCGCTGCGGTATTATAACCTTCACACTCGACGGTGTTCATCCCCACGATATCGCCTCCCTTCTTTCAGAAGAACATATAGCAATCCGTGCAGGACACCATTGTGCACAGCCACTTGGTCAATATCTTAATCAAACAGCAACCGCACGCGCAAGCCTTTACTTTTACAACACCGAAGAAGAGGTTGATATCTTTCTGGAAAAAGTAGCAAAGCTGCGCGAGTGGTCAGGCTACAAAGACTAAACTAGTCAGTATATTTAATAGCAATTGCCTCAGTAACCCAGTCGTTAGTCATACCAGATTTGGTATATGTAAATACATTCAACAAGGCATCGGCTTCAAGTTCCTGACATGCTTTCTGAAGCATATAGATTTTTTCTTCTTCAGTAACCTTCTTGAAGTGAATGGCATTACACTGAATTACAGACTGAACATTTCCAAGCATTACATATGGACGAGTAATATCCTGTGATTCAACAACTGGAAACTCTTTTTCAAGCGCAGGCATTTTCAACTTTGTCATTGTATAAGTTGTTCCATTTGCAATGAAAGGAAGGTCAGGACGAATTGCAACTGAGAATTTCATTCCTGTAAAGAATACGTCCAGATTGTATTTCATTCCTCCTAGGAAGTTAAAACCAAATAAGATTGGAGCACTTTTTCCGCCATATTCAAACAGATTTTCTTTTCGTTCAACAATGAAACTAAGTTTGTGATAACCTGCAGAAAGAGTAACAGAACGCTGTTTTTTGTCCATTGCATTATCATCAATGCTGAGTTCAGTAATATTCTTACCCCAGCTCAAAGTAATTTCATCTTCAGAATTTGAAGTGACAGCCAATTCTTCTGTAGTTGCAGTAGCATTTTTTGAAGTTTCTTCTGTTTTAGCAGGAGCAGTAGTAGTTTCAGGAGCTTTAGGTGCAGAAGAAGTTTCGTTTGATGAAGTTGTTGCGCAAGATATTAACATCAAGCCAACTAAAAGGATTGGAATAATTTTTTTCATTTGCGATTTCCTTATATATTTTTAGATTAAGAGTATACAAGATAAAATTACTTTATACAAATTAAAAATTTTTATATACTAATAAATATGGATACAAAGGAATTATACCGCGAAATCTTAAACGAACATAACATAAACCCTACTCACAAAGTGCCTATGGACTCTCCTACCTTCTGTCTGGAAGGCGTGAATCCAAGCTGCGGCGACCAGATTACTCTTCAGATGAAACTTGGCGACGACGGAAAAATTGCAGATGCAAGCTTTACAGGAAGCGGCTGCGCAATAAGTCAGGCCTCAGTAGATATGATGGCAGATCTTGTTATCGGAAAAACAAAAGAAGAAGCTCTTGCACTTGCTGATATTTTTGACCGCATGATTAAAGGCCAGGTTACAGAAGAAGATCTTGAACAGCTTGATGAAGCAGCAGCCCTGCAGGATATTTCACATATGCCGGCACGTGTAAAATGTGCAATGCTGGGCTGGCGCACACTCAAAGAAATGCTGGGTGCACCAGGCAAATAAGCCTGCCGCTAACCCCTTGAAACAAGACCCTGTTTCTGATATATTAAATATCACTTCGGCGCTTTAGCTCAGCTGGATAGAGCAACTGCCTTCTAAGCAGTAGGTCGACAGTTCGATTCTGCCAAGCGTCATGATAGAAACGGTGGCTCAAAACCACCGTTTTTTTATTAGAGCGAAATCTTTACAGTACCAAGAAATAGAACGTTACTGTATACCTGAGAATAATTGGCATCCTGTGCAACTGCAACCGCAAACATTGCTACATACCATTCAGAATCAGAACCTGTTCCGCTGTAATCTACATCCGCATCATCACTTTTAGGACGTAAATCTGACGGAAGATTTTTAAAAGAAAAAGTCAAAATGCCCGAAGGATTTACAATATTTCTAACCGGTATAACCCTTTCTGAAGAGCCATAGGCATTCTGATCTGCAACCAGAATCTGTGCATTATAAGGCGGATAATCGCTTAAACGAATATTGACTTTTCTGTTTACACCAATTGAAGGAATTAAAACAGAATTGGAATAAAATCCGTTTGCTTCCAGGGTTTTATATTTATAAGTATCAATAAGTCTTGAAGGAGCCTGTGCGGCAGTTTCTGTATTTTCTGCAATACTGATTATTGTCTTATATTCATTTTCCATTTTGGCTGTATTTCTATAAATCTTGTAATAGACATCAGTACCAAGAAACTTAATATCACTATAAGTATTTTCAGCTGTATAAAATTCAAAATAATAGGAAGAAGGATCAATAGATGAATACTGTGGCTCATGAATCTTTAAGGTAGGATTATCAATAACATAAAAGGTATCAAGACCGCAGCTTATGTTAAATAAAATAAGGCACATGGCAAAAAGAAGTTGAAACAAACCTTTTATTTTGCAATGTACCTTATTCATATATATGTTTTGTTTTAGAATGAAAATTTACTCAATTTTTCCGGCAACCTTAAGAGCAATTAATCTTGATTTAGCAAGCTCTGCCCATTCGCTGTCCGGGAAGTTATCGTACAATTCTGAATATGCTTTAGAAGCAAGTTCATAATCGCCCTTTGTTTCAATAACTCTTGCATAAGAGAACATTGCATGTGTACGGATAACAAAAGAAACATCATCAGCAGCAAGCTTATAATTTGCAGCTGCATCATCAAGATTTCCAAGTTCTTCGTAGCATACACCAAGGTTAAAATATGCAATAGGTGCAAGATAAGTTTTCTTTGCTTTAGAAGCACAAGCCTTCCAGTAGTCAGCAGATTCAGCAAACTTTTTCTGCTGATAAGTAAGGTCAGCACAAAGCATATTTGCACGTGCACCTGCAATACCGCCTTTTGAAACATAAGCCGAAGCCTGCTCCAGGGCAGTCTGACGTCTCAGCTCAATTTCAGCTTCATCAATAGTAGAACTATCTTTTGTCAAAGTATAAGTAATTTCATCAATAGCCTGAAGGTCTTTTGCAGTTGCCTTATTAATCAATGTAGAAGCAACAATATATCCTGCAAGGGCACAGATTAATACAATAAGTACTGCAATAAAAATCTTCTTGTTTTTTCCAATAAAGCCACCAAGTTTTTCACTTGTTGTCTGAGCTTCTTTTTCTTCTGCCATTTTATAAAAACCTCAATTTATAAAAATATATTCACATTTAGTTTACTGCCGGCGAATATTCAGTTCGTTCATCAGTCTTATAACATAAGTGCGCTGAATTCCCAGTACTGCAGCAGTCTTAGTCTGATTCCAGCCGTTTTCTTCCAGAATCTTAATAAGATATTCCCGCTTAAAAGCATCTACTGCTGTTTTTAAGCTTCTGTCATCACCTACTTTTTCTATTGTTTCAAGAATCGTAGTTGATTCGCTTGCAAAACCTAAATCAGATTCACTTATTAAAGGCGGCTCGCCAACTATAAAAGCACGCTGAACAGCATTTATAAGTTCATCTGCATTACCCTGCCAGAAATTTCCCAGCATTGCTTTCTTTGCACCATCAGAAAATGCAGTAAAGGCAAGTCCTGATTTTTTTGCAAACTTTGCAAGATATGATTCCGCAATCGGCATTATATCTTCTGTACGCTGTCTGAGCGGAAGAAAATTAAGCACTACGGAATTAAGTCTGCAGAACAGGTCAGAAAGAAAAGCTCCCTTTTTTACCTGTTCTTCAAGCGGCACTTCTACAGAAGTAATAACCTTAAAATTCAAACCCTTTTCAGAAGTCTTTTTCATAAACTCCAGAAAAGCATTCTGCATTTTAAGTGAAAGTCTGTCTGCATAACAGACAAACAAAGTAATCTTCTGATCGTATGCTATAAGTTTAGATACAGTTTCAAAGGCTTCAATAATCTGAGCCTCTGAAAATGACCTGCAGTTTACTTCGAAAAAATAACCAAGATTGCCGGCGGCGGAAAAATGAATATGCTGTGCAGTCAGGCGTTTGCCTGTTCCCCTCTCGCCAACAAGCATTACAGAAGCATTGTTTTTAGAGAGGGTCTGCACCAAAGTATTAATTTCTTTTGCAAAAGAACTCTGCCCCGCAAAAGGAGTTAGATTTTTTTCCATTCCACGTCCGGCAGTCACAGATATTTAGTCGTTTTTCTGAGACTTTATCATATCACCAAGTGTGTATGCTCCGTCTCCGTCATCGTTAGAACTAGACATATACTGTGAGATTTCGTCGCGCTGCTGCTTTCTCTTATACTCGCGTACTGAGAAGGCAACCTGCTCCTTGTCTACTTTTACGTCTACAACGAAAACGTTGATTTTATCGCCTACCTTATACTTGGCAACAGCTTCTTCAAAAGGAACATCCTTATCGTCGCTGAGGTTAGCCTTGTTTACAAGACCTTCAATTCCGTTAGGAGCCTTTACAAAAATACCAAAGTCTGTGATAGAAGTAATTTCACCTTCAAGTGTTGAACCAGGCTTGTATTCTTCGGCAAATGCCTTCCAAGGGTTATCTGTAAGCTGTTTAATACCTACTTTAACCTTGTGAGCTTCAGGATCACACTCAATTACAACAGCTTCAACTTCCTGATCTACAGTAAGTTCGCTGCCCGGATGACGTACTTTCTTTGTCCATGAAATATCATCTGCATGAAGGAAAGCGTCAATTCCGTCTTCAAGAGCAACAAAGGCGCCGATGTTTGTAATCTTAACAACCGTACCTTTGATTTTTGTTCCAACAGCATATTTTGCTGCAATCGAATCCCAAGGATTGTCTGTAGCCTGCTTAAAGCCGAGAGAAACACGACCAGCCTGGATATCATATCCAAGAATCATTGCTTCAACTTCCTGACCAACAGAAACCATATCACCAGGCTTGTTTACCTTCTTTGTCCAAGAGAACTCAGAAATGTGAACAAGACCTTCAATTCCTTCCTCGAGCTCAACAAAGGCACCGAATTCAGTAAGCTTTGTAACCTTACCCTTTACGATGTCATTAACATGATATTTTTCCTCAAAGTGAATCCAAGGATCTTCTGCAAAATGCTTAAGAGAAAGGTTAATTCTCTTTTCTGCAGGATCAAGGCG
>JAEEGL013503554.1_pt1 | contig 10043 bp, 5 predicted proteins | sample 9134231 | NCBI WGS metagenome assembly JAEEGL01 (sample SAMN16246548, study PRJNA631951) | gut metagenome | biome: gut microbiome; feature: rumen; material: fiber-attached | host: Bos | place: Iran: Karaj | collected 2018-10 | reverse complement strand
GGATGGCACTTGCGGGTACTCAGTTTGGAGTTGGAGTTGTTGTAGGTCGTCACCAGTTGGTCATTGACCACCTTGTACAGGTTCTTCCAACCAGCCCTGATATACATCCTGGGATCCAGCGGATTGAACACGAAGTCGTATCCCGAACCCGAAGCGGTGTAGGCCGTGGCGTTGCTCCAGTTGTTGCCGTCATAGGTGTTGATGATATTGGGCACATTGGTAGCCACAATGTTGATCAGGGAGATCGGGCCCGATGAACCGGCATACAACTTGTTCAGGTCACCGTTGTACCTCAGCCAGAAGGGGGCATCGGTGGTCAGCGAGTTGATCTTGTAGTAAGCGGTGCTGCCACTGACATGCAGACCATTGGCATCGTTGATCCACACCGTTCCGTCACCTTGGGGGTTGCTGGTGGCATAGCCCACAGCACTGCCCACCTTGGTGCCGACTTTGCCCGTCGGGTCAAAGGTGTAGTAATAAGTCTGCTCGGGGAAGTTGGCGATAAAGCCGGTCGGGGTCTTCTGGACGCTGTTGCTGCGCGCGGCGACAAGTTCGGTCAACACAGGCACACTGTTCACGAACTCATAGTTGTACAACGTCGACGGGCCCAAGATGAACACCGAATTTTCGTTGATGGGATACATCCTGCAGCCGTTGAACGAGCCCGACTCCTTGGTGTAGTGGTTGATGGGGTCTTCGTCCTCGATGGTGCCGTGGTAGCAGTAACTCTTGGAGAGAATCAGCATCTCGTCGCCAATCACGGCCACGGAGTTGATTTTACGACCCAGGTCGTAGTTATGCACCACCTTGAGCGTCGTCTCGTCGATGCACACATAGCCGTAACCGGTAGCGACATAGGCCCTGCCGTTGGCAAAGTTGATGTCGTTGATTTCCTTGCCGGTATAGTCCAGCAGGTCACCGGTCTCGGGGTTCAGCGAGTAACTGTGCACGCGCACGATAATGTCCTTGATGTTGCTGATGTTCGTCACTTTGCCGGCCTGGTCGATAACATCGATGTTGGAGTTGGCATAAGCCACAAACAGCAAATTGTTCTCCCAGTCATAGTAAATCTGGGAAATCGTGTTGTCCGACAGGATGTTCTGCTTACCCAGAGAGAGCGTCGTCTGGGTCGACTTGTCGAACTGGTACAGTTTGTTGCTGTTGACGTAGTAGACCTTGTCACCTGTATCAAACACGTTCTTGATCAACTTGGTCACATAACTGTTATGCATCTTCCATGTGCCTGCGCTGGCACTGGCAACAGCCAACACCAACAGCATCACAAACATAAAGCGTTTTTTAAACATATCTTGTTAGTTTTATCGATTATTCTCGCATTATTAACATATTGATACACAGCGAGATATGTGAAAACTTCACACAAAACCCACTGAATCAAATGCCAAAATTATAAAATAATAACGAAAATCCGGCCCATTTTGCCGGAATAAGATGAAAAAAACTTTCTTAAAAATTGCAAATTGCTAAGCACCACACTCCCCCACTTTTCTACATTAGGTTTTTCCAAAAACTGGAGAAAAGACAACAAGGGCCACATGGCCACCGACGGCCACTGGCCCTTGCTGTCTCTCCTTCAACCATTATTGAGGGGCGGCTACTTCATCACCTTCATGGTGCTGGTGGTGCCGTCGGTATAGGTGGTGACGATGATGGTCATGCCATCGGGTTCAGGCATCTCTTGTCCGGCCATATTGAAGTAGCGCACACGGGCAATGGCCTTGTCGCCATTCACCTCGTTGACGCTTATGGTCGGTGAGATGACAAACCAGTACTGAACATCTTCGCTGGGCACCTTGCCGTTGGCCAGCGCGAAGGCTTCGATGCAATAGACGCCCTCATCATTGAAGCACATCACCCCGTCATACTCGTTCCACTCACTCCACACTTCATCGGGATACTGCACGCGATAGTAGACGGTGCTGGGCTCGGCGGGCGTGATTTCCACGAACATAGCGTTCCTCAGACTGGGATCGGCGGCATCGTCGAGCATCCATCCGTTGAAGACAGGCGCTTCGGTCTGCTCTACCGTATCTTCACCAGTTATCGGACCTACAACAATTATCATTGAGATCTCATCGTCGCTAAATTCAAGGTCTATGGTGTAGACCCAATATTCATTATACGTCGGGACACACCACCTGTTTTCTCCCTCAACGATGGGATTACGTACTACGCTCTCAATAAGATCACTCATCACTGGCACTTGCAGGTCGGTCTCGGGGCCATACCGCTTGCCGTCGATCATAAAGTAGAAGGGTACATTTTCCCCATATATCTCAGGAAGCATATTGAGCATCATACTATATTCACTAGAATCTTCGGGCCACATAGCCATGGTGTATGAGTGCTCAATACCACGGCTGTCAATAAAAACAATCTGGGGCGCGCTTGAAGGGTGAGTAGAACCAGAACCCGGATCTGGTTCGGGATCGGGCGCTACTTCCTTGGCCGGCACCTTGATGGTCTCGATGGCGTGGGCGCTCTCGGCAAAGCGGCCATGGGCCTGGACATAGGCCTCGACCTCATATTCGGCATCCTCTTCGCCACGGGCATAGATATACTCTCCGTTGTAGACACGGGTGCCTGTGCTCGCCGGCCATTCGATCCTGACATACACGTAGTCGCTGTTCATGCTGGGAGTGATGACGGGAGCAGCGACCTCGAGGGGCTCGGGTGTCGAAGGAACACCCTCGACGCTCACGTGGCACATGCGTGTGAAGTGGACACTTTCGTCACCATTCTCGAGCGTCGTTCCGCCGCGACTGTCACGTGTCGACGACACCAGCGTGTTGAAGATGATGTCGCCACCCTTGAAGTTGACAGTGGGACGTAGGTGCAGCAGCACCATCTCATCATAGTCACCGGCTTCCCATTTGATCTGGCCATAAGGTACCCAGGCTTCAGGGTCTTCACCATTGGGGTCTTGCCAGTACCCCCTGTCAGTAAATATCGCGATGATGCGGTTATTGGAGCCCAATCCGTAGAAGTAGGGCGCCTTCTCCCTTTCGTTTCCTTGACTGTCACGGTAAGTGACAACCTGGTCCTCACCAGCCGTCGCATCAACGGCAGTCAGGCCCTGGGGCAGCGACAGGTCAACCTGCCAGGCATTCAGGCGAGCCGAGAAATGTGCCTTCACCGGGACGACAATTTCGGTCCCCAGTTCGCTTTGGCTCAACTCAAAGTCTTCGACGTAGAGGGCGCACTCGGCAAACGCAGCGCTTGCCATGAGCAGGAGTGCAAGAGTAAGTAATATCTTTTTCATAGTCGTTTATTTTAATGGGTTAAGATTTTTTGCTTGCCGCAAAAATAAGATTTATTATCGCGGCATACAACAAAAATTATTAAAAACATGAAGGATAGACCGCAAAGGTCGCTCCCTTCTCTACATTAAAACCTCCCTCAAGTGTCACCACACCCGAAGCCTCAATCTCATACTCTATGCCATTTTTCACAGTGACATCGCCATTGGTTCGGCCACTGTCAACTGTTTTGCCTGCAATTACATCGCTGGCAATCACATATTGTGAATGGTTCAAATCCACATTCTGCATCACTAACGGAGCAATATATGGAATCATATTATGCTTATGCAGCATCACAGAGCTATTAGGCGAAACATTGTTGAATGTAACCGACGAATTTGCAAACAGTGTCTTCGTCTGAAAATTACCACTACCATTGCCACAAATGGTGACCATTGTAGAATCAACGCCAATACCGCTCACAGTAATGGAGCTATTACTCCTTGTAATAATTATATTTGAATATTCTTGTGGCAAAGCAGTCCACAGTTCAAGAGACGGATCTCCTAAATAACCGTTAATAAAAGCATGACAATAAGCAATAAAACCACTCGTATCAACTTTTGATAAAGCAAAAGCTTCCCCCAGTTTATAAAAGCCTATTCTCAGTCTTCCTGCAAATTTTTTAAATAGTTCTAATTGGGTTAGTCCGTGAGCAGTCCTTGTATAACCGATATATACTGGTCCGCCATAATCTTCCCCAATTGTAAAAGATTTTCCGCAGTTGATGCCATTATAATCAAATGGCATTGTTTTACAACATAAAGCATAGAAGATCGTGGGATAATATTTATTTCTCATACAATTCAAGCCATTTCCAACAGTGATGTCGCTATTAGCATAAAGATAATAATTCTGGTGTGAATTGTATGGTTTCCCATAAACCATGATACTATTTGGACTACCATGATTTACGATGCTTATAAGTCCAACAGGGTTAGAACTGATAGTATCTATCACATCTTTTCCTTTTATAGGATTTGCGGTTTCTACGCTGTCACGAATAATTATCTGGTTGGGATAGAATACAACGAGAGAATCTCTTGGTGAATTTAGATAATGATTAAATTCCCTGCCTTCTAAAAAGAAAGCCCGTTGAAGATAGTTACGGTCGCCATAGCCGGGATTTAACTCATATCTCATAAGTTTATCCGAATTGTTCTTAACCTGTTGACCAGAATTAGCCAAAAGACGTCCAACGTAAAGTTCTGGAGCTCTGTCTTTATATGACAAGCTATCCGACCAATCACTAGTTAAGTCGCTGAAATACAAATCAGAAGGAACATTTTGCGGTTCTTCATCCTGTTTATACTGCACAGAGATATACCTGTATGGCACACTATCACCCACGAGATACACATATCGTGTGCCCCAGTATTTATAGGCAAACCTTAAGAACTGCCTGAGTTTGCCTGCGTCATCAGTAAAGGTCAAAGCATTATTCACCATATCGCCTAAACCAGACTTCGGGTGGGATAATACCTGTTCAAGTGTCATCATCTTCACATTGAAGCCTTTTTGTTTTTTTAATGCCTCCAACCGCCGCAAAGAATGGCTCAGGTCGCTCGTTGTTATCACAAGATAGGGGTAATTGTTGATTTCTAATGGATTCGGATCAACAGGGTCGTCAGGTGATATGCCTGTGCCAGGATCAAGACCGCCGCCATTTAAGCCGTCACCTGAATTAGGAATAATCATGCCCAACGTATCCAGAGTTACATCAATCGGAGCATTGTACGCAACATTATTGGGGTTCACCACCATGCTTTGAGCCAGGCGGTAACCTTCTTGCCTCAAGGTACTATCCTCCCTGATAATCGGGTACATAGCAAGTGAATCTCTCAGTTCATAACTGAGCGTCAGTCGCACCGTCTGGGATTGCTTTAACCTGTTTGTTGTGATGCCTCCCGCAACTCTGCGATTGTATGAGATGGGCATAACCGCGACAGTAACTATATGGTTCTCACCTGCAAGAAACCCTTCATCCACTACCCATGCGTTGCTAGACGGATAATAGGTAGCGGAGTTATAAGTTGCATTGTCGGGCAAGACGATATTATGATGCGTGGTGTCATCCATGAGCCAGTAGGGTTGGCAAGGATAGAGCAATAAGTTGCTCAGACTGCTAATCAAGTTGTTTTGCAGCGCCGCGCTCACAGTGAAATTGGTGGCGTTCCATGGCACCGAGAAGCGAATATAGTCGACAGGCAGTGATGGCATTCCGGGTGCACCATCATTATACAGGCCGTCATAATGTACCGTATTATAGGTCACACCTCCCAGGGTGTCGGTGCCAATCGTAATCTTGCTGAGGTCATAGGAGGCAGTGTGAATGATGGTATTGACCGCCGACATCGCCAGCGGTGCCAATGCCATCAACAGCAACGGAATCGTTTTTAGTAACTTTTTTTTCATGGTATTGTGTTTTACTTGGTGAGTATCATCTGTTTACTGTCAATTAGGGCACCGTCGGCGACCAGGGCGTAGATGTACATGCCAGCCTTGAGGTCATGGGCAGTGAGCGTCACCTGGCTCTCACCTCGTCCCTGGGCAGGGATGCTCTTGAGTTGGGCGCCCTGCATGTCGTAGATGTAGATGTCGGCGCGCACTACGCCCTGAGGCAGGCGGTAACGGATAACGGTCTCGCTGCTCCACGGGTTGGGCGCGTTCTGATAGAGGACGGCTTCGGTCAACGAGGTGCTGATTTCATTCTGTGCACTCTGCAGCAGGGCTTGCTGGGCTGGTGCCGAGGTCAACATGGACTCAAGTTCCTGCTTCTCGGCTTTGACCTCGTCCAACTCGGCTCTCAACTCATTGATAGACTGCACAAGAATGGGTATCAGTCCAATGTAATCCACCGACATATAGCCGTTATTGTCGGTATGCACCAGTTCGGGGAAGACGTCTTTCACATTCTGGGCCAGAAAGCCGTAGCGCGCGCTGCCCTGCTCCAAAGCACGGTAATATCTATCCATTTCCGCAGATTCCCTGGATCCGTCAAGAACGACAGGTGCCATGTCATAGTGGCTCTTAAGATTATAAGAGACTGGCTCAAGAGTCATCAGTGACTGGAGAACATCTTCCACGGGTTCGATATTTTCCTTATAGCGCTCATCAGACGGAACATAGATGCCTGTAGCGTTCACATTAACATTGAAGGTGAATGCTGTAGAGCGGGACGGGTCAAAAAACGCTATGGTGTCATTTGATTCCAGACTTGATCCCATGGTAATGTAAGTGCCTCTTTTCCCGTGCAGCCATAACTGGTCGGTATTGTCGTTGCCGAATTCACCGACGGCCACCTTGTTGCCGATTGCAGGCAGGTCGCCGAATGTTATGCGTGCACTGGGAGCATTGGCGGTAGTGTCGGCAAACAGTTTCAGTGTTGAGACCGTATCGGGGTCTGTCGATGAGGGCTTGGTGCCAATTTCGGCATGGCCGTTGTTACGGATGATGAGCTGTGCGCTCACTGGAGTGCTTGTAACGAGCAGGCATAACAGCGCTGCGATGAATAAAATCTTCTTCATAATGGTCAAGATATAGTTGTTTATAAAAGTGAGATTCTTTCAAAAACCGCCCATTTCGTTCGATGAAATGGGCGGTATAAAGGTTAGTAATTGGTGAAGTTACCCTCATACTCGTTGTTGTAGGATGAGGTAATGATGATGGTATAGTCATCATCGGGCAGCGAGGAGACATCGATGCTGTCTCCGTAACCACTGATGGTGGTGTAGAGTACTAGCTGCATGGTTGACTGTGAGACAATGTTCACGTCATAGTAACTGGCAAAACCGTCAGAAATGATGATAATTTCCTGAATGTCTGGATCATAGTATGCTTCAGGCATATCTGCCGGTGGATAAAACTCGTTATGATCTGCAGACATTCCTTTTCTATTCAATGCAATGGAACGCGCTGAAGCAAAACAACTTGTACTGAATAAAAGGACGAAAGCAGCTAAAAAGATAAATCTCTTCATGATATAAAATGATTAAAATACATGATTTGTGGTTTACAAAATTAATTCAGAACACAAATTGATTCCAAATATATTCGCTATGCAAACCATTTTTAATACACTGATCTTCAGTAAATTAAAAAAACCCTTGCTATGCAACAAGAGGAAGCGCCAATTTGAATCAATTTCGTGGTTCTTTTTCGGCGTTGAAATGGCAAACTAGATGTGAATTTTCGATACAGGTCTGAATATGTCAATAAAGAAATGATGGGTTAACGCTGTTCCTTGTAGTGCTTGATATAATCATTCAGGTGACAATTAAGACCCATTTTCTTTGTTAGTCTTAAGCGGCATCCGCTTATGGATGTTAGGTTTACATAACCTAAAATCATAGCTATTTGAGCGTTTGAATAGCCCAAACATGTTAATGCAATCAGCAGTTGGTCACGCTCATCTAAAATAGGATAATGCAGTTTGGTGTCTTTCATGATATCATTATATTCCATGTCAATGAAATCATACAGTTTTGACCACTTCTCTTTGTTGTCATCTTGATACTTAAATATTCTCTCAATCTTTTGTGCCAATTTATTGCGAGGTTCATGATAACAGGCTTCAACAACATCACTTATAAGAGCAAGGTGAGAATTTATAAAATCTCTGAGTTGTGTGTCCTGTATGTGTAATTCATTAATTCGACTTTCCATAATCGATAAATCGAATCGTTGCTTTTCATTATTGGCTTTAATCTCTTGAATTAATCGGTCATATTTGTGTTTTCTCTTATAATGATTTATGAGAAGTCTAATTATTAACAATGACACTGAAATCAATATGATTGAAACAATAACTAACCAGTGATGTGTTTTCTTATGCTCGGCTTGATGTGATTGTTTTAGTTCTGCATCATATTGATTTTCAGCTTTTAAAATATCATATTTCACATGATTCGATTCAAGTGAGTCCGCTAGTTGTTCTATTTGATTCTTTAGCTGTAAATGCGTTAATGAGTCACCATGTGCCAAAGCGATATCACTCAGACTCCCCCAAAAAGACATTTTAAAATAAGGATTATCTGTGAATTCTGGCTGTATCATATTCAAAAACACAACAGCTGAATCAAGTATTCCGAGTCGAGAATAGACACTGGATATCGAGAGACATACATTTGGATCTAATTCTTGCAGATTAAGTTTCAAAATATGCTGAACCGACTCATACGCATTCTGATATTGATGATTCTCATAATAAAGCACCATTAACGAATGGCAATTGTCAATGATTGAGATAGTGTCATTAAGTCTTTGTGCAAGATCCAATGCCTTTTTCAGTATTTTTTCAGCATTATTTGGTTTGGATTCTCGATAACAGCAACCAAGATGGTTCATAGCAATAAGAATAGCAGCTGAATCGTTTGTTTTCATGAAGAACTTGTATGCTTTCTCATACTTCTCAATTTGTTTTCCATCCAAAGCATTATTATTTATGTATAATGCTCCCATTCTCATGTTGACATAGCCGAGGTTGAAGTAGTCGTCGGGGGCGGCGATGGCTTCGGCGTGCTTGTAGTAGAACATGGCGCTGTCGGGGTGGCCCAGTTCCTCCATGACGGCGCCCTTGTAGATATAGGCACGGGTGAGTTTCTCGCGCTCGCCGCTGTGAGCGCGGTAGTAGGCAAGGGCGCGGTTGATGTCGCTGTCGCTGGTGGCGGTGATGTAGCACTTGTATCGGGCCTGGGTGACGAGCAGGTCGCGGTAGGCACGGTCACCCTCCCTGGGCAGGCTGTCGCGCGACAAGGACTCGACCAGCGCCAACGCGCTGTCGGCGTCGACCGACAGCAGGCTGTCGGCTGCCACGAGCCGAGCGTCGTCGCCCACCGTGCCGCCGCACCCCGTGAACGTCGTCACTGACAGCAACGTCGCGACCGTCATCAATATGAGCACCGGCAAATGCCTCATGCCCGCAAAATTACAAAAAAATCAACACAACAAGCCCCCATCCACCCCCAAAAAACGAACACAACCTGATAGAAGGAAAACAATAAATACAAGGCTATCCAGACGAGTTCACGCAACGGCCACAACCGCTGGCTATTGATTAAAAACAACTTGAACAACTGAAACAACATGGACAACCCATTAATATTTAACAAGTTGTCCATGTTGTCGTTAAACACCTGCTACAAGCCGGATGGCATTGTATGTGTTGTATTTATTGTCTTCCTATTTTCATCATTGGGCTGTGGCGGCAGCGGCAGCCTCGACCCAGTGCTTGACCTCGTCGACGACGGGCACCTTGTAGCCCAACTTGTACTTTTTGTTGATGTCGAGCAGATCCTGGAAGAGTTTGCCGGGTTTCTCCAGCGCACCCAGGGCGGCAACAGTAAGGAAGCCGGCCTTCTGGATGGGAGCGACCCATTCCTCGGGGATGCCCAGGGCGGTGAAGGCCTCGACCTTGTCGCGTGCGGGCACCTTCTCGGGACGCATCTGCGGGAACAGCAGCACGTCCTGGATGTAACTGTTGCCGGTCATGAGCATCACCAGGCGGTCGATGCCGATGCCGATGCCGCTCGTCGGCGGCATGCCGTACTGCAGGGCGCGCAGGAAGTCCTGATCGATGATCATCGCCTCGTCGTCGCCCTTGTCGGCCAGGCGCATCTGCTCCTTGAAGCGCTCCTCCTGGTCGATGGGGTCGTTCAGCTCGGAGTAGGCGTTGGCCAGCTCCTTGCCGTTGACCATCAGCTCGAAACGCTCGGTCAGTCC
>JAEEGL012558172.1_pt1 | contig 10043 bp, 10 predicted proteins | sample 9134231 | NCBI WGS metagenome assembly JAEEGL01 (sample SAMN16246548, study PRJNA631951) | gut metagenome | biome: gut microbiome; feature: rumen; material: fiber-attached | host: Bos | place: Iran: Karaj | collected 2018-10 | reverse complement strand
TTATTTTTTCTTTAGATTCATCATTATGACAATTTAATAGATTAGATCCTATTAAATTCATATTCTTCTTTTTATATATTTCAGGAGCAAATTTATTCATATAGATAATAGTATGATTTAAATCACATATTATTATAGCTGTATCATCTATATCTATAAGAGATTTAAAGTATTGAGATAATTCCATAGTGTACTCCTTTTATTTAATGTTTCTAGCTTCAGATACTGCCTTCTGCATTAGTTCTTTACATTTCTTGTTATTAGCTTCAATTTCAGATTTTTGGCTACTCTTATAAGATATATAAAGCACACCTGGAAGAATAAACAATACTAGCAATAATAAAACTGTTGTAGCTTCCATTGAATCATAGTACTTAATTTTGCTCTTAGCAGCCTCATAATCATTTTCTAATTTACGATATTCATTATAATTTGGCATAGAAGTTTCACGAGCCAAAATTTGATAATTGTGGTTTGTTCTTCCGCTACGTCTAGTTGTTTCTTCTGTTTTTTGCCAACCAAAAGCAGTTAAGTCATCAGCATAACCATGACTTTGATTGTATCGATCCCTTTCATATCTATCGCCATTTTGATAACCTACTAATTCTATTTCCTTTGTTTCAATCATATTATTCATTTCCTTTCAAATTTTTATTTAATGCATGTGGATATACAAATAAGCATAGTACAAGAGCTACTACTGTAGCCAAGCTAGCAAAGAATAATGCTATTGCAATGCTTAATGTAAATAAAATAATTTTCATTGCTATTAAAAACTTTAAGCCATCCCAGCTAAATGAGAAAATAACTCCTGGCATTTTTACAAATCCCCATGATGTTATCTCTAACCACATTTTAGGTATAAAGGTATTATTTAATATCATAGTACCTAAGAATGTGTATCCTGATACTGCTAATATTAAAAACCATACTCCGCCTGTGTTATATCCATTTATAAATAGTGCTATTGCAATACTTACAAATATTATTGCTAAAATTGATGACCATATAAATGAATGTTTTCTTCTTTTCTCACAAATCGATAATTCTTCTGCCTTTTTTCTTTCCTTAATTTCTTTTTCTTGCTGTAACCTTATTGCATTACATTCGCTACATAGGATACGTTGCCCATTTTCTAAACGGGTGATTTTTCCTGTCATAACACTATAATATTCATTTAATCTAATTAAATCATCAGATTCATATATAGGCTTATTACATTGCTCACATACAGCAAGAACAGGTTTTGCTCCTACCTCTTTTATAATAACCTTTTCGATTATTTGAGGTTGAGATTCTTTCTTTTCTTCAACTTCTTCCTTATCAATTTCAAATAGGTCATTAGTAGTGCAATTAAGTATTCTACACATATCCCTTAGCATATCAAATGATGGTTCAGCATCATCGTTTTCCCATCTTGATACTGCTTGATAAGTCACATGCAGCTCATCTGCTAAATCCTTTTGTGTTAATCCAGCCTTTGTTCTATATTCTTTAATTTTTGAACCAATTCCCAATTTTAACACCTCCCTGATTCAGCTTTATTCTATAATGCTACAACTAAAATTTAAATTAATGATATTTTGAGTTACTCAATATTTCGTTGAGTTGGCCTTATTTATTCACATTTCATTGATTCTTCAATCATTTTTTCAACATCAACAGGTGTTTTTCTTTTAATTGAAATGTTTCCAAAAAGACTAACTTTAAAATCATTTTCTAATGTCTTTTTCAAAAAATAATTTTTTGTAAAAACATAGAATGCCTTAACACCAAAATAATAATCAGGATCCCCATTATCAGTATAGTACTTATAATTTTGCCATACAAATTTATAAATGTATCTCATTGCTTCTCTTTTGCCATCACCATCACTATACATTATGGAATCAAAGTGTCTAATTATATATTCACAATGCTTATCTCCTGGCCTAGATAACTTCTTTACTATACAATCACAAATGGCTTTAGTGAAAGATAAGTATTTATTATCTACATCATCAAATGGATCATCTATTATATAAGAATCTATTGATTTGCAATAATCATCATATTCTTCATCATCTTCCAAAAATCCAGAATCATTATGCCAATAATAATTACCTTTTTCATCTTCCTCAGCATAGTCTTCATTATCAAAGTAATAATTAAAAGATACGTTCATATCTTTTACAGAAGCATATACTGCTGAAACATATTCACCATAAAATTTAGCAAATAAATCTGCATATAACATTTTAACCATTAGCGAACCACCGCTAAATCTTATTCTCATTGTTTCATATAAATAGTCATTTATTATTTCTTTATATTCATTGTATATTTTTTCATATAATCCAACATTAAATTTCTTGATATCATTCAAGCATGTGAGCAATGTATTTGCTTCGGCTAAGCAATATTGTAAAACATCTACATTATCTTCATCAGCTGCTTCAATGCTTCTTTTTAAGCTATTCAATGCATCAATACATTGCATCTCACTACATTTTATATTCGAAACATTTCTTTCATAATACCTATCAAATAATTTCTTTAACAATTTATCTTCTTTTGTAATATCAACATATGTACTTGCTCTTTTATTTAACAATGACATGATATTGTCATAATCTCTATCATCATTAGAATCATTATGAATATGTATTTCTCCGCCATTTATAGTTATGTTTTTATTATAAACATTATTATAATTGTTTATTGCTTTTTCAACTATAAAAGCTGTTTTACAAAACTGACATATAGCTGCATCTTTTAAGCTGTCAACTTCTATGTCTCCACCACATTGTGGACATTTTGCAGGAACAAATGGCATATAGCATCCCCCCTCGTTTATTACTAATATGTAATCCTATAATATATCCTCACAATACTTCTTCAACATAAGAGTTGCAAACACATCTTTTTCCCAATGATCTTCTGTAAATCCTACGCTATTAATTGTTGTACCTGCAAACTTTTTTATATAAGCACCATTATTAATTAATATAAGTACATGTCTAGGATCAAATTTAAGAGTGCCATCTTGATACTTTTTTAATATCTCATTTGCTTCTTCAATTGAAAGATTACTTATACTCAAATCTAACACCACATTATTGAAACCTTTATCTTTCAACACTCCTGATTTAAACAAAGTAAAAACAGCGTTATCCGCCTTATCCCAAGTGTCAATAATATTATCCTTGTCATTTTGTCTAAGTGGATTCAATTTATATCCTCCAGGTAGTACACCTAAACCTTTTGACTTAACATATTTATAAAGATTATAATTATCCTTCACAATTACTCCGACAATATTAATTGTATTACTTTTCGAATCGTAAACATCATCTAATTTATCTCTTGAAACACATCCGATTCTATGCTTTATAAGATCATTATAAAATTCATCTTCTGCTTTTATTCTTTGATTCTTCTCAATTCTTGATAGAAGTCCATCCAACACTTGCTGATCTTTCTTACTTGTTGATTCTAAATCCATAATCAAATCTAACGAAATATCGTACTTTTTACTCAAATTATAAATTCCATCAAGACTTGGTTTTTCAATACCATCTAATATTTTAACTAATGTTGTTTCATCACACTTGAATAATTCTTTAGCTTGTTCATTTGATAATTGATAAGCTTCTACTACTAATTTATAGATATTCATACTTCTATCACTCCTTATTAACTGTTTTATATAATGCTAATGCATAGCTTGATGTTCCCATAGCATCTCTATATTGATGTCTATCTAAATTAGGGTTATTTAATATAAACTCAATATTACTAATAGATACATACCCTACAGCCTTATCATTTCTGTATATTCTTATTTTTTCGTTATCTATTACAACAAATGTAAAAGGCAATCCTGTTATAGTATTAAATGTTTCTCCTTCTTTAGATAAAATACCATTCCATAATTCATTTAATTTCATCGATATCATCCACCTTATTACAATTATATCATTATTTTATAATGTATAAAATCCCAAGAATATTTCTATTCCTGGGATGATATGTGTCTATATCATTTTCACTTAATTACAATTTTATTTATTTGTTATTTTATTTTTTATATCCTTCCATTTACCTTTTGCCTTTTTCCTTAAATCTAAAATTTTATTCTTTGCATATACTTTTGTAAAAGTATCTTGTTTTTCATCTAATTTCAATTTATTAATTATATCAATTACATTTTTTACGCCAATTTTTACATTGTTATAATTGATAATAATCTTATCGATATCTATACCTAATACATTTTCTCTCCATTCCTTAGAAGCCAATTCTTCTATAATCAACGAGATTGTCGTATGGATAAATAATATATCATCTGAGAGATGATTGACTTTCTTATCATTTATTAGTTGATGCTTTTCATCGTTAATATATAAGATAGTTGATAAAATTAACTTGTTTGCCATATCGCTTAAAGCTCCATATAGCTTTACTATCATATTTTCAGAGAAAAATAACAATACTTTAATTTCCTTCTTTGGATAGATAATCATTCCTTCTATTTCATCATAATCATCTGGAAATTCATTAATTTTATTACAAGTACATTCTATTAATTGTTCTACATGTCCCTTATTATCATCAATATTATCTAAAATGTATTTTGCCTTTTTTAAGTTCCTTTCAAAATACTTTCGAATCTTTCTTCTTTTTAATTCCTCATTTCCTAATGATATCTTATGTTTCTTTTTATTAATTTTATTTAACAAATAAAATATATGATATTCGTAATTTACTTCCTCTAATTTGTCATAGAAACTCTCTCTATTTTCTAATTTTTCATTAGCTATATTATTTAAACTAGTTACATCAAAAACAGTTCTAATTGCAGGAGTAGCTGTTTGATAGTCCGCACTTAATGCTGCGAATAGTAACAAGTAATGCTTAATTGTATATCTACTGTATGCATCAATAATTATTTGAGCTATTAAAGCTATAATTGATACTATTAACATTATTAACGAAAAGTCATTTAATTCTCCATTGATGTATTGATATGTAGTAATACCAATAACACAAGCCTTTAAAATCCAAAGAAATACTCGAAATGCAGTTTTTATTTCTTTATTTTCGTCAGCTTCTTTATTAGTTCTTGCCTCTAAATGAAAAACATCAAAGAAAAGCATTAATACGTTAAATAATGCTATACAACTATATAAAATCAAGAAATGAATCCTATCAAAATTTTTATATATTAGATATCCATAAAAGAAAATAAAAAATAGTTGAATACATAATAATATCAGCTTAGTTCTTACTGCTATACCTCTAATATATGTTGCAACAACAGCCTTTGTTCTTTCCATATACAATTTTCTTACCTATCTTATTATTTTATCACCGAATAGTTATTTATTATTTCAATTATACAATAACGATATGGTGGGAATCAATAATGACTCCCACCTTCATTAGTTATTGTCGTTACTAGATTTCTTCATTTGCTTGATTGTTCTTTTTAATTCATCTACCTTAGATTTTTGTTTTTGATACATTCTAGCATGCTTCCAAGAAATCTTCCTTTCCATAGCAACCATATCATAAACTAATATTGAACCAATAATAACTAAAATTCCACTCATATTCTTTTACCTCCTTTTTTTGAGTTTATACTTCCACTCTATAATTTGTTTTTTGTGCGAGGTAAAAATCCCAGAGTTTTTAAGCTCTGGGACATTTTACTTAAAATGATAGATTAAATTGATATGGATAAGCATATATCTCATATTTATCTACATCACTAGGTGTAATAACTCTATATGCCGATGGTTTAATAGTAAATCCTATTTTATCACCAGGCTTTAAATCATCATCTAATGATGTGTAGCAGATACATATTAGATTATTACTTGTATCAAATAGATTTACTGTTATATATACTAATGATCCACTCTTAGATGTTTTATTTTCTACTCTACCCATTACTTTAATACCATAGAACTCATCTTCACTAATAGATACATCACTTATATCATATCTTATTACCTCATTAGATGTTTTTTGTACATCTACATGAGGTACAATCTTTATTCCTGTTATATCAAAGTCAGCTGTTGTTTCATCATAATAATATGCTGTTTCACCTGGCTTTATAATATTAGGATAGCCATTTACCATAGATTTAGTTTTTAATAATGTTCCTGTAGATGATTCAATATCTACGGACATATCACCTATATAGATATTTACATTACCAGTATTCTTTACTGGTACAGCAAACTTTATCCATGTATTATTGATACTATCAGTCCAAGAATCTACTGTTGCTGTACCTACCTCATACTTCATTTCCTTTTTTGTTGCTGGTGTATTATCACCAGTTTTTGTAGTTCCGCTATCACTAGTCTTACTTGAACTACTATCACTTACATTAGTATCAGTATCATCTTTTAATAAATCACATGATACTAATGAGAATGCTGAAACTAGCAAAAAGGCACCACCAAATATTTTTAATTTTTTCATTATAATTTCCTCCTATTTCTTTTCATTTAATTTTTCTCTAAAGTCATAAATATTATTTAATTTAGATTCTAAGTCACTTATCTTAGATTCTAAATTAGATATAGCCTTATTTATAACTTCAATCTTATTGTTTCTATATTCTTTCATGATTTCATTTATTTCATGATAAGTATAGCCACAATCCTTAAACATCTTAGCTAATATGAATTCTTCTACTTCATCTTCTGAATAATCATAGCTTAATCCAACAACTATTTTGTTTTTTCTTTGTATAACAGTCTTTTGTAGCATTATTATTTGTCTTCTACTTAATCCTGTTACTTTCTCTAGTGTTTTTTCATTCATAAGTCTTCTCTAATTTGATGTTAAACTTGTTCTCTCCGAACAGGCAATACCAAATATTTATCTCCTTTCCACTAGAGAAATTGTTTTTCGTGCGAGCATAAAAAAATCCCAAGAATATTTCTATTCCTGGGATAGTTTACTACTTTAATTGATTTAATAATTCTTTACAATTAGCTAATTCTTCCTTTAATCCTTTTATATCAGCTTCATTAGTTTCATTAGGGATTGCTTCCTTTTCAAGGTACTCAATTTCACTATCTAATAAACCCTTTAGAATTACTACTTGCTTATCATTTAAATTTAAATTCATTTTTTATTAACCTCCTATAGTTGGTTATATTATATTACATTTTAGTAATTTCAAATGTTCCATATATTGAGAGATTTGATAGTAAAACATTGCTTGTCTTTGTAATAGCATACTACTTTCTTTAATAAACCCATACTAAAACTCCAAATTTTTAAATCTTTCTACTCTCATGGCATGAGAAATAAATGATTTGCTTTCCTTTAGACAACTGTTCAAGCATCTTTGCAGTAGCTACAAGGTTCTCATTATCTAATGCTACAAATGGATCATCCATTACAATAAATGGAACATCTCCATTATAAATATTATCTAATAAAGCAAGTCTAAAACATAGAGCACAAATGCTTCTTTGACCAGAACTCAAATGTTCATCTGACTTGAATTGTCCATTAATATTTAGAACAATATTGAAGTCTCTTCCCATCTCAATCTTCTCTTCTAGTAGGTTACCTAATAAGTCTGAATAATATTCAAACTTATCCATAATAGGTGCAACATATTTATCATCTAAAGCCTTTTGAGATTTCTTAAGTTCTTCTTCTAATTTTGATAAAATTTCAAACTTATGTTCATTTGTTTTAATGTTTTGTTTAATATTTTCTAAAAGTTGTTTATTGTCTTCTAGGTTCTCAATATCTCTTTCATCAATATCAATTTGTAGGTCTAATTTAGCAATTTCATCAGTTAATGCGTTGATATCATCCATAAAGTCTAATTGCTCTTCTGTATTGATTTCTTCATCATCAACAAGACCTTTTTCAGCCTTATAAACGGCAGCATCTTCTTGACTTGCCTTGATTTGTCCCTTTAATGAATTGATGCTTTGAACCTCAGAATTAATAATATTTAATGTACGTGTTTCATCAGTTACACCTAATGAATATTTATCATCTATTTCCTTAATAGACTTATTAATAGAATCTAAATTATCCTTGTTTGTAGATGTACTGCTTTGGAATTCTTCATACTCTTTCTTTAAGCGTTTATATTCTGTAACATCAAAGCTCAAATCATTATATTTGTAATAATCACTTAATACTATATTATATTTAGATGTTATATCACTAATGGCTTTATCCTTTTCCTTAATAGCATCAGCATTTTCTGTACTATCCTTAACATATTTCTTATGTTTAGTATCTAAATCTGAATATGATTTAACATCATCTTTAACTTGTTGGATACCAGCATCAAAACTATTATATTCAACATATAATGATAGAAATTGTGATACTTCTTTCTTTAATGTATCAAGCTTTTCTCTATTTTCTTTATCAGTTGTTGAACTAGTTTCAAGCTTAGTTTTAATTTCAGTATATCGCTCATATTCATTTTTAAACTTTTCAAAGTCTGAAAATACAGAATCAGTATAAATACCATAAGGTGTTATTATCTTATGTATTTCTTCAGCTTTAGTTCGTAATAAACCTTCTTGCTTAGTGTATTCAGCATTAGTTCTTGATTCTGTAGTTGTAGCATTTGAATCAATTTTACCTTTTAAATATAAGAATGCACTAGCAAAGATACCAATTGCACCTACTGCTGTAAATGCTATTCCTAGAGCTAGCATTACAAAGAACATTGCTATACCTGCACCAACTAATACTATTGAAATCAATAATACTATTAGTGGTAACTTAGATGATTTCTTAGGAGCTGATACAACAGTCTCTTCAAATTTAGGAGTAGACTTCATGGCATCATCAATTTGCTTATATTCGCCTATTAGATTTTGTGCCTTGTTTAAATCAGCTTCAGGATTTTTATTACTATATTTGTTATAAATATCTTTTTCTATTGCTGTTAATTCATTATTACTTGTGGACATAATAGTATTAATTCTATTATATTCAGTAATCTTATCATCAATTGATGTTATTTCATCATCAGTTGGAACGCCTTTATTAAATTCATTCTTTAAAATATTAAGACGATTATTATCATATTCAGAGAATGTAATACCATATTTCTTAGATAATAAATCTGTTTTTTCATCAGTTAATTGCTTAAGGCTATCCATTTCTGATTCTGATGGAATACCTTTAGGGAACTTGCTAGTTAAATTATCCAATTTTTGTTTCTTAAAATCATTAAATACAATGCCTTTTGATTCTCCAGCTAATTCAGTTTGCTTCTTTAAAAAAGTATCTAATTTAATTAATTCCTCAGTTGTCGGAATGCCATTAGGGTATTTAACTAATAATTCATTAAGATTATCTTCTTTTTCTTTAATAGCTTCAAGCTTCTTATTATATGTTTCCCAACATTCTAACATTTGCTTTTTATCTGCAACAAGCTGTTGTTTCTTTGTCAAAACAGTAAGCTCAGCATTTAATCTATTTCTTTCTTCATATTTAGATGTTAATGCCGAAGATGTTCTCTCTTGATTAGTAATTGTATTTTCTAGTTCTTTCTTTTGTTCCTTTAAGGTAGATGTGTCGCTACCTTTTTTAGTGCCATATTTCTTTTCAACAGCACCTAACTTATCCATAATACTATCGAAATCTACGCCTTCAACTGTATCATCAATGATATTATTAAGGTTCTTCTTAATATTACTATTAGATGCCATCTTTATATCCTTTGAGCTAATAAATAATAATCTATCAAAGGAATCCCTATCTAAACCTAATATTTCTTCACCAATCTCTTTTTCAAAGGAAGTTAATTCTTTATCCACATAGATATTTAAAATGTCTTTAGATGCTGATTTTACATCAAATGTTCTTTCAATTCTATATTCTTTTTTACCATGAGTAAATATTAAAGTACCACCATATGCTTGTTCATTAAATGGAGCATAATGTGCTCTATCTTTAAAATCCTTATCAGTGGTTTTAACCATGTCCATTCCATAAAGCATTGCTTTAATGAATGAAGCAAGTGTAGATTTACCAGCACCATTCTTTTC
>JAEEGL012368548.1_pt1 | contig 10043 bp, 6 predicted proteins | sample 9134231 | NCBI WGS metagenome assembly JAEEGL01 (sample SAMN16246548, study PRJNA631951) | gut metagenome | biome: gut microbiome; feature: rumen; material: fiber-attached | host: Bos | place: Iran: Karaj | collected 2018-10 | reverse complement strand
GGGAGAAGAGGATCGCCGTGGGCACGGGCAGCTCTGCGGGGGCGGGTTCTTCCGCCTCGTTGGGCTCCTCCGCTTCCTCCGGCGGCTCCGGCAGCGCATCTACCACGAAGCGGGCCAGGCCTCTGAATACGGCCCCGCAGTCGGTATAATACAGCTCCTTGGCCTCTTCCACTCTGAACAGCGCCTCCGTCCTGATCGGGATGCGCCAGGCGGAAAGGCCCAGCAGACGGTAGGCGTTCCGCCAGCCCACGGAGTGCTCCGGGGAATAGAAGCAGTCCGCCGTCAGAAGATACACCTCGCCGGGCGTCCACTCCGCCGCCTGCACGAGGCGGGCGAAGCCGCGGCCGTTCTCCCGGCGCTGCTCCGCGTGGGCCCACAAAAGGGCCTCGGTCCCCTGCTCGGTCCAATAACGCAGGCCGCCGTTTTCATCGATCCACAGCTCTCCCGGCAGATGCTCCACCAGGTGGAAGGTGCCCGTGTCGTCCGGCTGCAGGCGGGGGGTAAAATCGAGATAATCGTTGCCCGCGGATTCATAGAGCAGGGAGAGGCTGCCCGCCGTGCCCACCCGGGCCTGCACGGCAGCGTAGTCGTTGAGATCGTAGGCGGTGCCCGCGTAGAAGCCCACGATCACGCCCGCCTTGCCGCCGGCCACGGCGAAATCGTCCACGTTCGGGGCCGCCGGATAGTCCGGCGCCGGGATGAGGCCCAGCACGATGGGCTCGGTGGAGCCGTCCGCCGCAAGCTGGCAGAAGCGCAGCTCGCCGGAATCATAATTCTTTTCCAGGAAGAAGAGCCCCGCATCCGTGAGTCCCGCGTAAACGAAGCCCAGGTTGCCGGGCCGCAGCACGGCGTTCTCCTCCCCGTTGCGGTAGAGGGTCACGGCCGAGCCTGTTTCCCAGCTATAGGTCTGCACGGCTAAGAGGTCCCCGCCCTCGGAGATACCGAGGATCGTGCCGGGGCCGATCTCGCGCCGCTCGCTCCCGTCCATGGAATACCAGCAGACGAGGGGCTGGCCGTCCCCCGGCTCCTGCAGGTAGAAGCCGCCGTTGCCGTAGTAGAGGGGGCCCCAGCCGGGGGTGGTGAAGAGCGTTTTCAGGCCGCAGCAGATGCGGCTTTCCCCGCCGCCGTCCACGTTCGGATTGTCAAGAAATTCTCCGAAAAGGGCCGTGGGCAGCAGCGTGTCGGGCCCATATTCCCGGTGATAGACGCTGCCCATGACGTACACGAAGTTGCCGCCGTTGTTTTCCACCCGCTCCAGGTGCGCCCCGGGGCGGAACTGGCTCTGCTCTGCGGGCTGGGCCGGGGCGGCGGGCTGGGTGCTTTCCGTGTCGGCGGGCGCAGGCTGGGAAGGCTCCGGCTCCGTCTGCGCCGGGGCGGGCTCCGCTTCCTGGGCGGCGGGCGTCTCTTCCCCGGCCTCCGCCCCGGCGGCGGGCGCGGGAGCCTCGGGGGCGGACGATCCCTCCACGGGCACGACCTTGCCGCAGGCCGTGAGGCCGAGCAGCAAAGCCAAAAACAGCGCGGTCAGTTTTTTGGGCATGATGGACCTCCTTTTCAGAGATGAAGGCTATCGACTAATGGCTATCGACGACTTTTATTTTCAGCAGCACGGGGTTGTGATCCGTCCACGCAAAGCCCTCGTCCAGGGTCTCGACGGATTCCAGCGCCACGTTGGGGGAGAGGATGTAACCGTCGATCACGTAATGCTGGGTGATCGCCGGGTCGTAGGGCGCATCCAGCAGGCGGCAGGTGGGCACGGAGAGGTCGCAGGCATACTGCCAGCCGGGGGCCAGGTCCGCCTCCGAGAGAAGGCCAGGCGTCCACCTCTTCGGGTTTTGGATCGGGTAGAGCTCCCGCGAGCCGGGGAAGGACTGGTTATAGTCGCCCCCCGCGATCACGTAATTGCCCTTGGCGTATTCCGCCTCCAGAAGCTCCCAGAGCTTCTCCGTCTGGGCCAGCTTGCCGCTGCCGTCGTCATAGGCCTCCAGGTGCAGGTCGATGAGCACCAGCTCCTTGTCCGAGCCCTCCAGGGGCACGCGGTTCACCAGAAGGCCGCGCTTGAGATTCGCCGCGGAGACGGGCCAGGAGAAGGGGCAGGGGAGGGCGACGCGCTCCGCCGAAGCAACGGCCCAGTCCGAAACCGTGCATAGCCCGCTTTCCACCTTGCCGATGGGCGGCAGGGGGAAGGGCACGAAGGCACAGCGGTAGTTGAGAGCGAAGGTGTTGTTGGCCGCGCCGAGGGCGAAAAGAAAACGCTGGTCCACGTTGCCGGAGCGGGCGGAATCCACGTCCACCTCCTGCAGGAGGCAGAAATCCGGGGCGAGACTCCGGATGAGGTCCCGCATCTCCAGGCAGTTCCAGGCGGCGGTTCCGTCCTGATGATTGCGGACGCGGGCGCCCCCGTCCATGAAAAAGTCGGAGGAAGCGTCCAGGTCCCCGTAGCCGACGTTCCAACTCAGGATCGTCAGCCCCTCCGCGGCCCTGGCGGCGGAAAGCGGCTGCGCCTCGCTGCGGCGCTGCACCTCCACGGCCTCCAGCTCCGCCGGGCGGTATTCCGTCACGGTCAGATAGCCCACCAGCAGCAGGGCCAGCAGCACCACGGCGCCTAAAAGGATCAACACGCCCTTGCCGAGCTTTTTCGCCATGGGCGGCACCTCCTTCCTTTATATGGAAAGCTATACTGTCTCAGTATCTATAATAGTCTTTTTTTCGCTCCGATGCAAGGCTTTTTGCGATCAGCCGCTTGTGCCGGGGGCGAGGCTGTGCTACAATACGAAAAACATCGCGGATTCGCCCGCGAAATACGCAGGATGCAGGTGACGCACCATGATGATCCAGGAAATCGCCCCCGCCGTTTACTCGAATCAATACTGCTTCGGCCGCGCGCCGGAGCCGGAGGATCTGCTTCTGATCTTTGACGAAAAGGGCTTCGTTTACGCGAATACGGAACAGGAGCTGCCCTTCCCCCGCTTCGGGGAGCTGGCCGGCCCCGTCCCCGCGGCCTTTCCGCTCTTCTCCATCGACGAGCGCGTGCTGTATTTTGCCCGGGAGGGGGAGGCGGAAGCCCCCGCGGGCTATACCGGGCAGCACGTCGGCATGCTGATGCACGGGGCGAAGCGGCCCTGGAGCTTCGCTGCCGTCACCGCCGGGCATCTGGCGGGCTGGTATAAGGACAACCGCTTCTGCGGCCGCTGCGGCCACGCCACCGTGCCGGGGGAGAAGGAACGCAGCCTCGTCTGCCCGGCCTGCGGCAGCGTGATCTATCCCCGCATCAACCCCGTGGTGATCGTCTGCGTCACGGATGGGGACCGGGTGCTCCTCACGCGCTACACGGGGCGGGATTACACCCACTACGCCCTGGTGGCGGGCTTCTGCGAGATCGGCGAGCGGCCGGAGGACACGGTGCGCCGCGAGGTGATGGAGGAAACGGGCATCCGCGTGAAGGATATCCGCTACTGGGGCAGCCAGCCCTGGGGCCTCTCGTCGAGCATGCTGCTGGGCTTCTTTGCGAAGCTGGACGGAGACCCCACCGTGACGGTGGACCGCTCGGAGCTCAGCTATGCGGGCTGGTTCAGACGCGGGGAACTGGAGCTGCAGGATGACGGCATCAGTCTCACCCGCAGCATGATCTGCGCCTTCCTCGCGGGGGAAGAATAAAAGATAAGAGATAAAAAATAAGAGATAAAAGATAGGAGCTAAGTAAACGCTGATTCATGCGCAGTCGGGTGGATACGCATCCTTCCTCCCCCGTTGCCGACGGGGGAGGAAGGACCGCAAAGCGGTGGGTGAGGGAAGCGCCGCTCTTTTTCAACTCAGCGATTGAATCATCGTTTACATAAGGGAAAAGAGACACTGTGTACCGACACATGGAATCGCCGCCGCACCCCCTTTATGGGGATGCGGCGGCGATTCGGCCCTCTGTGGCCTCAGCGGATCAGAAGCTGGGCGATGGGCTCGGCCATCGTGATGACGGCGATGAAGCTGAGAAATTTGAGGCAGCCGATGATCTCATTCCTGTACTTACGCATAATAATGACCTCCTTGTCGGGCGGCGGGGCCGCTCTTGATTTCTGAGGCCAGTATAAGAGAACAACTGTCCCATAAAACGGACTTTGAAAAGAATGAGGAGGACGATTAAATGTAAAAGTAAATGTCGAATAAAGTAAACATTTAGTTTTACATTCAACCGAATGAGGGGGAAAATACGAAGAGTAAGTTTGCCCCGGAACGAAAGAAAAAGTCTTTACAAGGCTTCCTTTGATACGGTATAATAATTTGATAACTCATTGAAGGGAGCTGTCCCGCCCGTGTCGGAGACCTTTCATCAGAACCTGTCCCGCCTGCGGCGGGAGAAAAAGCTCAGCCAGCGGCAGGCCGCGGCGGAGCTGGGCGTTTCCCAGGCCCTGCTGTCCCACTACGAAAACGGCGCGCGGGAGCCGGGGCTGGCCTTTCTGGCCCGAGCCTGCGATTACTACGGCGTGTCGGCGGATTATCTGCTGGGCCGCAGCGAGAACCGGGAGACCCTGCGCCTCCGCGGCGCGGAGGCCGAGCAGTTCCTGGCCGCGGGGCTGGATCTGCTGAACGCTGCCGCCGCATTGGAGGACCCGGAGCAGAAGGATAACGCCTTTTCCCTCCTTTCCGCCTTTTTCTGCGCCATGGCTCCCCGGGAGGGGGAGAAGCCCGGCCGCGGCGTGCTGCTCACGGCCTTGCTGAATCTGCGCCGCGCCCAGCTCGGCGCCGCGCTCACGGAGGCGGGCTTTGACCCGCCGGACCCTCTGCTGCGGAGAACGGCCGACGAGCTGACGGCCCTGTTCACGAACGACTGAATGGGAGCATTTCACTTGGGGGAGCCCGCATTCCCCAATGCCTGACAAAAGGAGACCGACCCATGGAACAATCCAGGATCCGCAATTTTTCGATCATCGCCCATATCGACCACGGCAAGAGCACGCTGGCGGACCGGCTGCTGGAAAAGTGCCACGCCGTAGACCCCCGCGACATGGAGAACCAGCTTCTGGACAACATGGAGCTGGAGCGGGAGCGGGGCATCACCATCAAGGCCCGGGCCGTGGGCCTCAGCTACCAGGCGGCGGATGGGGAGACCTATACGCTGAATCTGATCGACACTCCCGGCCACGTGGACTTCAACTATGAGGTGTCCCGCAGCCTGGCCGCCTGTGAGGGCGCCGTGCTGGTGGTGGACGCCCGGCAGGGCGCCGAGGCCCAGACCCTGGCCAACGCCTACCTGGCCCTGGATAACGACCTGGAGATCCTGCCCGTGGTGAACAAGATCGACCTGCCGGGGGCGGACCCGGCCAAGGTGAAGAAGGAGATCGAGGACATCATCGGCATCCCGGCTATGGACGCGCCGGAGATCTCCGCCAAGCTGGGGCTGAATATCGACGCGGTCCTGGAGGATATCGTGGCCAATGTCCCCGCCCCGAAGGGAGACCTCAAGGCGCCCCTGAAGGCGCTGATCTTTGACAGTCAGTACGATCCCTTTGTGGGCGTTGTGGTTTATATCCGCCTCAAGGACGGGGCGATCCGCCCGGGCATGGACGTGAAGATGATGGCCTCCGGCGCCGCCTACAAGGTGGTGGAGGTGGGCCACATGCGCCCCATCGGCCTGGACCCCTGCGCGGAGCTGACGGCGGGCGACGTGGGCTATTTTACCGCCAGCATCAAGACCGTGTCGGACACCCAGCCCGGCGACACCGTCACCGGCGTGGAGAAGCCGGCGGCGGAGCCCTTGCCGGGCTACCGCCCGGCCCAGCCCATGGTCTTTTCCGGCATCTACCCGGCGGACGGGGCCAAGTATCCCGACCTGCGGGACGCGCTGGAAAAGCTCAAGCTCAACGACGCGGCCCTTTCCTACGAGCCCGAGTCCTCCGCCGCTCTGGGCTTCGGCTTCCGCTGCGGCTTTTTGGGCCTGCTGCACATGGAGATCATCCAGGAGCGGCTGGAGCGGGAGTTCAACCTCGACATCATCACCACGGCCCCCAGCGTTATATATAAGGTAGTCAAGACGGATCGGGAGACCCTCACCATCGACAATCCCCTCAACTGGCCGGACCCCAGCGTGATCGATTGGGCGGAGGAGCCCTTCGTGAAGGCCTCCATCATGACGCCGGTGGAGTTCGTGGGCAATATCATGGAGATCTGCCAGGAGAAGCGCGGCGAATTCAAGGACATGGTGTATCTGGACGCCGAACGCGTGGAGCTGCACTATCACATGCCCCTCAACGAGATCATCTATGACTTTTTCGACGCCTTGAAATCCCGCACCAAGGGCTACGCCCCCCTGGACTACGAGTTGGAGGATTACCGCCGCTCCGAGCTGGTGAAGCTGGATATCCTGCTCAACGGCGACGTGGTGGACGCACTCTCCTTCATCGTGCACAAGGACAAGGCCTATCCCCGGGGCCGCCGCATTGCCGAAAAGCTCAAGGAGAACATCCCGCGCCAGCTCTTCGAGGTGCCGGTACAGGCCGCCATCGGCGGCAAGGTCATTGCCCGCGAAACCATCAAGGCCATGCGCAAGGACGTGCTGGCCAAGTGCTACGGCGGCGACATCACCCGCAAGAAGAAGCTGCTGGAAAAGCAGAAGGAGGGCAAAAAACGCATGCGCAGCCTCGGCACCGTCTCCGTCCCGCAGGAGGCGTTCATGGCCGTGCTGAGATTGGACGAATAAGTGCGCCCCGGCGGGCGCGTGAAATGTCGGCTTGCGCCGACGTGAAATGTTGCGCTGGCGCGCAACGTGAATTGCGGCTTGCGCCGCGTGAATTGTTGCGCTGGCACGCATGAATTTCCGCCTGATGAATAGACGAGTAGGCGAACGAAAAAACACGCTGTCATTCCGAGCGGAGCGAGGAATCCCCCGGACGAGCGCAGTGCGGCGGATGACGGACCGTCAGCAACGCTGTAGGAGATCCTTCGCTGACGCTCAGGATGACACCGTGTTGGTATCGTGTTGGTAATGAAAAAAACACGCTGTCATTCCGAGCGGAGCGAGGAATCCCCCGGACGAGCGCAGCGCGGCAAATGACGAATCCCCCGAACATGCGCAGGCGGCAATATTACACCAATGTTACATTTGGCCGAAACCCCTTGCAAAATAAAAAAAGGGGTGGTATGATAACGCCGCAATGAAGGTGGGGCTGTCCCCTCTTCATTACATAGAGATCAGCGGCTTCGGAGTACCGGAGATTTCCTTGCGGTGCGGCGGAGCGGGCACAGCCGGTCCGCCGCACCTCCTCCCTTCGCCGCGGTCTCAATAAGAGAATGTCAAAGCCCCGCAGGGGCAGAGGCATAAACCGCCCGGTTCATGTTACGGGCAACAATAATTAGGATAGGAGGAAAAAAACATGAGAAATCTCAAGAAGCTGATCTCTTTGGTTCTCGTGGTTGCGATGATCGCCAGTCTCTGTGTCGCTGGTATGTTCTCCGCTTCCGCTGCTGAGGAAGTCAGCCAGTATCCCGATGCCGCTGCCGTCATCACCGCTCTCGGTGTGATGGAAGGCGACGAGGGCGGTATGCGCTATGGCGATACCGTCACCCGCGAGGAGGCTGCGACGATCGTTTGCCGCCTGCTCCTCAGCCCCAGCGTTGCGAAGCTCCTGAGCAAGACCGTCAATGCTCCTTATGAGGACACCACGGGCTGGTCCGCCGGCTATGTGGCTTACCTGAAGGAGAAGAACGTTGTCAACGGCGTGAGCGCCACCCAGTTCAACCCCAAGGGCAACGTGACCGGCCTGCAGTTCGCCAAGATGCTGCTCACCGCTCTGGGCTACGGCAAGGCGGGCGAGTATGTCGGCGCCAGCTGGGACATCAACACCATCGTTGATGCCAACACCCAGGGCATTTTCGCCGGCACCACCGCTGCTGACCTCACCGCTCCCGCCACCCGCGAGGAGTGCATGCTGTACGCTTTCAACGCCATGTTCAGACCCACCGTTGTTTACAGCAAGGACACTGCCAGCTACGTCCCCCAGTCTCTGGACGGTAAGCCGAAGACCCTTGCCAACAACATGAACGTCATCCCCGAGGCCGGCGGCGCCGATGCTTTCGGTCGTCCCACCATCGTGTACACCGTTGGCCGCACCCAGGTTGCCCCGGTTGACACCAACCAGCTCGTCGGCACCTTCGCCAACCTCAACTCCGACATCCTCTACACCGCTCTCGGCGACAAGGCCGTGAAGACCATCAACGCGGCTCTTGAGAAGGATCCTCACGCTGTCACCATTTTCGTGGACGGCGTTGACAAGTCCGCTGATTACAGCGTCACCACCATCAAGAAGGGTCAGATCGGTTACAACACCAGAATCCTCGATGTGGGCGGCACTGCTGAGCTGTATTTCGACGGCGAGGCTCTGACCATCGTTATCTACTACGAGCACATCGGCCCCGCTGCCGTTTCCAAGACCGGTGCTGTCAGTGTTGACGGCAAGGAAGTCAAGATCGCTGCCAAGGCCGGCGACATGGTGATCTACACCATCGCTGTTGACACGATCCAGTCTGCGAAGATCGCTGAGCCCGTTGTGGGCACCTACAGCTCCTTCACCTCCGGCTCCTACACCATCGGCGGCCAGACCTACATCCTCGCCTCCACCAAGGTGAACGAGCCCGAGAAGAGCATCGATGCTCTTGGCAAGGACCTCTATGTTTACACCAACTCCTATGGTCAGATCCTGGCCGTGGCTGCCGTTGGCGGCCCCGAGGCCGAGGTCCTCAACGACTACGTCTTCGTTCTGAGAGCTGAGGCCGCCAAGCAGGCCGGCCCTGGCGACAGCCTCCTGAATCCCACCTCCGGTTCCGCCGGTAAGCTGGTTGTCCAGGTCGCTTATGCCACCGGCAACATTGCCAACCTCAACTATCAGGTCAAGGCTGACAAGGACGGCAAGTCCTACGTCATGTTCGACAACAAGGCTTACTACCTCACCACCGATGAGGAAGTCGCCAACGTTCTGAAGGCCATCGGCAAGGGCTGGAGAGCCTACAAGGTCAATGACGATGCTACCGTCGTTCTGACCATGCCCAACGCTGCTTATGCTCGCGTGGCTGCTTCCGACGTTGATCTGAAGGCCGGCACCATCACTGTTGACGGCATGTATGCCAACGGCGCCACCGTGCTGAACATCGTCAGCGATAAGGGCAAGCTCACCACCAAGACCGGTTATCTGAACTTTGCGAAGGTCGCCGCTCCTGCTGAGCAGGTTCTGCTCACCTATGCCAAGAACAGCAAGACCATCAGCGCCATCAACATCTTCAACGGCACCGTCGCTGAGGACAAACCGCCCATCAGCTACGCGTTCCTGAAGGCCGCCGGCGCCACCACCGTTGACGGCACCGAGTACACCTTCATCCTCACCGATGGCACCGAGAGCAAGGTCGCTGCCACTGATGAGCTGATCATTGGCGCGATCTACACCATCGAGGGCAAGAAGTTCACGAAGGCCGACGACCTCGAGACCACTGCCGATGCTTTCCTCTTCGATCCTGCTACCCTGTCTCTGGTTGCTCTGCCCAGCCACACTGTCGCTTCCGCTGAGCAGACCTACTTCATCACCGAGGCTGAGCTCGACGAAGATGGCAACGTTGTCGTCGCTCCCGTGACCTACGTGCTCGACAGCAAGTGCGTTGTGACCGACACCACCGGCGCCGGCGCCAAGGCCATCGAAAAGGGTGACGTGTTCATCCTCGCCAAGAACGATTCCGGCTACGTGACCAACATCTGGATCATCGGCTGATCGCTTCTGCGCTGTTCGCAACCCCTATTCAATGCATAATTGAATAACCCCGGCCGCTCCCGGTCCTTCCGGGAGCGGCCTTTTTATGCGCTTCGTCAATATGCGATGTGATGATCGGGGCACAGGGAACGGGGAACAGGGCCTCAAAACTAAAAACTAAATTGCCTATCGGGTTTATTCAGCAAGCCTCATAAAGTGTCGATGACGGAAAACAGACCGTCATTGCGAGGAGCGCAGCGACGTGGCAATCCGTTCTTTTTTGCCGCGCTGCCGGGGAAACGGATTGCCACGACCAGCGTT
>JAEEGL012353384.1_pt1 | contig 10043 bp, 3 predicted proteins | sample 9134231 | NCBI WGS metagenome assembly JAEEGL01 (sample SAMN16246548, study PRJNA631951) | gut metagenome | biome: gut microbiome; feature: rumen; material: fiber-attached | host: Bos | place: Iran: Karaj | collected 2018-10 | reverse complement strand
TTTTTTCTCTCGCCGACCGCAAGCAAAAGGGCGGTTTGCCCTTCGTCGTCTTTGGCGTTGAGATCGGCGCCGGCGGCGATCACCGGCTGCACGAGTTCCGAAAGTCCGTTTTGACTTGCGAGCATGAGGGCTGTTTGCCCCCATTTGTCCACCCACTTTGCCTCGGCGCCGGCATCGAGCAGCAACTGAGCCATCCGGGGCTGTTTCTTTTTTATCGCGAACCAAAGCGCAGTTTGGCCCTCTTTGATTGCGAGATTCACATCAGCCCCTGCAGAGAGCAGCATGTCCGCGACTTCCGTCAGATCGTCCATCGCGAATTCCATCAGCGGCGTTTCCCCTTTATGACTTTGGGCGTTCACATCTGCGCCGGCGATGAGCAGCGTCTGCACGGTCTCTCTTAAGCGTTCCCGGTTGAGCCTGCTCCCTCCAAAAAATGCAAAATGAAGGGCTGTATATCCCTCTTTATCGCGTTGATTCACATCGGCGCCGGCATCGAGCATCGCCTGCACGAACTCCACATATCCGCTTTTACTGGCGAACATGAGGGCCGTTCGACCCTTTTTGTCCTTGACCTTCGTATCGGCGCCGGCTTTGAGCAGCGTCTGAGCCATCCCGAGTTTGTTCTTGCCTAGCGCGCTCAAAAGCGGAGTTTTGCCCTCTTCGCCTGGAAGATTCACATCGGCGCCGGCGGCGAGCAGCATTTCCGCAATTTCCGTCAGATCGATCGTCACGTCATTCGCCAACTTCGTCTGATCGATCATGACGACATCCGTCAGCGGCGTTTCCCCTTCATTCGTTTTGGCGTTGACATCTGCGCCCGCCGCAATCAGCGCCTGCACGGTCTCTTTTAAGGTTTCTTTGGGTTCTAAGCGTTCCTGTGATTCGTGAACTTCATCAATATTGTTCCACCAGCCTTTGGTCAGCACGTAATGAAGGGCGGTCTTTCCCTCTTGATTGCGTTGATTTACATCGGCGCCGGCATCGATCAGCTGCCTGATCTGTGAATAATGGCCCCTGGCACAAAAATGGAGGATCGAGTGGCCGCTTTCAGTCCGGGCATGGAGATCAGCGCCCGCCTCGAGGAGCAGGTTGAACCCTTCTTCGGTCGAGTGAGGTTCTAAACAATTCCACATCAATGGCGTCACTCCCGAAGAACTCCTGGCGTTGACGTCGGCGCCGGCATCGAGCAGCAGCTTCATGGAGGGAATGTCGTTATTGCTTGCGGCATAAAAAAGCGGCGTCACTCCCGAAGAACTCCTGGCGTTGACATCGGCACCCGCCTTAAGCAGCAACTTGATGATCGCCATGTGGCCTTGCTCGACCGCCAGACAGAGCAGCGTCCTTCCTCGATGGTTTCTGACGGTATCGGGCTTGCCTCCTTTGGCCAAAAACGCTTTCACAACGGCCAGATCGCCCTCATAAGCGGCCTTTAAAATCTTTTCATGCTGCGAAGTTCCCCACCAGCTCTTCCAAACCGGGCTCGGGGGCGGACTCATGGTATGGACGTTTTCCGCATCCGGGATTCTGGCATTGGCGAGGCAGGGCAGGGCGAAGGCGAGGCTTGCGAGGGCGAGGGATTTGAGCGGCAGTTTTATCGGGATCTCCGGTTCAGCGAGCGGCCCCTGACGAGATGCGGTCTGGATCATTCAAAAATTTGAGAGAAAAATTGCGAAAACCGCGATCTCAGGTTTTTCCACAGCAGTTTTATCGGAATCCTTGGGGGTCTGCGAGCGGTGAAGGCGGGGATGGTTTCAGTGGATCACTCTCCGCTTTTTCTTGATTTGCGGAGTATCGTCGTTGCGGTTGGGCATTTTCACATCGGGTGATACATGTTCCTTTGTATCGCGGGGTGCTTCCTGCACCTGTGCGCCTGACTTTGCGCCCGCCTCGCGCAGGAGCGCTTTCAGCTCTTCGGGATCGGCGGGATGGTCGTCATCTTGATTCTGATTGCGATTGATTCCAACCAGCTCGAGGGCTGTCTTTCCATAGCTGTCTTTGAGGTTGGGATCGGCGCCCGCAGAAAGCAGAAGCCGGGCGACTTCGGTCAGGGTGTAACGCGCGGCGAGCGTCAGAGGCGTGTTTTCCCAGTGATCCCTTACGTTGAGGTCGGCGCCGGCGGCGATTATGTCTTTGATGAGCTCCAGGGCCTCCTTTGGCACTTCGCCTTTCAGAGACGCAATCTTGTTGATGGCCCGTAAGAGCAGGGATTTCCGATGCTGGACCATATGCGGCGATCGGTGGAGGGGAGCGGTGTTGGATACGCGCGCGATGTCCACATTGGCGCCGTCCGCGATCAGTTTCCTGGCCATCTTCCAATGCTCCCCGTCGATGGCCGCCATCAGCGGGGTTGCCAGGGTTTCAGAAGTGGGGTTGAGAACGGCCCCTGCTTTGAGGAGCAGTTCCACGCTGTCTTCGTAGCCTACGTTTGCGGCGAGCAAAAGCAGACCGCCGAGCTGATCGTAATATCTTTCTTTGGAAAGATGCTGTTCGCTCAGGAGATCGAGGATCGCCTGAACCGCATCTGAACGATGCTGCTCGGCCGCCATCATAAAGGGATCGTATCCACGGACATGAGCGTAGGCACCGATCAGCAGATCATGCGACGTGTGATCCAATGTCCAGGTGGTATATCCGTCGCGCTTAAATCCACCCTTCGGATAGACCACAATATCCCATTTGGATGCGTCATTGCGGCCGGAGTTGCTGGGTGCATATTCCGAGAACGTGGTCTGGGAGAGCTCGATCTTCAGATTGTTATAAGTGCCCAACTGCTCACCGGTGCGCGTCTGCGCAAAGAGCGGGACCCCTTTTCTGACCAGCGCGCGGATCTGATCCGCGTTTCCTGAAAAGGCCGCATAAAAGAGCTGCTCTTCGTCCGCGCTGGGGATTTCCTGTTCCTTAAAGACCGGATCCCAGTAGGTGATGCGTTTGATGACATCCTGAGCCGAGAGGCCGGAGCGGTTCTTCAGTTTGGGATCCGCGCCCGCTGTGATCAGGTAGTCGACGAGATCCTTCTTTCGGAACATCGCTGCAAGCAGAAGCGCGCTGTCGCCATCGGCATCCTGGGCATTCACGTCGACGCCCGCATCGATCAGAAGCTTTGCGATCGGTACGCTCTCCGCATTGCGCCGGCTTGCGGCCAGAAAATGGAGCGCGGTTTCCCGATTGGCGGTGAGCGCCCGTGCGCTGGCCCCAACATCGAGCAGCGCTTTGACGCTCTTCAGGTAGCCGGTGCCCGCCGCCTGCATGAGAGGCGTCGTGCCATGTGCGAGGGGGGTGTAATTCGGATCGCTCCCGACCGAAAGCAGCAGCTCGACGGCTTCTGACGGATCGAGTCCCGGTGCAATATTGGAGAGCGAAGCGATCAGGGGCGTCAGCCCTAAGTCGTTTTCGATCGCTCTCTTTGCGCCCGCAAAGACCAGGAGCTCGATCATCTTCTCGAAGCCCGGCTTGCCCGACTCGGCGGCATGGAGCAACGGCGTGGTTTTTCCGAGATCCTTTGCGTTGATATCGGCGCCGGCTTTGAGCAGCGCATCGGCCACCTGGAGATGCAGGTTCCCTGCAGCCAGCATCAACGGCGTTTTTCCCATTCTCGTCACGACATTGACATCTGCGCCGGCCGCAATCAGACGCTTGACCAAAGGCAGAACCGAAGGCTCCGTTAATGCAGGGTTACCTCCGAAGCTTCCAAAATAGCGGCTGGCTTCCTCCGCCATGTAGAGCGCCGTCTCATTTTGGGCATCTGTACTACCCCTTGGGTAGTAGTCGGGGCCGGACTTTGCGTTGACGTCGGCGCCGGCCTCGATCAGCAGCTTGGCGATCTCGTCGTTCCAGAGATACGCAGCGATCATGAGCGGCGTCACGCCCTGATGGTAGTGGAAGATGCCTGTCGCGTTGACGTCAGCACCGGCCGCGATCAGCCTTGCAACCTCATCCTTTGAGTTCTGCAGCACCGCATTCATGAGCGGCGTCAGCGCCATCCCCTGAACGTCCGGTTCGCCCGGCAGAAGCTCGGGCATTGCAGGATTGTCCTTTGCAGTATCGCTCTTTGCAGGATCCGGCACTGCGGAATCCGTCGTTGCGGGATCAGGCGTCGCGTTTGCCGGGTGGTTCCAGCCCATCATTGCAAGGCTGCCCACAAGCGTACATCGGGTCAGGGTTTGCAGCATCGCGGATGTCATGTCGGGTTGCTCCTTCAACGCCGCTCAGCGCAGCGTCAGATGGGTTCCTCTTCGTCGTTCTTCTTCTTTCCACCCGCTTTGGCGCTCAGGCGGAAGCGCGCGATCAGGGCATTGATGCGGCGCGCGAGCTCTTCGCGTTCGGGAGTGGGGGTGAGCAGGTTCTTCGCGTTCAGATGCTCGACGAAGTCGGCGTAAAGGGCGAGCAGTTCGTCGCGGAGCCTCTGGGTGCGGCCCAGTTCGGTGTCGATGGCAGCCTGGGTTTTATTGGCAGACATCTCGCGGAACGCCTCGTACGCGCCCCGGAGCGCCTTGATCCAGCCCCATACAAAGGCGGCGCGCAGCTTTTGCTCACCGATCGCCTCCAGTTTGGGCAGCAGAATTTCGAGGGCACCGTATTGCTCCTGATATTTGAGCCGCGTCGGATCCGGGGTCTGATCGAAGGTTTCAAGGATTTCGAGGGCGGCGGTGCGGGTTTCCTCTTCGGGATGGGTGGCGCTCAGCTTGAGCTGCGAGCGGGTGCCGCGCCAGAAATGGTCGGCGTTCTGATCGATCTCGCGGGTGGTCGCACCGTAAAGCGACGTCTTCTTGCGGCAGCTGTCGCGATACGCCTCGAAGGCCGCCTTTAACGCGCTGCCGTCCTCTGCGCCCGATTCTTCGATCTCGTCGGTCACCTCTTTCATGTAGTCGACGATCGAGGCGGTTTTGGTGTGGGCGAGGGAAAGGGTAGGAATTCTAACGGTCATGGTCCATTCTCCATTGAGGTTTGAGCGAATGCTGCCCGATCAAAAGCGATCTTGCAAGCAAAATGCTCTCAATAATCTCCGCTGACGGGCATTTTCTGATCGGAAATTTGCGATCACCTGTTGAACAACGTTGCTCTGCAGGGGTGAAATCTGCGATCAGCTGACAGGTGATCGCCTCTGTACAGGGTGTACAGACTCGATCTCCGGTTAACAGATCGCGGTTGTATACCCTATACGGATTCGATCTCTTGACTGCGATCGCGCATTTCATCTCAGAAAATTGCGATCAGCAGTCAACTGATCGCGGTTGTATGGGGTATACAGGTTCGATCTCCTGCCTGCGATCGCAAATTTCTTGACTGAAATGCGCGATTTCCTGCCCGCAGCGCTCATTGAACGTCATCGGCGGGCAGGGTTTCCTGGGCATCGACAGCCTTTGGCAGGCCTGAAAGGGCAGGAGAGCAGGGGAGAGACTCAGGGTTACTCGTCCTGGATGCACCGGATGGAGTAATGCATGTAGTCTTCGCTGAGCTTGCTTTCAAAGATTCCGGCATCGGACAATTCTACGTAATAGTGCACTTGGTCGTTATTGGTGTCACTGGTCCAGAAATAGGCCTTCTCACCGTAGTCTTCATACCTTGCATTATTGGTGCTCAAAGTATTTCCTGACTGCCAGCATGAGCCGACAGGGCGGGCGTCGAAGCCGAATTCATCCTTCCCCTGGTTCTGATGGGAGGTCCACAACCTGTCGGGGGCGATGTATGCAAGCAGGAGTTCGCTTTCGGTGGTGTGGCTTTCCACGTACCAGCTGAGCTTCTGGAAGTCGTATACGCTGGGTAGACGCCATCCGGGAGGACAGAGGTCCTGGTATTGCGTTAAGTTCTTATTCGGATAGAGCCGGCCATCATCAGAAGAACTGGCGTTGTACGGTGGCGGTTCACCCAACGTGTAACCGTAGGTCGGAGTTTCATGGTAGATGCTGATCCTGAGGTTGTCTGCCATCCAGGTCTGATCACCGATCTGCACGGTCCTGTAGTCGTTGCCATTGATATCCAGCATCTTGCCGTAGAGCATGCATTGCTGGCCATAGCGGCCTTCGGTGCATGGATCGCAGTTGTCACCCTTCCATCCCTCTTCACAGGAGAGGCATTGGCCGCTGCCTGTCAGACCATCATCGCAAACGCCGTGCGCGCAGCTGCAGAGTCTGCAGTTCTTGCCATACCGCCCATGTTCACAGCCCGCATCTTTCAGGCAGCGCACCGAATAGGCGATGTCTTCGTTGCCCTCCGCAAAGATGCCGGTCGACTGCGCGCCGATGTTCAGCACGTCATTCCGATCGCCCCAGGGAGAGGCCTCGACATCGGACGACCAGAGGTAGAGATCATCGGTGCTCAGGTAAATGCCCGTATCGCCGATCCCGCTGAAGCTTGCAGGGAGCGCTCCAAATCCGAACTCATCGGTGCCCTGTAACGCCTGCCAGTCTTCGCTTTGACTGGCGAGCGCCGCCTGAACGCTTTCGCTCTGCCGGTGTTCCTCCACGTAGGCAAGGAGCATTTCCATCTCTTCCTTCGAGGGCAAATGCCAGCCTTCGGGGCAAAAATCATCGGCCAATATGGTCTCCCGGTTGTAACGCAGGCCGTAGGTCGCATTCAGCGTGACGTAATCCTGCCGCTCTTCGTCGTAACCGTAGCAATGCGCATAGTCATCGGTCTCCCGGCGATAGTTCTCTGCCATCCAGAGCTGGCTGCCGATGCTGACCAGCTGGTAGGTCTCCGTCTGATTGCCCCGGGTCTCGGTGAGCGTACATGCCTCAGCGCTGGCCTGATCATAGTGACCCTCAGGGCGGCTGCAGAAGATGTCACAGTTTTCACCATAGAAGCCGCCATGGCACCGGTCGCACAGGGGATCGCCAAAGCCTTCATCGCAGGCGCAAAGCCCTGTTCCCTCCACGCCGACGCTGACATGACCGTGAACGCAATTCAGCTCCCCGGCGAGGATTGAGCAGTCAGGCCCGTAGTAAGGGGATCCCTCTTCGCAGGAGAGGCAATGGCCGCTGCCCTCTACGCCGCTGTCGCAGGTCCCATGTTCGCAGGGACAGCGTTCGCAATAGGGGCCGTAGTAGCCGTCGGGGCATTCTTCATCGCGAACGCAGCGGATCGAATAATATCTAGACAGGGATCCCACGACGAATTGGGGCGTGTCGGACGATGGTTCGATCGACATCGCGAAGTAATCGTTGTTGTCATCCTGGGTTGAAGTCCAGAAGTAGGCGTATTCTCCGAAGCCTTCAGCGTGCAGCGGCGAGGTTTTTGCATAGCCAGCAAGTCGCGCAGCAAAAAAGAAGTCATCTCCCTGATCTTGGAGGAGCGCCTTTTTAACCGTATCGCTCTTGCGATGGGTGTTGGCATAGTCGATGAGTATCTGGAATTCATCCCTGCTCGGCAGATGCCAGCCTGCGGGGCAGAAGTCTGCTTTGTGTGCATTGGATTGACTGTAAAGCAACCCGTAATCCTGTCGGTTGGCATTGTCATTGTTGACATCAACATAGGTTCCGCTGGGTTTGCGGCGGTAATTCTCGGCCATCCAGGCCTTGCCGCCGATCATCACCGTGCGGTAGACGTTGCCCTCCTGGTCGGTCACCGTGCCGCTGTCGCAGTCCTCACCGTAGTAACCCTTGTCACAGATACTGCAGTGACCGTCCCCTCTAATGCCACCTCTGGCTACACCGTGAACGCTGCAGGTCACTTCCTGCTTGCAGTCCTGGCCAAACCATCCCTTGTAGCAGGATTTGCAATGACCGTTGCCATCGGGGCCCTCGTCGGGTACACCGTGAACGCCGCAGTACGTTTCCTGATCGCATTCAGGGCCAAACCATCCCGACTCGCAGAAGCTGCAATGTCCTTCATCTTCGGGATTCTGGCTGGGTGTACCGTGAACGCTGCAGGTTGTTTCCTGATCGCAGCTCAGGCCAGACCATCCCGTCTCACATAATTTGCAATGACCGTTGCCATCGGGGCCCTCGCTGGGGGTACCGTGAACGCCGCAGATCACTTCCTTCTCGCAGTCCGGGCCAGACCATCCCGACTCACAGGATGCGCAATGACCGCTGCCATCGGGGCCCTCGCTGGGGGTACCGTGAACGCTGCAGGATGTTTCCTGATCGCAGTCCGGGCCAAACCATCCCGACTCACAGGATGCGCAATGACCGTTGCCTTCGGGGCCTTCACTGGGGGTACCGTGAACGCTGCAGATCACTTCCTGATCGCAGTCCAGGCCAGACCATCCCGGCTCGCAGGAGGCGCATTGACCGTCACCGCTTTGGCCTTCGTTGCAAACGCCGTGTGCGCAGCTGCAAGGCTCGCAGGATTTGCCAAATTGCCCATCGGCGCAGGCGTAATCCATGAGGCAACGCACCGAGAAAAAGGAATCCTCACCAATATTGAGGGCCCTCAGGTAATGCTGGCCGTCCCCCAGATAGAGTTCAGTGATCTCATGACCACCGAAGAGGGATCTCTCCGTCGAGGTCCAGAAGATGGCTTGTGAACCGTAACTGTCGGACGTTCCGATGTTATAGTAGAGCTGATTCCAGCCGGCCGGCATCGCGCCAAAGCCAAACTCATCCTTGCCCTGATCGGGGAGATATTTCCAAAGGGAGGATTGGGCGATCAGCGCCTGGAACGCAGAATCGCTCGTCCGGAATCGCTCCACGTAGTCGAGGAGCTGCTGAAACTCCAGCTTGGAGGGCAAATGCCAGCCTGCGGGACAAAAATCTTTATCTGAGGCGGTCGCGTAGTCGTAGCGCAGTCCGTAGATTTGATCCTGCTCGGGCGAGGCGGTGTCATCCTCAAAGCCTACGTGGAAGTTCTGGCCCACGTTGCGGCGGAAGTTTTCGGCCATCCAGGTCTGATCGCCAATCCTGACTACCTGATAGATCTGCCCGTCGCGCGCATCGGTGATCTGGCAGTCCGAGGCGTTCGCCTGATCATATTGCCCGCCCGGTCGCGTGCAGATCGCGCAGGTTGCCCCAAAACCGCCGTTTTTGCAGGTATCGCAGTTGACGCCGTCAAAAAGCGCTTCGCAGCTGCCCTCAACGCATTGGCCGTTACCGGTTATACCGAGGCTCGTTTCACCGTGAACGCAGGTGACATTGTTGCTTTCGCAGTTCTCACCAAAATAGTTCGTTTCGCAGGACTTGCATTTGCCGCTGCCGGTCGGGCCGTCATCGCAGAGGCCATGCTGGCATTCACAGGGCTTGCATTCGGATCCAAATGTGTTGGCCGGACAGACGACAGCATCGGGGTCGATCACAGCATCTGGATCGACCACCGCATCGGGGTCGATGACAGCATCGGGATCGACGACAGCGTCGGGATCGACGACAGCATCGGGATCGACCACCGCATCGGGGTCGACGACAGCATCGGGGTCGACGACAGCATCAGGGTCGACGACAGCATCAGGATCAGTTACCGCATCGGGTTCAACCGCCGTATCGGATTCAACCGCCGTATCATGGTCGACCGATGTATCTGCGGAAGAGGCCGCGTCGGAATCGATGGCCGCATCTGCGGAAGAGGCATCGGAGGAAGGAGCAGCGTCGGATATGGGATCCTCTCCCGAATCGTCACAGCCCAGAGCCAGGAGCGCCGTGAAGAGGAAGAGAGGCAAAGGGGCATCGGAGCGCCGCTTGTGGAAGGAATGATTCATGAATCTCTCCATGCAAAGGGCTTTTCAAGCTGTTTCAGTGGGTGAGAGCGCTATCGTTGGATACATCGAATGGCAATATAGTCTTCTGTGAGGTTATAACCCTTGGTTTTTAAATCGTCACCTTCCAGCACGTATGCCCAAACCGAGTTGTGGTTCCCGGTCCCGGTCGATGTCCAGAAGACGGAGGATCTGCCGAAACCTATAAATCTACTCATTTCTTGGTTCGCTTTATAGGTCCCCGACGGAAGCGCATTAAAACCAAATTCATTGACGCCTTGCTCTGAGGCGGTGGTCCATTTTTTGGTCCGTGCGATGAGGGCCAAAAAGTCGCTTTCGTTCTCCGTCTTGTTTTGACTCACATATTCCTGGAGTGTTGCAAAAGCGGTGCGCGAGGGAAGCGTCCAGCCCGGGG
>JAEEGL011400314.1_pt1 | contig 10043 bp, 5 predicted proteins | sample 9134231 | NCBI WGS metagenome assembly JAEEGL01 (sample SAMN16246548, study PRJNA631951) | gut metagenome | biome: gut microbiome; feature: rumen; material: fiber-attached | host: Bos | place: Iran: Karaj | collected 2018-10 | reverse complement strand
TCTTCGCGGAGCCGCCCGCGGAATCTCCCTCCACAAGGAAGAGCTCGGTCAGCTCCACGCGCTTGTCCTGGCAGTCCGCGAGCTTGCCCGGAAGGGTCGAGCCCGTCTGAAGCCCGGATTTGCGGGTGATTTCCCTTGCCTTCCGCGCCGCCTCGCGCGCCCGCGCGGCGACGATGGATTTTTCCACGATCAGCTTGGCGGTCGCGGGGTTTTCCTCGAAGAATTCCGTGAGCTTATCGGTCACGATGCTGTCGACGATGGTCCGGATCTCGGAGTTGCCGAGCTTCGCCTTGGTCTGGCTTTCGAACTGCGCGTCCGGGAGCTTGACCGAAACCACCGCGCAGAGCCCTTCCCTTGCGTCCTCGCCGGAGAGCTTTTCCGTGTCCTTCAGCGATCCGATCTTGTGCGCGTAATTGTTCAGCACGCGGGTGATCGCCGTCTTGAATCCCGTTTCGTGGGTTCCGCCGTCGATGGTCGACATATTGTTCGCGAAGGTGACGATGGTGTCGTTGTAGCTGTCGTTGTACTGCATCGCGATCTCGGCGGTGATGTCCCCCTTCTCCGCCTTCATGTAGATGACGTTCGGGTGGATCACGTCCACGTGCTTCGCCTTGTTCAGATGCTCGACGAACTCGCGGATGCCGCCGTCGTATTTGAGATCGTACTCCACGACGCCGTCCGATTCCTTTTCCTCGTCCTCATCGTCGTCAAACCGAACCGCGCTCTTCGTCTCCCGGTCGGAGTCGTCCGGCTCCGGTCCCGCGGCCGCCTCGAGCAGACGGGAGATGTCCGCGTCTTCCGCCTCGGTCGAAAACTCCGGCTTGAGCTTTCTTTCATCCCGCAGGATGATGCGGATGCCCGCGTTCAGAAAAGCCTGCTCGCGGAGACGCGTCAGGAGGATGTCCAGATCGAATTCCGTGGTGTCGGTAAAGATCTCGGCGTCCGGCTTGAAGCGGACGTAAAGCCCGTGCTTACCCTCGGACGAGCCGATCTTCGTGAACGGGCGCGCGATCTGCCCCCGTTCGAAGCGCATGGTATAGCGCTCGCCCTCATAGCAGTTGTCGACCTCCATCCATTCGGACAGGGCGTTCACCACGGACGCGCCCACGCCGTGCAGACCGCCGGAGATCTTATAGCCGGTGCCGCCGAATTTGCCGCCCGCGTGGAGCACGGAAAACACGACTTCCAGCGTGGGCCGCCCGACCTTGTGATGGATCTGGGAGGGAACGCCGTAGCCGTTGTCCTGCACCGAAACCGATCCGTCCGGGTGGAGCACGACCTCGATCCGGTCGCATCTCCCCGCCATCGCCTCGTCGATGGAGTTGTCGACGATCTCATAGACGAGGTGGTGCAGACCGCGCTGGGAAGTCGTTCCGATGTACATGCCGGGGCGCTTCCGCACGGCCTCCAGACCTTCGAGGACCTGGATCTGATTTTCGTCGTAAGCGGCGTTGTTCAAATTCTTTTCTACTTCGTTTCTGTCCATGAACGGCTCCTTCTGCCAGAGATGCTCAAAAATGTTTCAAATAAAATCTGCGATATGGAACGGAATCCGTACCCGCACAAAAAACCTTGCCGCGATGCCGCCTTCTCTTCGTCATTTCACTCTTCCGATGATGGCGGTCGTAGAAATATGGGTAAAAATGACGCCTTCGTCGGTGAGGACGAACGAGCGGGGGAGATCGTCTCCCGCGCTTTCGGTCCTTCCCTGCTTTTCCGCGTTTTTCAGAAACGCGCGGTTGACGGCGGAATCCGTGTGCCCGTCCATGTCAAAACAGCCGAGGATATCCCGGTCGCGGACGAGCCGCCCCGCTCCGATGTGAAGGATCATCAGTTGTTCATCCTTCTCGGAAGAACGAAGAACATGAAGGAATTCTCCTCTCCGTCCTCCTTCTTTTCTCCGGTCCTCTCCTCCGCCGCGCTTTCGCCGTAAACCGACGCGTCCGGCTTGGCGTTCAGGAAGGACGTTCCGCCGCTCGGCTCGATGACCACGCCCATCAGGGGGCTGTTGAACCGGATGCGCAGCGTGGCGCATTCGGGCGGGCAGGCGCGGATCGCCTCGAGCAGATAGCGGCAGGTAAAGCCGATCGTCAGCGGCGCGCCGTCGATGGCGGCGGGGATCTTGTCGTAAACGGAGCCGCCCGCGGAAACGGAGGACATGGCGATGCCGTCCCCTTCGATCACGAGCTTCACATGCACTCTCCCGCTTCCGCCGAGCTTATCCTCGGAAATGATGGACGCTCTCTCGACCGCGGACAGAAGCTCGTCGCGGGAGACGTACGCCTGCGTCATGTAGGTCTGGGGCAGGAGATTTTCGTAGGGCAGGTATTCCGTGTCCAGCATCCGTGTGAAGAAATACATGTCGTCGACGCGGAAAATGATGTTCTTGTGCCCGATGATGACCTCGACCTCGTCCTCGGTGTCGCGGAGCAGCTTGTAAAGCTCGGTCAGGAATTTCCCGGGAATGATGATTTCGGTCTTTTCGCCGACTTCGATCCGGTCGACGGCATATCTTGCCGCGGACAGGCGGAAACCGTCGCAGCCGACCATGGTGATCATGCCGTTTTCGAGGCGGAACAGTGCGCCCGTGAACGCCGCGCGCTGATCGTTCGCGGCAACGGAGAAGACCGTTTCGCCGATCAGGGTGCGCAGCTTGTGCTGCGGGACCTCAAACCGGCTTTCTCCCACGAAGCGCGGCATCGAAGGGAATTCGTCGCCGGGGGTCGCGGTGATTTCAAACTGGGAGAATCCGCTTTTCAGCGTGACTCTGCCTCTCTCGTCGATCGAGATCGTCACATCCCCGTCCGGGAGGGAACGGACGATCTGAAGGATCTTCGCCGTATTGATGACGTAAAGACCCTCTTCCTCGATCCGGCATTTGACCGTTGTGCGCAAACCCTTTTCAAGGTCGAAAGCAGAAATACGGCATACGTTCCGGTCCTCGCCGTCGTATTCCCCGAAGCGGGCGTTCGGCGGGCACTCAAACAGAAGCCCGTCGACGGCGGCCAGCGTGTTTTTCGCCTGGGAAATGCCCGCCGCGGGAATGAGAGCGGCAAGCAGATCTTGTTTGTCGAATGTTACTTTCATCGTTCACTCTTTCCCGCGCGTACGCGCGATCATAAGATAAAGAAGATATAATGAGACAGATTAAGATAAAGAAGCAGCAGAAGCAGTAGGGGCTGTTGGTTCTTTGGAAAAGTCGGGAGACGGAAAAAAGGGGAAGAGAGAGGATACGCGAAAACACCCCATCGTATTAGTATAGCCGGCTCCCGGGGCGTGCATTCCACGTGACGGAAAAAGGAAAAAATTTCCGTGAGGCGCTTTGGAAAGGCTGTCGGACGGCGTCCGGCAATCCTTGGAAAACTTTTTTGCGTTTGATCGTTGTGGAAGGAAATACCTGGTTTTCCTTCCAAAAAATCCCTAATGGTGGAAAATTTTGGATGCTATTTTGGCGAAAGCGGCGGCTGCGGGGAGGAAGGGCTTTTGAAAACGTGGAGGGGAAACGGCCGTCCTCATCGCCGGCTGACCGGTTTTCTTTTGGGTTGAAACAGGGTTTTCCACGGCGTGCGGGGAAAGAACGGAAGTTCATGAAACAGGGTTTTCCAAAGCCCGCTTCGCGGTGGATTCTCCCGGAATTGGAACTTTTCGGAAACGTCCGAAAAGCGCCGTCTTTTCTCTTTGAAGCCCTGTTGGTTTTACGGGCATGTCCTCTGGTAAGTTTTTCCTGTGTTCCGGAAGACTTTTTCCGCCTTTCCGCAATAGGGATTATGATTTCCACAGGATTTTTCCAACCGTTGTGGAAAAGCCCGGGCATTTATCGGGCATTTTTCCACAGGTTGTGGAAACGACTGTTGATGTACGTCAAAGAGAGAGAAAGGTTTTCCTCTGATTGAGGAAAGGTGCTGTGGAAAACATGTGAAAATGTGAAAAATATTTATCGAACAACGAATTTTTCCGATTTTTGGAAAATCAGGGAAAATCAGCCTCTTTTGACCTCTTTGAGGATTTCCGCCACGGTCGCCTCGAAAATCGGGTCGGACGCCATTTCGGATTCGACCTTTGAGATATTGGAGTGGATGGTGGAGTGGTCGCGGTCGAAGTAAGCGCCGATCTGCGGGAGGGAAGCGTTCGTGACGCTGCGCACGACGAACATGGAGACGTTGCGCGCGGTCTGGATGTTTTTCTTTCTCTCCTTGCCGAGGACATCCTCGACCTTGACCCCGTACCGGTCAGCGGTGATCTTGATGATGCGCCGGACGGTGTCGGAAACGGGTTCGGTGTTGTGGATGTATTCGGGAACGGTGCGCAGGACCATTTCCATATTGATCGGATCGCCGGAGAAGAGGTTCTTCATGGCGAGCTTTTTGACGACGCCTTCCAGTTGACGGATGTTTTCCTGAAGATTCTGCGCGAGGAAATCGATGACGTCCTGCGGTACCTCGAGGCTGTTGTGGTTGATTTTGTTGCGGAGAATGGCGACGCGGAGCTCGTAGTCCGGCGGCTGGATATCGACGAGAAGACCGGCTTCAAAGCGGCTGCGGATGCGATCCTCGAGGGCCGTGAGTTCCTTTGGAGGACGGTCGGAGGTGATGATGATCTGTTTTTTGTCCTCGTAGAGGGCGTCGAAGGTGTGGAAGAATTCAGTTTGGGTGCTTTCCTTGCCTGCGATGAACTGAATGTCGTCGATGAGAAGGATGTCCGCCTTGCGGTATTTCTGACGGAATTCCTTGTTCGTGCCGTTGCGGATCGCCTCGATCATCTGATTCATGAATTCCTCGCCCTTGACGTAGATGACCTTTTTCTTCGGATCGCGGCTCAGGGCGCGGTTGGCGATGGCGTACATGAGGTGGGTCTTGCCGAGTCCGGACGGACCCCAGATGAAGAGAGGATTGATTTTCATGCCCACGTTGTCCGCGACGTTGAGAGCCGCCGCCTGCGCGAAGCGGTTCGAGGAGCCGACGATGAAGTTTTCGAAGGTGTAGTCCTCGTTGTAGGTGAGGCGTTTTTCCCCGCTTTCGTTTTCGTCGCTCTCCGCGTCAAAGAGGGCGGAGCTTTCGGCAAAATCCGGAATTGGGTCGTCGTCTTCATCGGTCGCGTCGTAGTAGACGTCCCTCTGTCTTCTTCTCTCCTCGGAGGCCTTTCTGATGTCCGGTCTGGACGCGGAATGGCGGTTCTTCTCCGGGAAATCCTCGTCCTCTCCCGGCTCGTACTCGCTCTCCCGGTCGTTCTGCTCGGAGATCGGCGGCGCAAGGGAGGGATCGATCTTGATGACAATGGACGGGGAATACCCGATGACTTTTTCGAGGGATTCGGCGATCAGGTCGGCATAGCGTCCCGAAACGATGGATTGTTTCATTTTATTCTCGCAGACGAACACGGCGCGGTCGGCGTCGAGATAGGTGAGCTTCATTCTTCCGAACCACAGGTCGTATGACTGCCGGGTCCCGGTATAGGCCTCGCGCATAATCTCGTCCACGGTCTGCCAAATCCCCGAAAGCTGATATTCGTTGATGGAATCCATGTGACCTCCGGTGATTTTTATACATTAAATATATAACCAACATATTATACCACAAAAAGGATCGTTTGTCAACGTTTCGGGCGAATGTTTCACGGGAAACAAAGGGGTTGCTGTATTTGCTCCAAAGAATGGAGAAATGCAGCAACCCGGTTTGCTTTTCAGAGCCTTGGGTGTTCCGGGGTCGGAGAGTTCGCGCGCCGCGCGAATCTCGGGACCCCGGGTCAGGACTCCGTCCCGACACCAGGGGATGCCTCGCATCCCCAGACGCCATTTTGAAAAAGGTGGACGAAAACTTTTATTCTATTTGCGGTAGATCATTGCGTAAGATGTGGGCGAGCTTACGGGAGCTTGATATACTTGCTGATCATGCTGTCGACCGCTTTGACGAAGCGCTTCTCATTCTTCGCCCAATAGGACGCGAACGCGCCGTCGTTTGACGAGCCGTAGATCGCGTTCGTGTAAACGGAGCCGATGTTGAGCGCCTTGTCCGCCATCATGATGAAGGGGCTGTTGATGTGGTCGTAAATCACGTCGACCATCTGCGCGTCGATCGTGGCGTCGGAGTATTTGATTTTGAGAGCGGTGTCATACCACGCGGGCACGACCTTGCGATATGCCTCGGCGCAGAGCGCTTCCACGGCGGCGCAGGTCGCGTCGAGCTTCGCGGGATTCGCCGCCTTCGGAATGGCGACGCCGCAGCCGTTCGCCGTAGCCGCGCCGCAGAGATAATCGAGGGATTCGTCGAGCTTCGGATAGGGAAGGATGCCGTATTCAAAATCGGTGTCGCGGAGCGTGAGCGCGGTTTCAAAGGTACCGGGGAGGAAGAGGGAGGTCTTCGCCTTGAAGGTGTCGATCTTCGAGCCCTCCGCGGAGATGTTGTCGGTATAGAGGAGGTTGTAGAGCGTCTCTCCCCAGCGGATGCCGTTCTCGTTGTAAATGTCGAGCACCGGGAAGCCTTCTTCGTTTCTTGTCGCGTAGTTCAGACCGGTGGACATGGACATGTGGTTCGGCACGCCCCACTGCTCGAAGCGGAAGCCCATGATGTCCTCGGCGTCCGCCTTGCCGTTGCCGTTCGCGTCGGTATAGATCTTCCGGCAGTAATCGGCGAACAGGTCATAGGTCCACGTACCGTCAAGCACGGCGTCGTACAGCGCGTCCACGCTGCCGAAGTGATCGATAAAGAGGGATTTGTCGAAATACATGGTGGAGGCGCCCATGAGCACGGTGAGGCAGATGTCGCCGTTGATGAAGAAGCGCTTGGAGTTGTCCAGCTGGCTCTCCTCCATCATGTCGGAATACCACCAGGGCTGATTCAGGTCGACGTAGTTCAGGGTGAGGAAGTCGCGGAAATAGCCCTGTACGGACTGCTGGAAGAGGCGCGAGCTTTCCTCCACGATGAGATCGTAGTCGTCGGTCCCCGCCTGCAGGACCACCATGACCTCGTTCGGGAAGCCGTCCCACTCGGCGGCGCCGACGATGTAATTCAGCTTGACGTTCAGCCGGTCTTCAACCGAAATATTGCGGTTGTACACGGCGTCCAGCACGACGTCGCCCTTAAGCTCGCCGATGCAGTCGTAATCCTGACAGTTCTGAAGACCGAAGGAATTGATGTTGATCGTCGCGGCGTCGAAATTCAGGTTGTCGGGCAGGGAATCGGGAACGTTTTCACGGGTCACCTCGGTCTCTTCGCTTTGTTCTTCCGGGCTTTGAACGGAGGATGACTGGGGCTGGCTGTCGGTGTTTTCCTGTGTTTCTCCGCAGGCAGTCAGAAGCGGGAGAAGCATGAGAAGGGTGAGCAGGGCGGACAGCAGTCGTTTCATGGGGGATTTCCTTTCTGTTTTTGGTTGGAACTGTTTCGATTATAGCGTAAAAACATGGAAATACTGAAACGAAGCTGTGGATTTTTTGTAACAAAAAATCTCCGCCCCCGGATACGTCGGAAGCGGAGTTCAAAACGCTGAAATATCCCGGAAAGATTCGGGCTCAGGCGGATCTGTTCTCCCGGGCGAGGAGGCGGACGCGCAGGATGCCGCAGGTGATGTCGTCCTTCGAGCCCCGGGACGCCGCTTCCCCGACGACCGTCATGGCGGCGGTCCGCTCGTCCCCCTCCCGCACGGTTTTGTTCGAGCTGAGCAGATCCAGAAGCCACGGAACCTCTTCGTAGGAGCGCGCCGCGCCGTCCGAAATCATGACGACGGTGTCGCCCTGTCTCACGTCAAACTGAATCATTTCCGCGTCAAGCGCGCGGATTATCCCGAGCGGGATCGTTTTTGACTGGAGACGGAAGACATGGTCGCCGCGCAGAACGAACGACGGAGCCGCGCCGCTCTTGATGAACCGCGCTTCCCCGGTCAGAAGATCGATTTCCGCGATGTCGACGGTCGCGGAGCACTCCCTTTCCGTGGAGCGGATGATCTGATTGAGCATTTTGAGCGCGGTTTCCAGCTGCGCGCCGGATCGAATGAGGCGCTCGAGCAGGGAAGTGGCGATCCCGGAACTGAGCGCCGCTTCCCGGCCGCTTCCCATGCCGTCGGACAGGATCATGTAGTATTTGCCGTCCGCTTCAAAATCCGTGATCATATCCCCGGACACCTCGTACGGTTCGGGGCAGAAATCGGTCACGTCGACCTTTGCCGGTCCGCTTTCCGCATCGGATCCTTCTTCATCGGAGTATGCGCCGCAGCTGCGTTGATCGCCGCAGTACCTTTGTACGCTCGACGCCGCGCATGAATAGTGACCCGATCGGCACTGAAACCGGTTGACAGTGCGGAGCCGCATGGATACCGCTTCTCCGTCGATGGAAAATTCCGGCTGGGAAAGAGGCTGGTTCACGATGGATTCCATGAGCCGGCGGATGTCGTCCCCGCCCATTCTGACGGAGCTGAGATCGACGTCCTCCACGGCGATGAGTTTTTGCTTTTTTCCCCATGCCGTGATCGAGGACGCGCCGAAGTGATGATAGGACAAAATCCGCTTAAGTTTTTTCGAAAGCTGCCGATCCTCCTCGGAGGCGTCCGTCCCCTCGCGCCGCGCTCCGTCGAAAAGCTCGCCGGCAAGAGCCCAGTCACAGGCGGACAGGCCGAGGGAATTCGTTTTTTCAAGCTGCGCGATCCGATCCGCCGCCGCGCGGTTGACCTCGTCGAGGATCTGACCCATGCCCGCGCAGGAGGAGGCGAGGGAGGACGGGATGAGCGCGGCGGAGACGAAGCCCTCCCGCGCGAGGGAATCCGTCATGGCGCGCATCAGCTCCGTTTGACCGGAAGAGGCGCGGTACGCTTTCGCCTCCCGGCATCCGTTCTTTTTCGGACAGACGGAGCAGCGCGCGAAGAACGCTTGTTCCACGATCTCGCCGAGCTCCGCGCGCGGGGGCTTTTTCAGTCTTTCGCACAGACCGGTCAGTACCGCGGATACCGACCCGAGACCGTCCGAAAGAGAGCGGAGCCTGTTTTTCATCTTTTCCGCTCCGATCTCGGCCGCCGGGCTCTTCACCGTTTTCGCGGACGGGATCGATCCGAACAAATCGGACGGCAGGCGCAGAAGATCGAAGAAGCAGACGGGAAGAAGAAGCGCGCACATGACGGCGGCGGCGGGGAAGACCGTGACGAAGCCCTCGAGTCCTCCCATGAGGATCGCCCACAGCACGGCTGTGACCCCGCTGCCGACGAGGGAGAACGCGGCGGGCTGTCGGCAGAAAATCGAGGAAACCACGGCGCAGAGGGCGTACATCGGCGCGTAGGCGGGACCGGACGCGATCCCGCAGAAAATCCCGGCGACCGCGCCCCGGTGCATCCCGTAGTGCAGGGGAAGAAGGGAGGAGACCATGAGCGCGAACAGCACCCCGAGATCGAAAGCGGAAAGTCCGCCGGAGAGCGGGAAAAGGGATGCCGAAAGCGACGAGAGCCCCAGGGTCAGAACGGCGAGGACGGCATAGATCCCGTATTCCCGGATCGGGGAGGATCTCATGCTCTTTTCCCACGCGGCGCAGAACAGATAAGTAAAGAGCGGTACGATGAAAATCGAGAGGACAGCACCGAACAGGTCGTAAGGATCGAACCCACCCGCCGCAGATGACCATGCTCCGGCGAACAGTGCTGCAGCTGATGAGAGCGCCATCCGAATCCGGATGTCTTCCCGGAGCACGGTCCCATATCCCACCCGAATACCCGTTGCCGGGTCGGAGGGGATTTCTTCCTCTTCAAGCAAAACGGCGCGGATCTGCCTGAGAAGCGGGAGCTTTTCCTCCGTCTGCGCTTCCCGACCTTTTCCGCTTGTACCTGGACGGTCGGCGGAATTACGGCTGCCGTCCATTCCGAGCCAGACCGACGCCGCGCCTCTCGCGGCGAGCAGCCCGACGAGCGCGAGGATGTGTACGCCGCTGACCGAGGAAGGGACGCGGAACGCCGTGCCGAGGACGGCGCCGGAGAGGACGGACAGCGAGAGGAGCACTCCGCCTGCGGCCCCCAGCGCGGCGATCCCGAACGGGTAAGTCCCCGGGAAGAGCGAGGCGCCCGCCATGGCGACC
>JAEEGL010740383.1_pt1 | contig 10043 bp, 7 predicted proteins | sample 9134231 | NCBI WGS metagenome assembly JAEEGL01 (sample SAMN16246548, study PRJNA631951) | gut metagenome | biome: gut microbiome; feature: rumen; material: fiber-attached | host: Bos | place: Iran: Karaj | collected 2018-10 | reverse complement strand
TAGGTCGTGACCGGCGTCGGCGCGTTCTGCGCGGCTTCCCTGCTCTCAAGGCGGACCGCCCGGAAGGGAATGCCGTGCTCCCGCGCGGCCCGCTCCACGACGGGAACGTACTTTGCGTTGAAGGGGCACTGCGCCGTGTAATAGAGCACGTAGCCCTTTTCCGCGACGCGCGGATGCCTGGCGCACTCCCGGAACGCCGGCTTCCCGGCGCGGTCGGAAAACGGCAGATACCAGAGCTGGACGCCGTTATCCGACTCGTCGCAGACCGAAAAACCCTTGTGCCGCAAGTATCCCGGATCGGCGAGGAAGGGGCGCTTTTTCTCAGAGGAGAGGATGCACAGTCCCTGCTTGCCCTTTTCCCGGCTGTCGGCGATACACGCGCCGAGCAGATCGTTTGAATACCCGTGCCCCTTGAAGGAGCCGGAGACCCAGAGACAGTCGATATACATATAGCCTTCCGCCCCGATCGGGACCCAGGCGTTTTCCGCCGGGAGATACTCGATAAAGCATTTCCCGCGTTCCGCGCTCCGGAGGAAGACCAGCCCCTCGTCAAAGCGCTCCGCAAGCCACGCCTTTTTGGACGCGACCTGCGCGTCCCGGTTATCCGAGATCGCGCAGCAGATATGCTCGCTCTCCAGATTTTCCCGTGTGAGTCTGATATATTCCATAAGATCCTCCGCGCCCCGGACGCCGCGTCCGCGGGCGCTTATGCTGTTCGCTTCAGACCGAAGCGCCGGCAAGCGTCGCGGCCATGACCGCCTTGATCGTATGCATCCGGTTCTCCGCCTCGTCAAAAACGATCGAATGACCGGACTCAAACGCTTCATCCGTCACCTCCATGCAGCGGATGCCGTATTTCTCATATATCTGCCGGCCTATCGCCGTGTTGAGGTCGTGGAACGACGGCAGGCAGTGCATGAACACGCTTTGAGGACCCGCCGCATCCAAAAGCTCCCCGGTCACTCTGTACGGAGTCAGATCGGCTATGCGCTTCTCCCAGACCTCCTCCGGTTCGCCCATTGACACCCATACGTCCGTATAGACGACGTCCGCTCCCTTTACGGCCCTCTCCGGATCCGTATCAAAGGAAAGGGAGGCGCCCGTGCCGGCCGCGATCCTTTCGCATTCTTTCACCAATGCCGGATCCGGGAAGTATTCCTCCGGCGCGCAGGCGGTAAAGCGCATCCCCGTCTTGGCGCAGCCGACCATCAGAGAATTGCCCATATTGTATCTGGCGTCTCCCATATATACCAGCTTCAGCCCTTTCAGGGAGCCGAACCGCTCCTCGGCCGTCATGAAATCCGCCAGGATCTGCGTGGGATGAAACTCGTTGGTCAGCCCGTTCCAGACGGGAACGCCGGCATATCTCGCCAGCTCCTCGACGATGCTCTGCCCGTACCCGCGGTATTCGATCCCGTCAAACATACGTCCCAGCACCCGGGCGGTATCCGCGATACTTTCCTTTTTCCCTATCTGCGAGCCGGAAGGATCGAGATATACGGGATGGATGCCCAGATCCGCCGCCGCCACTTCGAACGAGCAGCGGGTGCGCGTGCTTGTCTTCTCGAATATGAGCGCAACGTTCATCCCCTCGCACAGCCGGTGCGCCGTTCCCGCCTTTTTCTCGGCTTTGAGTTTTCCGGCGAGGGCTATGAGCCCCTCTATTTCCTCCGGCGTAAAATCCAGAAGTTTAAGAAACGATCTTCCTTTCAGATTGATCCCCATATGACCTGTTCCCTTTCCTTTGCTTTGCCAACAAAATCATTCCCGGTTTATGTCTACAAGATAGGTGTTGTCCTGCGTATAGCAGGCGCTCATCACGTCAGCCAGCGCCATCGCCGTATCGATAGAGGTCATACACGGGATACGCAGGTTCATGGCTTTGCGGTGGAGCAGGCGGAAGTCCCCTACCGAGCTGTCCATCACGGCGCCGGTGTATACGACGCAGCACACCCGTCCCGTATCCAGCAGATCGTAAATATCGTTGTTCTCCCAGACGTTGCGCGCGGTCGTTACCTCCATTCCGCGGCTCCGTATGGCTTGCGCGGTGTCCGGGGTGGCGTAAAGCTTCATCCCGAGATCCGTGAATTTCTCGGCGAGCTGTACGGCGTCCGAGTAGTCGTAGTCCTCGACGGAGATGAGGATGCCCCGTCCCGACGGGTAGTCCTTGCCCTTGACGTCGACGCCGGAGGCGGCCAGTCCCTTGTACAGCGCTTCCGCCTTGGTCCGTCCGATCCCGAGCACCTCTCCGGTGGATTTCATCTCCGGACCCATAATGGAGTTCGCGTCGGATATCTTCTCAAAGCTGAAGACGGGGACCTTGACCGCGTAATACCTTGCGCTCGGCGCAAGCCCGGTCCTGAAGCCCATATCCGCGAGCTTCTCTCCGAGCATGACCCTGCTCGCAAGCTCGATCATGGGGATCCCCGTGACCTTGCTGATATACGGAACGGTACGGCTGGCTCTGGGATTGACCTCGATGACGTAGATGACTCCGTCCTGGACGAGATACTGTATGTTGACGATGCCGCGCGTCCCGAGCCCCAACGCCAGTTTGACGGAAACGTCGGTCAGCTTTTTGGTCAGACGCTCCGTCAGATTGTACGGGGGATATACCGCGATCGAGTCCCCGGAATGGATCCCCGCTCTCTCGATATGCTCCATGATCCCCGGGATAAAGACCGTCGTTCCGTCCGAGATGCAGTCCACCTCAAGCTCGGTCCCCGGCATATACTTGTCCACCAGGACCGAGTTGGTCCCGATGCCGCCGGCGCGTATGGCCTGCATATACGTGCGCACCTCGTCAGACGAACGGGCAATGCTCATCCCCTGCCCTCCGATCACATAGGAGGGACGCAGCAGCACGGGATATCCGAGGATGCGGGCGGCGATCAGCGCCTCCTCGGGCGTATCGACGGACACGGCTTTCGGCCGGCTCATCTCTATCGTGCCGAGGAAAGCGTCGAATTTTTCCCGGTCCTCGGCGATATCGATCCCCTCGGCCGACGTGCCGAGGATGCGGACGCCCGCGCGGTCAAGCGCGGCGGCGAGCTTGATCGCCGTTTGACCGCCGAACGCGACGACGACCCCGGCGGGACGCTCCCTGCGTATCACGTTCATGACGTCCTCCTCCGTGACCGGCTCAAAATAGAGTCGGTCGGAGGTATCGTAGTCGGTGGATACGGTCTCCGGATTGTTGTTGATGATCAGCACCTCGTACCCGAGACGGCGCAGCACCTCGACGCACTTGACCGACGAGTAATCGAACTCTATCCCCTGCCCTATGCGGATGGGGCCGGAGCCGAGCACGAGGATGCGGTTCGGATCGGTCTGCCCGGCCGCGGGAACGGAAGGCTCGTCGGGATAATAGGAGTAATAGTACGCCGCGGGTCCGAAAGCGCCTTTGCAGGTGTCGACCGCCTTGTATTCGGCCGCCGCTCTGCAGTCGTCCGGCAGAGGGGCGCCCGTCAGGGATTCGAGCGCGCGGTCGGTATATCCGAACTGCTTGCCCCGCACATATTTTTTGCGGTCGATCCCGGAGGCCAGAGAATCCTCGAAATCCGCAAGATTCTTCAGCTTCCCGATAAAGAACCGGTTGATGCCCGTGACCTCGCTGATATGTTCCTCGGACACTCCTTTTTTGAGCGCTTCGAATATCGTGAAAACGCGCAGGTCGTTGACTCTGGCAAGCCGTTTTTCAAGCGGCGCGCCGGAGCGCGGAACGCGGTTGAGCGTCTCCTGATGGATCTCCGCCCCGCGGACCGCCTTCATCAGCGCCTCCTCGACGCAGCCGCCTATGGCCATTACCTCGCCCGTCGCCTTCATCTGCGTGCCGAGACGGCGGCTGGTATTGGTGAACTTGTCAAACGGCCATCTCGGATACTTCAGGACGATATAATCCACGTCGGGCTCCGTCGCCGCCGTTCCTTCTGCCGCCGGATCGAATCTGATCTCCTCAAGCAGGTATCCGAGAGCGATGAGCGTCGTCACCTTTGCGATGGGATACCCCGTCGCCTTGCTGGCAAGCGCCGAGGAACGGGATACGCGCGGATTGACTTCTATGACATAATAATCCGACGTCTCCGGGTCGTACGCGAACTGACAGTTGCAGCCCCCGCGTATATCCAGAGCGTCCACGATGCGAAGGGAGGCCTGCCGCAGCATCTCCAGATCGGGAGCGGGAAGCGTCAGCGCGGGAGCGACGACGACAGAGTCCCCGGTATGCACTCCGACCGGATCGATGTTCTCCATACTGCATACGGTAATGGCCTTGCCGGAAGCGTCGCGCACCGCCTCGAATTCGATTTCTTCCCAGCCTACTATGTATTTTTCGACCAGGATCTGATGGATCGGAGAAGCCTCGAGACCGGTCCTCGCGGCGCTCTCCATTTCCCCGCGCGAACCCGCGACCCCGCCTCCGCCGCCGCCGAGCGTGAAAGCCGGGCGGATTATGACGGGGTATCCTATCCGCTCCGCCGTCTCAAGCGCTTCTTCCACGTTCTCCGCGGTATCCGAGGCTATGGTGGGCACGCCTATGCGCTCCATCGTCTTCTTGAACAGCTGCCTGTCCTCCGCGAGATCGATGGAGGCGACGGACGTTCCGAGCACTCTCACTCCGTGTTCCTTCAGAAAGCCGCTCCTGTCAAGCTCCATCGCGAGCGTAAGCCCGGTCTGACCTCCCAGACCGGCGAGGAGCGAATCCGGTTTTTCCCGTTCTATGATCCGCTCGAGCGTACGCTCCGTCAGCGGCTCGAGATAGATCTTGTCCGCCATCGAACGGTCGGTCATGATGGTGGCGGGATTGGAATTCACGAGCACAAGCTCGATCCCCTCTCCCTTGATGATTTTGCAGGCCTGCGTCCCGGCGTAATCGAACTCGGCGGCCTGGCCTATGACGATAGGACCGCTCCCGATCAGCAGTACCTTTTTTACGGATCGATCCAGCATCTTCCGTTTCCTCCCTCGCCTGAAAAACGTTCGTATCTCTCAGATCTTCGCGCAGACGGTCTTGATTTTTTCCACCGCCCGGGCCAGTACCCCGGACGGGATATTCAAAGCCGGCATCAGCCTTACCCTGTCCTTTGCCGTAAGGCAAAGCACGCCTTCTCCGATCAGCTCCGTTACGATCTCCGCCGCGGGTCTTACGGTCTTGAGGCCCACAAGCAGGCCGATGCCCGTGACCTCTTCTATGCCCGGCGCTCCGGTAAACTGCTCTCTCATATACGCCGCCTTCTCCCGGACCGAAGCCAGCAAAGGCCCGTCGATGCGGCTGAGAACGGAAAGGGCGGCCGCGCAGCAAACGGGGTTGCCGCCGAACGTGGAGCCGTGGTCGCCGAATCCGAATACATCCCGGAGCTTGTCCCCGAGCAGCGTAGCTCCCAGCGGGAGTCCCCCGGCCAGCCCCTTTGCGGTGGACACCGCGTCCGGAACGATCCCGTACGTCATATAAGCGTAAAGCTCTCCCGAACGGCCGTTTCCCGTCTGGACTTCATCCACGATCAGGATCGCGTCGTTTTCCGTACACCATTCGCGCAGCCCGGCGACGAACTCGCGGGAGACCGGCAGCACGCCGCCTTCCCCCTGAACGCACTCTATCATGACAGCCGCGATCCCGACTTTTTCCGCGAGCTTTTTCAGAGCGGCGAGATCCCCCGCGTCGATCGACTCAAATCCGGGCGTGAGCGGTCTGTACAGCTCGTGATAATGCGCCTGGCCCGTCGCCGCCAGGGTGGTAAGCGTGCGTCCGTGAAAGCTGTTGTTCAGCGTAACGACCGTATAGCAGTCCGGGCCGTGTTTCCGGGCGGCGTATTTCCGCGCCGCCTTGATGGCGCACTCGTTTGCCTCGGCGCCGGAATTGCTGAAAAAAACCTTCTTCATCCCCGTGCGCTCGCAAAGCATCCCGGCAAGCCGGACGCACGGCTCGGTATAATACAGGTTCGAGGTGTGCTGGACCTTTCCCGCCTGATCCGCGACGGCCTGCCGCCACTCTTCGTCGGCTATCCCGAACGAGGTAACGCCGATGCCGCACCCCATGTCTATGTACTCTTTTCCGGCGAAGTCCGTAAGGACCGAACCCCTGCCGCTCGCGATCGCCACCGGAAACCGCTTATACGTACCGGCTATATATTGTTTGTCCGCTTCAAACAGATCCATTTTCCATACGCCTTTCCCGCCGGGCCGGTATCAGCCCTGTATCTTTTCCGAGGACACCATCGTTCCGGCGCCCTCGTCGGTCAGAAGCTCCATCAAAATGGAGTGAGGCACGCGGCCGTCCATGATGATCACATGCTTGACGCCCCGCCGGATCGCCTCGATACAGCATTCGACTTTCGGTATCATCCCGCCGGAGATGACGCCTTCCCTGTACAAAGCGCCGGCCTCCTCGACGGTTATTTCCGGAATGAGGGTGGAGAGATCGTTGCGGTCGCGCAGGATCCCGGCGATGTCCGTCATCATGATGAGACGCTCGGCTCCGAGGGCTCCGGAGATATGCGCCGCCGCCGTGTCTCCGTTTATGTTGTACACGTTCCCCTGTCTGTCGCAGCCTACCGTGGAGATGACCGGGATATATCCCCGCTCGAGCAGATCCGTTACGGGCGCGATGTTGATTTTCGTGATCTCGCCGACGTATCCGAGCTTTTCGTCCTTCTTCTCCGCCTCGATGAGACGCCCGTCCATACCGGAGAGGCCGACGGCCCTGCCTCCCGCGTTCTCAAGCAGGTTGACCAGGGTCTTATTGACCTTGCCCGCCAGGACCATCTGCACGATGTCCACCGTTTCCTTGTCCGTAACGCGCAGGCCGTCGATGAATTCGGGTTTCTTCCCGAGTCTGTCCATCATCGCGCTGATCTCCGGTCCGCCGCCGTGTACCAGCACGACCTTGACTCCGATCAGCCAGAGCAGCACGATATCCTGCATGACCTGGAGCTTGAGAGACTCGTTGACCATGGCGTTCCCGCCGTACTTCACGACGACGGTCTTGCCGTTGTAACGCCTGATGTACGGCAGCGCCGAAGTCAGGACCTCCGCCCGGTCCGCGTTTGAAAGATCGTTGACCATTTGATATGACCCGTCCTTTTTCGGTTCGTTTTTCCGGCGGCTCCGCTCAGGTGCGGTAGTCGCCGTTTATTTTCACATAATCGTACGTCAGATCGCATCCCCAGGCCGAGGCGGCGGCGTCCCCGGAATTCAGATCCACGAGGATGCCGATCTCGGATTCGGAGAGGATCTTTTTCGCCTCTTCTTCGGAGAAGGGGACGCCCGCTCCCCCCGCGCAAACGTTCACGCGCCCCGCGGCGCTTGAGAACGCAACGTCGATCTTCCCGGGATCGACGGCGGCTCCGCTGTATCCGATCGCGCACAGAACGCGGCCCCAGTTGGCGTCCGCGCCGAACATAGCCGCCTTGAGCAGGCTCGAGCAGATCACGCTCTTTGCGACCGTCTTTGCCGTTTCTTTGTCCGGAGCGCCGCTCACGCTGCATTCGAGCAGCTTGGTCGCTCCCTCGCCGTCCCCGGCGATCTCGCGGCACAGTTTTACGGTAAGAGAACGGAGCGCCTCTCTGAAAGCGTCGAAGTCCGGCCCTTTTGAAGCGATCTCGGCGTTTCCCGCCATCCCGTTCGCCATAACGGCGACCATATCGTTTGTCGAGGTATCGCCGTCGACGGAGATCATATTGAAGGTATCCGCAACGTCTCCCGACAAAGCCGAGCGAAGCATTTCCGGCGTGATCGCCGCGTCTGTCGTGAGGAACACCAGCATCGTCGCCATATTGGGATGGATCATCCCGCTCCCTTTCGCCATGCCTCCCATGCGGCAGACCTTTCCCCCGGCGGTAAACTCCACGGCCGCCTCTTTGCGCCTGGTGTCCGTCGTCATGATCGCTTCCGCGGCGAAACCGCCGCCTTCCCCGGACAGCCCCGAGACGAGCTCCGCCATTTTTGCCGCCACGGGAGAGAGATCGAGGGGCTGACCGATGACCCCGGTCGAAGCGACGATCACGTCGCAAGGATCGATCCCCAACGCGTTTCCGGCAAGCTCGCTCATCTTCTCCGCTATCTCAAGTCCGTCCGCGTTGCAGGTGTTGGCGTTCCCGCTGTTGCAGATCACCGCCTGCGCTTTCCCGTTTTCAAGGTGCCTCTTTGTGACCGTGAGAGGAGCTCCCTTGACGAGATTGGTCGTATACACCGCCGCGGCGGACGCCGGCGTCTCGCTGAATATCAGCGCCAGGTCCCTCTTCGACCGGTTCCTGCGTATCCCGCAGTAGATGCCGTTCGCCTTGAATCCCCTCGCGGCGCACACGCCGCCGTTTATGTATTTCATCGTTCTTCCCCTTTCTCTTTCGTTTTTTCGCTCGCGCGTCAACCGACGGTCAATCCCGTATCCTCGGGAAGTCCCAGCACGATATTCATATTCTGGATGGCCGAGCCGGACGCTCCTTTGCCGAGATTGTCGAATCTGGCTACGGCGAGGACGCGGTCCCCGTCGCCCCACACGGACAACTCCATATCGTCCCGTCCCGAGAATTTCCCGGCAGAAAGGAACCCTCCCTCATCGGGTCCGTCCGCGTACCGGACAAGGCCTTTCGCATAATACTCGCGGTATACCGCCGCGATCTCCTCGGCCCCCGCGCCCGTGTCGGCGCGCCGCAGCGGCACCGTTACTTCCATCCCCGCGTAATAGGAAGATACGACCGGAAGGAAGACGGGCGCGTTTTCCAGCCCGCAGACCGCTTTCATCTCCGGCAGATGCTTGTGGGTCTGGGTCAGCCCGTACAGTCTCGGAGCCCTGAGCTCTCCGGCTCTCCCGGGATCCTCATAATCGGCTATCATCTTCTTCCCTCCTCCGGAGTATCCGGTAAGGGAGAAGCAGTCCAGGAGAGCTCCCGGCGGTATCAGGCCCCGCCGCACAAGCGGCTCGACAAGAGCGATGAATCCGCTTGCGTGGCACCCGGGATTCGCTATGCGCCTGGAAGCGGCGATAAGCTCTCTCCGTCCCTCAAGCTCGGGAAAGCCGTAAGTCCAGCCGGGGGCTGTGCGGTGCGCCGTCGAGGTATCTATTATGACGGTGTCCGGATTCTGCAAAAGCGCTGCGGCCTCCAGAGCCGCGGCGTCCGGCAGGCACAGGAACACGACGTCCGCGGAATTGATCCGTTCGGATCTGGCTCCGAGATCCTTGCGCAGCTCCCCGGGGATCTCCAAAAGCTCCAGGTCGTCTCTGCCGGACAGTCTTTCCCGGATGCGCAGCCCGGTCGTTCCGGCGCTGCCGTCGATAAATATGCGCGGTTTGTGTGGCATCAGTCTACCGCCTTTTACAATGATTTTATATAATAAGATACAACATCCGCCGCGTTTTGTCAAGTGGTGGAATGAAAAAATATTCATTATTTTTTATTTTTACACGCATCAGCCGAGCATTTTGCCCGGTTATGCGATCCTCGGTGAAAAAACATACACAAAAAGACGCCGCTCGAACGCCCGCGAAACAAAAGAGACGGAGAAAAGGCACTCTCATAAAAAAGCGCGCCGGAAGCAGCGTGTTCTTCGGGAGGGGTAACTCCACAATGAATAGATCTTTTTATCGTAAAAATCATAGTCCCTAGCGGAGTCTCTCCGTCCCCGAATCTCAGTTCGTTGATAACGTCATCAAAAGTCCGCTTGAATTCTTCCGTCTTGAGATGATTCCGGATATCTTCCCATGAGGAGAAGAACCCGTTTCCGTCCCGATCGAAGTCCGCTCTGAGTTTACCGATCCGGCCGGTCTGTCCCGCGAGCTGCTGCGACTGGCGGTAGAAGTACAGCCGCTCGCTTCCATTCCAGGGTTTGATTTTGATTTCCATATGATCTCCTTTCGTTTTTGGCAATAAAAAAAGCCGGCTGAGTTTTTAATTCAGTCGGCTGAAAAGAAAAGTATTGAGTTGTGGTTTCAGACACAAAGATTCAACAAATGAAATACGTCGGAAGGGTGTTTTATAGCGCTCTGAAGGACGGAAAAAAGCCGTTTCCATCAGTCCAAATCTGGGTAAGAGCCCCTAAAACAGAAATGC
>JAEEGL016547713.1_pt1 | contig 10044 bp, 14 predicted proteins | sample 9134231 | NCBI WGS metagenome assembly JAEEGL01 (sample SAMN16246548, study PRJNA631951) | gut metagenome | biome: gut microbiome; feature: rumen; material: fiber-attached | host: Bos | place: Iran: Karaj | collected 2018-10 | reverse complement strand
CATGCTCTGCATATTCCTCAAGAGGAGTAACCTTCTTTTCCTCCTCGTAGGTCTCTTTGATGGAATTGATCTCGTCAACGGTATACTCAGGAGACAGTTCTTCATTGATCGCATCGGGAAGAGTAAGCATCAGACCGAGCTTGCGGACTCCGAAGTCCGCATAGCCGGTCATTAACTTATCAGAATTTCCATCTACCGAGAAACGATCATTGATGCGGATAAATCTTGAAACCTGGGATTTATCCAGATCAAATTCTCCCCTTGCAAAGTCTTCAAGACTTGAATAGCCACTTGTCTTTAAAATGTCCGTATCCCTTGCTACCTTTAAGAGATATCCTATTTTTACAAAGCTCTCCGCTGTCTTTGTGAGCTCCCCTTTGAGCTCGTCTCGAAACTCTGTATATGAGCCCTGATATACTAATTCGTCCATTATGCCTCCTATACTGCCACTCTCTCGGTGGCGCATATCTTTACTTTTGCTTCCTTGGCCAGTGCCTTAAGATCAAGCTGCTTTTGGTAATCCTTTAAAAACTTCTCGATCTTCTTTTTGTCCGGTTTTGTGTCATGGATCCCATACCACTGCTTTATTTCTCCGGTTGGAGCAATTTCGACCGTTATATAGGGAACCGTGGGGTCTTTTGCATGTCTTATGAACAATATCGCCGATTTGCGGTCTGCATGTCTTTTTAGGTATGTGTCTCCACCTACACAATGATGAAGCTGTCTGCCTTCTTCCACGATCTCGCTTGCATTCTTTGCTATACGGATCATCAGGCCCTTTTCCTCAAACATATATACGCCTGCTGCTCCTTTGAATCTTTCGCGGATCTTCCTGAATCTCTTCTCGGCTTCTTTCTGCCTCTTTGCGGCTTCGTTGGCGTTCTGTTCTATAACCATCTTGTCGTGTTCTTCCCTGAGGTTCCTTGGATAAACTATGATGGAATCGTTCATGTTATATTCGAGTGCTTCCCTCATGTGCAGATAATCCCTGTAGGTAATGTGTATCTGCCTTAAATCGCCTTTTTTGCCCGTATACTTAAGTAGTCTGTTCGACAGCTGTTTGGGGCTCATAAATCTGATGTAATAACCAAGTTCTGCGGCCGTCATTCCGGAAGCGCCGAATGTGTTGCACGATTCTTCATCGAGCCTTAACCCGTGTTTTCTCTCATATCTGCATATCTCAAGCATTCTTGTAGAAGGATTATGTTTGCACATCCACTTGAAGCGTTCCTTTGTAACCTTTAGATAATCCCAGGGAGTTTTTCCTCTCCAGTTATAATGAAGAGGCTCTCCTGCAAGTTTGGAAATGGCCAGATTAGTAAGTCCACACTTGAAAAGGATCTCAAGCTTCCGATCTTTTGCATAGCTTGCTAGGAAATCCCATATTGTAAGGTTTACGCATCCTGCATATGAGAACTTCGGAATCGGGAGATAATACTCTGCTTGCGGCTCCGGTCCATAAAGACTCTGCATCATTGAATATTCAGCGGCTGTTCCTTTCATCTCTTCGATGATTCCCGGATAAAGATGTATTATGAACTTTTTATAGTTATCACCGTATGCAGCTCCCCAATGTATTGAAAATTCATCCTCTGCCCATGCTGTAGCGTATCCCGAAGCTGTCCGGTGGAGTGTTTCCCATTTGGGATCGTTGTATTCCTTCTCGTACCCGTCTCTTGTGATATAAAGCCTTCTGTGCTCGCTTAACCGGATCTCAAATGGCTCTTCATCCTTATACTGAACCTGTTTGCTCAACGGACTTCTCTCTATGAGCGTTGCCTTGAATCCCCGCAAGATGAATCCTTTTTCACCGTATTTCTGGCCGATAAATATATATATTTCATTCACGCTCGGCCTTTCTGTTCTTAATGCGTGCCTGTACTTCCCTCTTCTCCCGCAGCTGATACATAATGCTCTTTCGCCGGACTTTGGATAAATGCGTGTACGGCTTCCATATCTCTCCGCGTGCCTGCATACAGGGCATATAACCGTCTGATTTACGCCTCGGCCGTGATAGTATAGAGTGTGGTATCCATCAAAAAGCTCAAGGGCGTATTCCCGAAAGTCTGCCGGAAGATCAGGAACGAGGGAGTGTGCTTTTTCCCAATCCCATTCCTTCATTTGGTCTCACCTCCGTAATATTCCTGGATGATTTTTCTTACGGTTGCGGTTCCGGGAACTCCAAATTCTACTCTTGCACCGCTCACGCCTGCTGCCTTAACAATCTTCTCGGGAACCTTCCATTTAATTTCCCATGATTTCTTCAAAACTGCTCCCAGCGCTCCTGCTAGACTTTTCCCTTTCTTACGAACATTTTTTGCAAATAAAAAGTCTTCATCGTTCAATGAGCACTGTATGCGGATCCAATCTACCCAATCTGCCATAAGTTCCTTGCAATCAAGTTCTTTGGCTTCCATGTTGATCTTCCCGATAGCAGCTGAAAGCACATTGCAGAGCACTTCGCTCTCATCATCGGATTCAATATAATCTTCTGCATCTTCCGGATCGATCCCGTTTTCAGCTGCAAGCTTTCTTATGCTGTCAAAATCCTTTTCTTTCTTCAGATTGTCTGCCAGCAGATTTATTTCTGCTGATGAGTTCATTTCTCCGAATTGTTCAAACATAAACTTTCCTCCTTGTTTTGCATTTTTCTTATGTATCCGTTTAATTCCTGTGCAGCCCTTTTGAATGCCTCCTGATACTCAATCTCTTCTACATGCAGGATTTCCATAGCGCATGTATCTCCGTTATGAATTGCCATATCTTTTACGAATATTTCGATCCTCCATCTTGAGACTCCTGAATGGACATGCATAATAACAAGACTTAACGGAAGTTCCTCAGATAACGATGCAAATGCATTCATAAATTCGTTCATTTACCATTCCCTCCACATCCGGCCCTGTACGGGCCGGGATTGTTTTTCGATTATTTCATGATTGTGAAGCAGAGCGGCACGCGGAACTCGCCGGAAGCGTTGGCGCTGGCGGCACTGCCGCTGTAGCTGACACCGCAGGCAACGGTCGAGTAGCCACTCGCAACGGACAACAGCCACCAGTAGGCCCGGTAATACTCTTCCTCTCCAGCTATGCATTTAACCCTGTTTGCAGGATCCTTGAATAACGAAAACTGCTGCCCTTCTGCTTCTTCATTCCAATATGCCTCTCCAAATACTTCGTACTCCGTAGGGAGCCAGAGCTTAAGCTTGTATCTTTCTTCTTCTCCGTCTATGATTTGGATCACTTCCCTTTCGGAAATCACATCTCTCATAGAATCAGGGAGAAGATCCCAGAGCTTTTCTTCAAGAAATCTTCTTAAATCTGAATCCTTAAATCCGCCCTTTGTTCGTCCGTTCATATTCCAAGCTACCTGTGCAGGGAATACTTCCTTGCTGACAAAATGAACCTCCGTCTCCGTGATCTCTGCCACCTGGTATGTCATGGGGATATCTCTTATCATGTCATGTATTTCATCCCCTACCTTGAGAATGTCAAAATGAACCATGTCTTTCACTCTTCCCCAGCTTGTGTCTTCTGCGACTTTTCTTGTTAATAGCATTGGCTTATCCTCCTATAAATAATTTTTCTTAAATTCCTGCATCCACATTTCATGTGAATACTTCTTTTCAAATGCCCTTTGTGCGACCTGCTGAAGGTGTCTGTCTACTTCACTGTTCGCATGAGGAGCTTCCGGACCATATTCATGGTGTTTTTCTACGCACACATATCCCCATAATCCGAAATGCTCGGCTTTCTTTTTGTATGATCCGTGCATAAAGTGATGTCTGTGCAAACCTGTATGCCGGAGCTCACCGTAGTACCCGATCCGATCAGCCTCTTCCCTGCACAAATAACATTCGCGGCTTATAGGATCGGTATGTTTCTGAATAATGCTCTTAGCCACCTTTTTTCTCCCAATCTTCAAATTCTTTTACGACTGCTGCCTGCATGATCTTTTGATAATCGTGGTGTCCGCTCTCTATGGTGTATGTATGCGGATCCATCTTCCCGATAAGTAGTTCCCACAGATCAATATCTTTCACTATCTTTCCTTTTGAAGTCTTCCAGCCTCTTTCTTTCCATTGGGTATGCCATCGATTGCTTAGAACATTCAGAAGCTTTTCGCACTGAGTCGTTATTTCTATATTGCAGGGCTTCTTTAAGACAGTGAGGGCATTTATCAGAGCCATAAGGCATCCTGCAGCTTCGGTTTGGTCCCGTGCATGTATGAATCCCTGGCGTGTCTCCGGAATATCTCCCCTCATGTACTCGATCAGCCACATGGCCACACCGTCTTTCTTTGCTCTTCCGTGCCATGTGCTTTCAATAAGGATCCTCACATTCATCCCGAATCACCTCCCGGATCTATCTTCTGCATGGAGTAATGCTGATAAGGATACATTGTCACCGGATTGATCCCGTTATATACGGAGTCTTTGAGAATGTAGTACCCTTTTTTTGGTTTTGGGCTTTCCGGCCATATTCTGCCCTTGAGTTTTTTCCTTTTAGGCTTAGGTATGATCAGATTCCTCGATCTTGAATATGTGGCCTTGCCTCTCTCCTGCTCCTCCTTCGTTTCGATCTTCACGATGTATTGTGCGAGGTTTTCAAAATTCCCATCCTCATACAGATCGATGAAGGTTTTGAACCCCGGCCATAGCTTTTTAACCAAATTGGTGGTGTTGAGTTCCGGAGTGTTTATATCCTGGATAACCAGATGGTGGTGCAGGATCTGTTTCTTTTTTCCCCTCTCTGTTACGGCTATGTACTTCAGCTGATAACCGTTTTTCTTATATTCCTTCCTCAGACGGTCCAAAAATGATTTAAGGATCCTCTGAGCCTCTTCATAACTTTCCGGTCGATTATCGGGTTTATACTTCAGGATCAGATGCCAGTCTCCTTCTTTGAAGTTTGCCAGCATCAATCTCTGGATCTTCTTCTCCCGGTTCGTCCGGTTCTGTCTCTCCATGTCCTCGGGAGTCCTTTTTCTTTTGGGTTCTCTCTTTTTTCCGGGTGCTCCATAGTTACCCGGAAAGTAATGTTCAACCTGAATTACCCTCCCGAGGTCATATTCATTTCTTATATACATTTTTCAGTACACCGTCCCCTAAGTTTAATATCCTAATGAGCCATTAAAAAATGCGCGAAACCCTTGATTTTTCTTGACTTTTGCGCGTGGAAATGGTATACTTTATATGTTCAAACATAAAAGGTTTTTAACCATTCCCAAAATCAAGTCTTGCTGCTAACAAGGCTTGATTTTTTTAGTCTTTACTTCCGAGAGTCTCAATATCGAATTCAGGCTCTCCGTCCGTCGCAAATACATGATTTCCGATTTTGTCGTAATACTCTCCGTTTTCGGCCTTATCTCCGGCATTAAAGTAGATCATGTTTTTGGGGTACATATCCCGGACAATATATGCCATGTCTACCGCCTCATAAGCTGACTTATATATAGATCCTACGTAGGGATAAGCAAACTGACCTTGCTCTGTAACTACCTCAGCTATGCTTTTTTCCCACCAGTCGGCACGATTCAAGACAACAACCGCTACCGCTACTTTCCCATGGAATTTTTCTCCTCTGGACTCGCTCATTACGACTGCTGCCATATAATCCCGATCTGTCATGACAGGTTCGCTTACAACCGGCAGCTCTTCTTTGACTTCTTCCTCAATGGCTTCCTCTACCTTCGGCATATACTCCTCAGGAATCGGTTCGGCTGTCAGTTCCGGATAAGACTCAAAGGTCTCGGGGAGCTGCGCTGCATGTACCCCGAGGCAGATAATTGCCAGGAGGCATACGCCCAGTACTACCGAGATCGGCAGCCAATAACTTAATCCTGTTCTTGAATCCTCATAAGAAATATCAGATCGCATTTTCGATAACTCCTTCCTGTTGCACCGGTGCAACTTCCGTTTTTCTTTCTTTTTTCCACTTTTTGTACTCTTTTACATGTACCGGATCCTTGAAATAGTCCAATATGGTTTTTTCAAGGCTTGAAGCAATAAGATATATAGTTAAGTCCGGTATGCTCTCTGCATTGATCTTTCCCATATTGCCGGTCTCCTTTGCCGATAATCATTCATAAAGTATTGAGGTACTCTCTGATGCGGTCCACGCGGTAGAGTTTGCGCTTCCCTATCCAGATAACAGCGCCTGCTGCACGGGCTACCTTCTCCGCGGATGGCTTCCCAACAGACAGGATCTTCTGTAATCCGGCTATATCCACCGTCAGCTTCTCTTCCAGTGTGCCTTCTTTATAATTCACCTTCATGGCATTCTCCTTTCTTCCGTTGTTCAGGATGATTTAAATACATATGTCAATATGTATTTACTTATGCTAGTCGTAGACTAGCATATTTGTTCTATTTCGTGAACTTTCTTTGTAAAAAAATAAGCGGGCAGCTCTGGTTCAGTAATATCTAAGCACTCAGCCCAGAGTGAAATATCTCTCTGTTCCAAATATGCTTTGCCATTCAATACTCCTGATACAAAAGCCTGCGACCGCTTTATCTTCTTAGCGAAGGTTCCTTGTGATCCATACTTCTCAATTATTCTGCCTTTCACTTTTGACATATCATAGATCTGCATTTTGGTGTTCTCCTTTCCGTTCTGTTTCGTGAACTTTGTTTATAGTATATACATGCATTTTCCTCTTGTCAACAATATTTTTCTTTTTTCGTGAACTTTTTTCATTTTTTATTGAAATATCGTGAACATTTTGATATATTCATGTCAAAGTGAGGTGATATTTATGAAGGCAAGCAACTCAAAAGAACGGCTAAAAGAGATGATGATCGCATTAGAATTAAAGCCTGCTGATATATGTAGAAGAAGCGGATTGCAAAAATCTGCACTTTCAAATTATATAAATGGAACAAGGGAACCTCGGCAAGATCAGATATCTTTAATCTGTGATCCTTTTGGTATAAATCCGGCCTGGCTTATGGGTTATGATGTTCCGATGTATATTGCCGAGGCTCCTACTTCTACCCCTGCTGCCTCTTCCGGATATGAAGCCCAGCTCCTTGAATCCTTTAGGCAGCTTAACTCTGAAGGCCAGCAAAAGGCTATTGCTTATGTTTCCGATCTTGTGGATCTTCCTAAATATAAAAAAGTATCGGATAGTAAGGCGATGGCATAATGCTGTTGTTTACATAACAATATAAAATTAAATTATTTATTAATTTTTGTATTTTTTTCTTGACAATGGTCACTTTATTTTAGTAATATGTCCCTATCGCATCTGACAGATGCATTAAATTCGGAACGTACCTCGGTGACCTTCGGGCCCGGGGTCTTTTTTATTATGTGAGGTATAAGGTATGGAAAACAGAGATTTTAAGAATTATTCAGAACTAATTGAAATCTTGAGGCAGCGTGGGATAGATATTTCAACCTCTACTCTGTCCGGATCAGCGAAAAAATATTTACAACGATACGGATATTATAACTTAATCAATGGGTATAAATCCCTCTTTTTGCTACCAAAAAATGCTCCTTCTGATGAAGATGCTTTTAAACCCGGAACAAAACTTGATGAAATTGTCGCTCTTTTCTTGTTTGATAAGGCTTTAAGAGATGCCATGCTCCCTAGTATTCTTTCTGTGGAAACCAACATTAAGAGCCTAATTACCTTTGCTTTCTCTAAAGAATACGGGTCTGATGGATATTTTAAGTACATAAATTATGATACAAACCAGAAAGATGCTGATAAGAATATCACCGCCTTAATATCTGAAATACAGAAGTCTCTGGCTTCGCGGTATTCGGATCCTAGTATTTCCCATCACCTAAAGAAATACGGATTTGTCCCTTTATGGGTGCTCAACAATATACTTACTTTGGGTACGGTCAGCAAATTTTACAGTCTGATGAAGCAGCATGAAAGGCAGACAGTTGCAAAAACATTCCACCTTACCGAAAAAGAACTTGAATCTGCTCTTTTCTATCTTTCGAAAGTTCGGAATTTTTGTGCCCATGGCAACAGATTGTATTGTTATACAAGCAAAACTCCGATATTCACTTCGAAGTATCATGCTACTCTTAATTTGAACAAGAATTCCTCTGGAGAATATATTCAAGGAAAAAATGATCTGTTCGCTGCAATCATAATTCTTAAAATCCTTTTATCTTCAAAAGAATTTAAACTGCTCGTAGCGCGTATCGATGCAGCTATAAACGAACTTGTTACCCATTTGAGTGTTCTTACTAAAGATGAAATACTTAACACTATGGGTTTCCCTGCAAATTGGAAGAAATTATAAAAAATACTCCGGAGCCCTTGCAATGCAACAATTCCAGAGTAATAAACCGGAGACCGATTTTGTCAACTACCATTATTCTAATCTCCGGCGCTTAAAATGTGAAGGAGATCTTTTTATTCTATGAATGCCGTAATATATGCCCGGTATTCTCCGGGGCCCAGACAAACCGAGCAAAGTATAGAGGGACAGGTCCGAGACTGTGAAGCTTACGCCAAGGAACACGGGATTAAAGTTCTCCGTGTGTATGCAGACCGTCATATTTCCGGAACCGATTTCGAAAGGCGTGTGGAATTTAACCGTATGCTCCGGGATTCCGAAAAGGGACAGTTTGAGGCTATCATTGTGTGGAAAATCGACCGCTTCGGGCGTGATCGTGAGGAGATAGCCCTTAATAAGATAAAACTGAAGAAGCATGGAGTCAAACTCCTCTACGCTAAAGAAGCTATCCCGGACGGTCCGGAAGGCATAATCCTTGAGTCTCTCATGGAAGGACTTGCGGAATATTATATTGCGGATCTTCGCCAAAAGGTCAAAAGAGGTCAGCGTGAATCAGCGCTGAAAGGTCTTGCTGTCTCCGGAATGGCCGCATACGGATACAGAATAAACTCTGAAAAGAAATATGAGGAAAATGAGAAAGAATCCTGGGTTGTAAGATATGTCTTTGAGAATTACGCAAAAAGGAAAACTGCTACCCAGATCATTCAGGAACTGAATAAGATGGGGGTAACGAACCGGAAGGGCGGTCCGATCACTAAGAATGGAATCTATTCAATGGTGAGAAATGAGAAATATATCGGAAAATGTCAGTATGATGGTATCGATATTCCGATTCCGGCAATTATTTCAGATGAGCTTTGGAAGGATGTACAGGATAAGCTCATACACCGTCCTAATTCATCGGCGGTATATAAAGCCCCTGAGCGCTACCTTCTTTCCCTTAAGGCGTACTGCGGTGAATGTGGTGGCATGCTCATTGGTGAATCCGGTTACGGGAAGCTGAAGCAGAAATATCTGTACTACAAGTGCAGTACCCGGAAAAAGAAGGGTGGTTCAAAAGACTGCTGCCTTAAAACAATCCGCAAGGAAGCCCTTGAGGATTTTGTTATCATGCATACTATTGAAGATGTCCTGCAGGATGAAATTATCAATAGAATTGCGGATAAAATAGTGGAGATTAACAAAAAGCATACTGTAAATGTTGTCTTGGATCAGCTCAAGGCAACCCTTAAGGACAACGAGAAGCGCCTCAATAACCTCATTAAGGCCATCGAATCAGGAATAAGCACTCCTACTACCAGAAAGCGCCTTGAAGAGCTTGAGAGCCAAAATGAGAGCTTAAAAGAGGAAATAGCTAAAGAAAGTATTAAAAAGCCTATTATCGAAAAGGATCATATTGTCTATTGGCTTGAAATGTTCCGAAATGGAGATATAAAAGATGAAGCCTTCAGACAAAGGCTCCTTGATTCATTCGTTCATTCTGTTTATGTCTATAACGACAAAGTGGTTATTGCCTATAACTACACAGACAATAACCACCATGAATGCATTGATGTTCCGGGAACCATTGAGGGTTCGGATACATTTGTAAAAGTGAGACACGCGGGAATCGAACCCGCGACAACTTGATTAAAAGTCAAGTGCTCTACCGACTGAGCTAGTGTCCCAAATATGAAAGCGGAGGTCGAAACCTTCCAAAAACAGGGCTAGGCGGATTCGAACCGCCGAATGCAGCAGTCAAAGTGCTGTGCCTTACCGCTTGGCGATAGCCCTATATG
>JAEEGL016502369.1_pt1 | contig 10044 bp, 10 predicted proteins | sample 9134231 | NCBI WGS metagenome assembly JAEEGL01 (sample SAMN16246548, study PRJNA631951) | gut metagenome | biome: gut microbiome; feature: rumen; material: fiber-attached | host: Bos | place: Iran: Karaj | collected 2018-10 | reverse complement strand
TTTTCTTCTTCGTCATCGGTTTTGTCAATGTCGGAAGAAACGGTGCTCCAGGTGCTTGTCGTATCGGTGGTCGATTCAGCGGTTACGGTCTCTGCGGTAGTCGCGCTTTCATCAGCAGCTGCGGTATCTCCTGTAGTCGCAGTCTCAGTAGCGGTGTCAGCTTCTGCAGCAACTTCTTCGGCTTTAGGTTCTTCAACCTTTACTTCCTCAACCTTAGTGTCCTCGGCTTTGGCATCTTCGACAACTTCTTCCTTCGTCGCCTCCGCTTTCTTGCTGCGGGCTTCCTTGATATCTACGATCTTATCCTTGGCAGCGTCCTTGACGGCATCAGCTTTTTCCTTGGCTGCATCTCTGACAACATCGGCTTTTTCCTTAGCGTCGTCAACTTTTTCCTTTACAGCATCGAGCGTTTCCTTTACCTTTGCAGCACGATCTTTTTTTTTAGGCGATTCTGTTTTTTTTTCCTTAGAAGCATCATCGCTATCGTCCTTGGTGGATGCGGTGCCGTCCGGATGGATCGTCACATAACTGCGATCTTCGTCGACCTCATCGTAAAGATCATTGTCGAAATCGTCATCGTAATCATCGAGGTAATCCTTCATGAGGATATTTTTCACGAAATACAGAACCCCGGCTACGATGGCGGATACGATCGCCAAACTGAATATGAATTTGAAAAACTTTTTCATCCTGTCCTCCATTCCGGAGTGATCACCGGTAACTTATCGTGTCAGCCGGTCCTGCGGTCTGCCGCGCTCACTCCACTCGCTGTTTCTATTCTACCGAAAAAAACGCCGATTGTAAAGGCTTTTTTCTGATAAAATCCAACTTTTTGATGAAATGAGGGATTGCACTTGTCGCGTTCATCTGCTATAATGTTCGTCGTAAATGCAGGAAAGGGGGGCATGGCCCATGTTTAAGATTAATGATAATTTTTTGAAATTACCCGGAAGTTACCTGTTCTCGACGATTGCCCGCAAGGTAAGCGAGTACAAGGCAGCGAATCCGGATCGTGAGGTGATCAGCCTCGGTATCGGTGATGTGACACAGCCACTCGCACCGGCTGTGATCCGCGCGCTTCACGGTGCGGTTGATGAGATGGCGGCAGTGGAGACCTTCCATGGTTATTCGCCGGATCTGGGGTATGAGTTTTTGCGGACGGCAATCCGTGACAATGACTACAAGCCGCGTGGTGTGGAACTTTCGTTGGATGAGATCTTCATCAGTGACGGTGCCAAGAGCGACTGCGGTAACATCGTGGATATTTTTGCGACGGATAATGTGATCGCGGTAACCGATCCTGTGTATCCGGTTTATGTGGATTCCAACGCGATGGCCGGCAAGACCGGAGATTATGATAAGGCTAAGGAAGCGTGGACGGACGTGATCTACATGCCGTGTACCGCGCAGAACGGCTTCGTGCCGGAGTTTCCGTCGCGCACACCGGACATCATCTACATCTGCTGTCCGAACAACCCGACCGGAACGACCTTGAATAAGGACCAGCTTCAGGCGTGGGTTGACTACGCGATCGAGAAGCAGGCGGTAATCCTGTACGATGCCGCGTATGAGGCATACATCAGCGAGGCGGACGTGCCGCACTCCATCTATGAGTGTGATGGTGCGAAGACCTGCGCGATCGAGATGCGGAGTTTTTCGAAAAATGCGGGCTTCACCGGAACACGTCTCGGCTTTACCGTGATCCCGAAGGAACTGACCGCTCCGGATTCCGATGTGATGGTGAACAGCCTTTGGGCGAGACGCCACGGAACGAAGTTCAACGGTGCACCGTATATCATCCAGCGTGCCGGCGAGGCAGTATACTCGGCAGAGGGTAAGGCGCAGACGAAGGAGCAGATTGCTTACTATATGAAAAATGCCGCGACGATTCGTGAGGGACTCGCGGGTGCGGGATATGAGGTTTACGGTGGTGTGAATGCGCCGTACATCTGGTTGAAGACACCGGAAGGACTGTCTTCCTGGGATTTCTTCGACAAGCTTTTGACCGAGGCGAATGTAGTCGGAACACCGGGGGCCGGCTTCGGCCCGAGCGGAGAAGGGTATTTCCGATTGACGGCGTTTGGTACGGCGGAGAAGACTGCCGAGGCGATCAGTCGGATCGTTAGACTGTGATTGATGTAAACAGACGCGCTAGCGCGGTCGGATCGTGAAGTTGTAGCAGACAGACGCGCTAGCGCGGTCGGAGCTTTTCTTCCTCGCTCACCCTATAAAGGGTTCCTCGGAAGAAAACTCCTGCCGCTAGCGCTGGTATGAGCTTAACTGTTGATGATAGAAGGGAACGAAGCTGACTATGAGAAGACAAGGTATATGGAAGGTGGTGGCGGTCGGATGTATCCTCAGCCTGGCTGTCGGGACTTTTTTGCCGATCGGGACGCAAGTTGCGAGCGCCGGTGTCGAGGTAAAGCCGTACATCGCGTTCGGAGCGTCACTAAAGGACAGTGAGAAGCAGAAGGTGATGAATCTGCTTGGCGTGAAGTCGAGCGAGCTTGCGGATTATGAGGTTATCGAGGTGACGAATGAGGAAGAGCATGAGCATCTGGATGACTATATCGACAAATCCGTGATCGGAAAGAGGGCACTTTCTTCCGTAAAGATCGAGGAGGCGGATGCCGGGACCGGCATTCATGTTACGACGAAGAATATCAACTTCTGTACGGAGGCGATGTATGTCAACGCGCTTTCCACAGCGGGCTTTACCGATGCGGATGTGACGGTCGCGGGCCCCTTTGAACTGTCGGGAACGGCGGCTTTGGTCGGTGCGATCAAGGCGTACGGCGCGATGCAGGGCGAGGAAGTTCCTGAGGAGACCTTCGATGTGGCCGTGGACGAGTTGGTTACGACCGGGAATCTAATCGATTCGCTCGGCTCGGAGAAGGCTACGCAGCTGATCGCGGTATGCAAGGATGAAGTCGTCAAGAAGGACCTGACGAACGATGAGGATATCGGTAAAGCGATCGATGAGGGTGCGGACAAGGTCGGCGTTAAGATTTCGGAAGAGGACAAGAAGGAGATCACGGAACTGATGAAGAAGATCGGTGGTCTTGATCTGGATCCGGGCATTCTGGAAAAATCAGCGCAGTCCGTGTATGACGCGCTTGAGAACGCAGGGATCGATCTTGAGGAAGCGAAGGGATGGTTCGGCAAGATCTTCTCGGCAATCGGTGATTTCTTCGCCAGTATCGGAAAAGCGATTGGTGATTTCTTCGCCGGTATCTTCGGCGGATGATCAATTAACCGAAGACCACAGTGTTGAAAACAAAAAGGACACGTGAGAATATTCTTACGTGTCCCTTTTTTATTTGTACACGCCTTCTTCGGTGCGTGTGGCGGGTAGAGCCGTAGACTCTGCCCGGTTCTTCAATCAGGAGGATGTCGATTCCTGAGTGAAAGCTTATTTGGCTTCTTCCAGTCTGACGTTGCGGATATGGATCGTCGCTGTCGAATCCACCTTACCCATATTGAACTCGAGGCGTCCGCTGTCGTCGTCCTCTTCGGTCATTTCGAAGTTGAACTTGTACTTCTTCCACTTCTTACCGAGCTTGACCTCGGTATCCGGGAAATAGCGGATCCAGTCAACATTCGGAGCAGTTACAGCGGTTTTCATCGTACGCTTGTCCTCGGCGTAAGCCTCGAAGGAAAGCTTGTATTTGGTTCCCTTCTTCATCGGCATGCCCGGCTGAACAAGCTGAACACCATAGTCTTCGGAACCGGTTTTGGTCATCGAGATGACGATCTCGCCCTTTTCGATCCTGGCTTCTCCTTCGCCGCCTTTGAAGAGCATGAACTTCCAGTTCTCATCGTCGTTCAAGTTCTCGTCTTCTTTGAAGTCACTATTCGAAACAAAGTTTCCGGTTGAATCGGCTTCCTTGAACTTCGAAACCTTCACCGGCTTCTGAACATTCTCATCATAGCTGTCCTTCTGGAACATGCGGACATAGTCTACATACATCGCTGCGCGTTCATCAAAAATGGTTGTTTCATCCGGATTGCCAGGCCAGTCACCGCCGATTGCGACGTTCAGAATTACATGGAACGGCTGGTTGAACGGAGCCGGATACGGTTTTTCCTCTTCACCGTCAACGGCCGTGAACCAGTCATTGGTCTCATAATACTGCTGATCATCCATAAACCACTTGATAACACCCGGTTCCCACTCAATCGCGAAGGTGTGATACTCATGCGCGAAGTCGCCTTCCGGGAGCTGGATACTTCCCTGGTTCTGTTTGTGCGGCTCACCGTAGTGGAGTGTGCCGTAATTGGTATTGATCTGGTCGCCCAGGACCTCCATGATATCGATCTCACCGCATTTTGGCCAGATTCCGTAGTAATCCTCGTCCTGCGGCATCATCCAAAATGCCGGAAGAAATCCCTTGCCCTCCGGAACTTTGATTTTGGCTTCGATACGTCCGTACTTGATGTCGTGCTTGTTCTGTGTATTGATACGTCCGGAACGGTAGATCGTGTTGCCATTCTCCAGAGTTTCCTTCTTCGGCTGGATGACCAGCTCGCCATCTTTGACATAAGCGTAATCCTCAACGGGCAGGTATTCCTGCAACTCGTTGTTGACCCAACCAATCGGATGCTTCTCACGATTCCAATCCTCCTCATTCAACTTGTCACCATCAAACTCATCGTTCCAAACCAGATGATAGCCATCCGGTGCCGGTATATCTACATTTGTAGAATTACTGTTGTCCGCCGCTGCTGCACTTTCGCTCACAGCAGCACCGCTCGCAGTCCGGTCCTCCTTCTTTACCTCGTCCTTGCCACAGCCGGCCACGCAACCTGCGACCATCACCATCGCCAGCGCCGTTGCCACGCTTCTCTTCAAACCTTTAGTCATGAATTCAAACCCCCTTTAGTTGGTTTTGTCAGCTTTCTTCTATTATAATACATCATAGATCAACATAATTCCACAGATTCAATTACCTATATATCAAAATGATGACATAAAAAGGGAAGCAAGTCAGATTTTGATTATTCGCTCGGCACTCCGCTTGCGCCATTCTTTAACGCAGCACTGCATGCGCGCAAAATACGCGCGCTACGCAGTGGCGTTAAAGACAGGTGCCTCGCTAGATAATTCAAAACTGCCTTGCTTCTTATATGATTTCCTCATCAGAGCAAAAGTAATGCACGAGAGTTTGCTTGGAATTCTCCGGCGAGGCGCCTGTCGCGAACGTCGGTGCGCAGGCTTGGTTTTTTCAAGCCGTGCACCGTTACGTTCGGGAATGGCGCAAGCGTAGCGCCGAGCGGAGAAACCAAGCAAACTTGAGTGCATTTTTATGCGGTTTAGAAAAAAATCTAAAAAAATATCAAAAAGTACTTGCATTATCGAAAATGATGTGTTAGAATAGCGATTGCTGTGACATGATAGCGAAGAAGCGGAGGTTGCCGCCAAGGCAAACGCTTACTGACTGTGTGGTAAGCGGCGAGCCGTTATAAAGGCGGGTTTTTCGTGGAGCGAAAGTCTAGAAGTTGTTCTAATAGATCAGCAATCGAGAAGGACAACTGACAATCATGACGACAAGTCACTGTACAGAAGAATATGTGTGAGTTCGCCGACGTGTAACCGGGTTCCGTATCAGACGGAAAAGCATCGGGAAAGCGGGCAGGGCGCACCCTGTCAAGGCCCCGATGAGATAGGAGAACACTTCGGTCCATATTTTTGAGAGACACATGGACACACACGAATGAGTGTACAGTCACCGCTTGTCGTACTACAGAAATATTATAGTACGAAAAGGAGGCGACTATTTTTATGGCAAGTAAAAAGAGTCAAAAAATGAGAATCATTCTGAAGGCGTATGATCACCAGATCATCGACATGGCAGCATCTAAGTTGGTAGATACGGTCAACAAGACCGGAGCTAAGGTTTCCGGCCCGGTACCGATGCCGACGAAGCGCGAGGTAGTAACCATCCTGCGTGCGGTACACAAGTACAAGGATTCGCGCGAGCAGTTCGAGCAGAGAACACATAAGCGTCTGATCGACGTACTCAGCCCGACACAGAAAACGGTAGACGCACTTTCTAAAGTAGATCTTCCGGCAGGCGTGGCCATCGACATTCAGATGAAGAAGTGATTCCTTATATAAAGGAAGCGCTGAAGTAACCAATTTCGATCCGTACATAGCGCCTTAATGAAAACGGACTGTTTTCCACTTAGGGAAGGATTGAATGAGAAGGAAAAATGTTTTAGGAGGAAAGAATCATGAAAAAGGCTATCGTAGCAACCAAGATTGGTATGACACAGGTTTATGACGAGAACGGCGTGATGACACCGGTAACCGTATTGAAGGCAGGTCCGGTATATGTCACACAGATCAAGACTGAGGAGAACGACGGTTATTCGGCAGTGCAGGTCGCTTACGGCGATATCCGCGAGAAGCTGGTTAACAAGCCGGTCAAAGGTCACCTCGCAAAAGCCGGTGTAGAGAATAAGAGATTCCTTACCGAGTTCAAGTTCGAGAATGCAGAGGAGTACACAGCCGGTCAGGAGATCAAGGCTGACATCTTCGAGGCAGGAGACATGGTAGATGTATCTGCCAAGACCAAAGGTAAAGGATTCCAGGGTGCGATCAAGCGCCACGGACAGTCCCGCGGACCGATGGGACACGGTTCCAAGTTCCACCGTCATGCAGGCTCCAACGGTTCGGCTTCCGATCCGAGTAAGGTATTCAAAGGCAAGAAGATGCCGGGTCAGATGGGTGCCGTTAATGTCACCATCCAGAACCTCCAGGTAGTCCGTGTGGACGCTGAGGAGAACCTGCTTCTGATCAAAGGTGCCGTACCGGGACCGAAGAAGTCAACAGTGATCGTTAAGGAAGCTGTTAAGGCAGAAAAATAAGAATCATTATTATAGAAGAATTCAGAAGAAAAGAAAAGGAGGATCAGACAGATGGCAAGCGTATCTGTTTACAATATGGACGGCAAAGAAGTCGAGAAGATGGATGTTAACGACTCCGTATTCGCCGCTCCGATCAATGAGCACTTGCTCCACAAGGCTGTTGTACTTCAGCTGGCAAACAAGCGTCAGGGTACACAGAAGGCCAAGACCCGTTCCGAGGTTCGTGGCGGTGGCCGTAAGCCGTGGAGACAGAAGGGAACCGGACATGCAAGACAGGGTTCAATTCGTTCACCACAGTGGACAGGCGGTGGCGTGGTATTCGCACCGACTCCGAGAGATTACAGCTTCAAGATGAACCGCAAGGAGAAGGAAGCAGCCCTCAAGGCAGCCCTCTCCGCAAAGGTTAAGGATTCACAGCTTTATGTCGTAGACGAGTTCAAGTTCGACGAGCCGAAGACCAAGAAGATGAACGAGCTTCTCACCAGCATGGGTGCTAAGGGCGCATTCATCGTACTCGGTGGAGACGGACTGGCAGCTCCGAGCGACGCTCAGAAGAATGCGGCACTTTCCGCAAAGAACATTCAGGGCGTGAGAAGCGCTTACTTCCTTCGCAATGAAGACAAGGATGCCGGCAAGGTTGATGTAACAAGCGGCCTCAATGTTTATGACATTCTGAAGTATGACACGCTCGTGATTGAGAAAAATGCCATCAAGGCAATCGAGGAGGTGTATGCATAATGGCTGATATCAAGTACTATGACGTGATCTTAAAGCCGGTCATCACCGAGAGCTCGATGGAAGGCATGGATTACAAGAAATATACATTCTATGTACATACCGACGCAACCAAGACAATGATCAAGGACGCGATCGAGAAAATGTTCCCGGGAACGGAAGTTGCCAGAGTGAACACAATGAATGTGTCCGGTAAGACCAAGCGTCGCGGACGCACACAGGGACAGACAGCTAAGCGCAAGAAGGCAATCGTATGGTTGACAGAGGAAAGCGCTGACATCGAGATTTTTGAAGGATTATGATAGACGGAAAGGAGAATAGTCATGGGAATCAAGAGTTATAACCCATATACCCCTTCGAGACGTAATATGACCGGTTATGATTTCGCAGAGATCACAACCGATACGCCGGAGAAGAGCCTGCTTGCTCCGCTGAAGAAACATGCGGGACGCAACGCTCAGGGAAAGATCACGGTACGTCACCGTGGAGGCGGTAATCGCAGAAAATATAGAATTATCGATTTCAAGAGAAATAAAGATGGAATTCCGGCAACGGTTAAGACGATCGAGTACGATCCGAACCGTACAGCCAACATCGCACTGCTCAGCTACGCAGACGGCGAGAAGAGATACATCCTCGCCCCGGCCGGTCTGAAGGTCGGCGATGTGCTGATGAACGGTGAGAACGCTGAGGTCCGTATCGGAAACTGCATGGAGATGAAGGATATGCCGGTTGGTACGCAGATCCACAACATCGAGATGTATCCGGGACATGGCGGACAGCTGGTTCGTGCAGCAGGAACTTCCGCTCAGCTGATGGCGAAGGAAGGTAAGTACGCAATCCTGCGTATGCCGTCCGGAGAGATGCGCATGGTACCGATTGTCTGCCGCGCAACCATCGGCGTTATCGGAAACGGTGAGCACAACCTTGTGAACATCGGTAAGGCAGGTAGAAAACGTCACATGGGTATCCGCCCGACAGTACGTGGTTCGGTTATGAACCCGAACGACCATCCGCATGGTGGTGGTGAGGGTAAGGCACCGGTAGGTCGCCCGGGACCGTGTACACCTTGGGGTAAACCGGCACTCGGTTACAAGACCCGCAAGAAGAACAAGAAGTCGAACAAGATGATCATCCGTCGTCGTGACGGAAAAGCTCTTGCAAAGTAAGGAGGATAACTTATGTCACGTTCATTGAAGAAAGGACCTTTCGCCGACAAATCTCTTCTGAAGAAGATTGATGCGATGAATGAGTCCGGAGATAAATCTGTGATCAAGACCTGGTCACGTCGTTCTACCATCTTCCCGGCATGGGTTGGTCATACGATCGCCGTTCATGACGGAAGAAAGCATGTTCCGGTATATATCACTGAGGATATGGTTGGACACAAGTTGGGTGAGTTCGTAGCAACCAGAACCTATCGTGGTCATGGCAAGGACGAAAAGAAACGCTAATTGAAAGGAGGTCTCTAAAGTGGCTAAGGGACATAGAACACAGATAAAGAAAGAGAGAAATCAGAATCAAAAAGAGACCAGACCGTACGCAAAGCTTCGTTTCGCCCGTATGTCGGCACAGAAAGCAGAGTATGTTCTGGCTGCGATTCGCGGTAAAGATGTGATGACCGCTCAGGCGATCCTCGCATACAATCCGAGATATGCGTCAACCGTGATCGGCAAGCTTTTGAAGTCTGCCATCGCGAACGCGGAGAATAACAACGGCCTGGATCCGGAAACACTTTATGTTGATGAGTGTTTCGCAGGCAAAGCAACAACGATGAAACGTATCCGTCCGAGAGCTCGTGGAATGGCATATCGTATCGAGAAGAGAACATGCCATATTACGATCATATTGAACGAGAGATAAGAAAGGAGATCAAGATGGGACAGAAGGTAAATCCTCACGGCTTAAGAGTCGGTATCATCAAGGATTGGGATTCCAGATGGTATGCTGACGGAAAGGACTTCTCTGACAATCTGGTAGAGGACTACAAGATCCGTGAGTTTTTGAAGAAGCGTTTGTACAGTGCCGGGATCTCCAAGATCGAGATCGAGCGTTCGACTGATCGCGTGAGAGTTCTGGTATATACCGCTAAGCCGGGTGTGGTAATCGGTAAGGGCGGTGCTGAGATCGAGAAGCTTAAGGCTGAGCTCAGCAACTATTCAACCAAGAAGGTATTGGTAGACATCAAGGAAGTGAAGCGTCCGGACAGTGACGCACAGCTCGTAGCGGAGAATATCGCTGAGCAGCTTGAGCGTCGTATCTCCTTCCGTCGTGCAATGAAGTCCTGCATGGGACGTGCGATCAAGGCAGGAGCTAAGGGTATCAAGACATCCGTTTCAGGACGTCTCGGTGGTGCTGATATGGCTCGTACGGAGTTCTATTCAGAGGGAAATATTCCTCTTCAGACACTGCGTGCAGATATCGACTACGGTTTTGCAG
>JAEEGL016034072.1_pt1 | contig 10044 bp, 9 predicted proteins | sample 9134231 | NCBI WGS metagenome assembly JAEEGL01 (sample SAMN16246548, study PRJNA631951) | gut metagenome | biome: gut microbiome; feature: rumen; material: fiber-attached | host: Bos | place: Iran: Karaj | collected 2018-10 | reverse complement strand
TATGATCGGTACATACAGGAAGAGAATCACCGTGTATGAGATCAGTCCCAACAAAAACTTATGCAATTTTCTGCTCAATTCTCTCTTATTCATTTATCTCGCCCCCAGATCTTCCAGATTACCCTTCCTCGTGTAGAGGAAAAGGAGAAGGATCGTCGCAACTATCAGGATCATGGATATCGCTGCTCCCTGCGGCCAGTTCTTTGCAGTGGTAAACTGGTTCTTTATAAGTGTTCCCATTACAAGAGAAGTTCCGCCGCCCATTATGTCTGTCACATAGTAATATCCAAGTGACGGTATAAAGATCATTACCACACTTCCGAATATCCCGCCCGAAGTGAGCGGCAGGGTGATCCTGAAAAAAGTCTTCACCGGCCCGGCTCCCAGATCCTTTGATGCCTCTATAAGCGACCGGTCAAGCTTTGATATGGAAGTATACAGCGGCAGGATCGCAAATGGGATCAGACAATATACCATTCCGACTACCACAGCCCCTCCGGTGTATAAAAACTGTATCGGTTCCCTGATCAGATGCATATTCTCAAGAAAAGTGTTCAGGATACCGGATGTATTCAGTAAGATCACAAAACTGTACAGCCTGGCCATGGAGCTTGTCCAAAAGGGTATGCTTATCAGTAAGATCATAGCCGACGCCTTTTTCTTCGGCATAAGTGCTATATAATAAGCTACCGGGTATCCTACCAGCAGACATATTATCGTAGACAGAAGAGACCAGCCGGCAGATTTCATGAATACATCCATGTACAGTGATTGAAACACATTCCTGTAGTTCTCTGTTGTGAACTTATATACGATACCTCCGTATGTGCCTCTGGACATAAAACTCATTACCAGGACATACACCAGAGGGATCACAATGAACAATATCAGCACCAGTGCTGTGGGCGATACCATGGCGATGGCAAATCCGGTACCCTTTTTATTTCTCTTTTTTCTCTCTTCCATCAGTGATCACCTCCCGCTGCAGCTTATCCAGATATTTGTAGACCGCATCATCCCTGTTCTTGATGAGCACTCCTTTTGAAGGATCCCAGGAAAGAAAGACCTTATCCCCTATCGAAGGGATCTCTTCATCCGGAAGCCGCATCAGTTTAACTTCATTGCCATTGGGAAGACCTATATTGGCCTTGATCATATTTCCGACAAAAACAACTTCCTTCACGGTACCGTACAGAGAATAACCATGTTTTCTTTCTGATGAGAATTTCATATTCTCCGGTCGTACGGAAACCACCACCGATTCATTGATCTGATAACCCTCGCCTTCACACAGCGCATGTCCGCATTCCGTACCGACTCTTACGATATTACCTTCGGTCTGCTGTACCACGCCGTCGAAAATGTTTGACTCTCCGATAAAGCTGGCCACAAATCTGGTCTTTGGATGATTGTATATTTCCTTCGAAGTATCAAGCTGTTCCAACACTCCGCCGTTCATGATCGCGATGCGGTCACTCATGGTCAGCGCTTCTTCCTGATCGTGGGTAACATATATAAAAGTGATCTGAAGCTTTTTCTGAAGCCTTTTCAGTTCCAGCTGCATCTGTTTACGAAGCTTCAGATCCAGCGCACCGAGGGGTTCGTCAAGGAGCAGTACTTTAGGTCTGTTGATCAGCGCCCTTGCTATGGCGACCCTCTGCTTCTGACCGCCCGACAGCTGTGAGGGTTTCCTTTTTTCAAAACCCTTCAGACATACAAGATCAAGCATCTTTGAAACCCTTTCGGATATCTCATCCTGTTTTACACCTTTGATCTTCAGGCCATACGCTATGTTGTCATATATATTCATATGAGGGAAAAGCGCATAACTCTGAAATACGGTATTGACGTTTCTCTGATAGGGTTCCTTTTTCTCTACGTCCTCACCTTCCACCAGGATCCTTCCCGAAGAAGCCTCTTCAAATCCTGCTATCATCCGAAGTGTTGTTGTTTTGCCGCATCCGGACGGACCCAGAAGTGTCAGGAACTCTCCTTCCTTTATTTCCATGTTCAGACACTTAACAACTTTGTTACTCCCATATGTTTTCTCTACATTTTCAAGTGTTACTATATTACCCATACTTCCACTCCGTTTCCTGATGATCCTCAATGACCGATTGTCAATTACAGGGCCGACTCTCCTCTCTCACCGGTACGTACTCTCATCACATCAAATACGTCATAAATGAAAACCTTGCCGTCTCCCACGGTGTCCGAGTTCACATTTTCTCTTATGTCTATAAGCACATCATCGAGTTCACTGTCTTCCATGACTGATACCACACATATCTTCGGGAGAAGATTGATGGAAAAATCAGGTAGGGACATCTCTGCCACATATCCCTTCTGACGTCCGCATCCCATTACAGTGAAGATCGACATTCCGTGACATCCGTGGTTTGAAAGAATGACCTTTATCGCATCGAGTTTTTCCGGTCTGGTATAGATTTCTATTTTTTTCATCTTGTGTTCCTCCTTATCGAAAACGGCTTACGTTTTTCTTAGATGCATATTAACCGAACAGAAAACCTTTTGTAAAAGTCCAAAATATCTATATGCTTATAATCATTCCGTTATAAACCGAACATCTTCTTATATCTTTACAAATAAGAATGAACTGATATAATTCAATGGTAACCATAATTACTCCAACTGAATTAAGGACCTGAAAATGGATATTTTACAACTTACATACTTTAAAAAGATCGCGGAACTGGAAAACGTTTCAAAGGCTTCGGAAGAATTAATGGTAGCCCAGCCTTCTCTGAGCAAGGTGATCAAAACCCTGGAAACGGAACTTGACACAAAGCTTTTTGACAGGGTGGGGAAAAAAATAGTACTGAACAATAACGGAAGGATCCTTCTCGCCCACACCAACCTGATCTTACAGAATATAGAAGACGCCCGCGCCGAAATAATGGATTCCGATTCCAAGCTTACCGGAACCGTCACCATATCGATGCAGGCAGCCACAAGAATGCTTCCCGACATCCTCCTGGGTTTCAGAAGACTGTATCCCACTATAAAAATTGTTGTAAAAAAACAACTGGAACTGGCCACCAATATCGAAACGGATTTTCACATTTTTTCATCCAGATCACCTGTATCCGATGACAATACCATCACTCTTCTTAAGGAAGACTGCCTCATGGCAATGGCCAAAAACCACCGTTTATCCGATCTGGAATTTGTTGATATGAGAGATTTTATCAATGATGAATTCATTATCCTTCAGGATCATAAGAGCCTGAGCGACATGCTGGAAGAATATTGTCATGATGCCGGTTTTATCCCCAATATCAGCCTGGAGTGCGACCATCAGAATTCCGTGCTGTCCCTGATAGAAAACAATCTCGGAGTCTCCATAATCCCGTTGAAGACATGGAACGTAAAAGATCATGACGGCATCATATTAAAACCCATCCGTAACAAAAACAGTGTGCGGTATATCAATTTACGCCAGAGATCAAACGGCTATCTTTCAAAAGCCGCCCTTTTGTTCAAGGATTACCTCATCGACCTTTTTGCTTCCATATAATGATTTTTGAATAAAGATATATTTCATAATATATTGGACAACGCCTCGTCTTCTTATTTATATTCATCTTAAAAAAAGAAAGCGAGGTGTTTTTCATGTTCTTAAACAACCCTGAAATAAAAAAAGATGATATCTTACAATACTCCATGGACTACTGGAACCCCAGTAAGACAAAGGAATGGCTTGATCAGAAGATTGATTTTGTTATCGGAAAGAGATACGGGTATTTTTTTGAAGATATGAATGGGGAACGTTTTTTTGACATCCATCTCAACGGAGGGACCTATAATCTCGGTCATCATAACCCGGAGATCATGGATACCCTGAAAAACGCCATGGATGAGCTGGATATCGGAAATCATCATTTTCCATCCATCACCAAAGCGCTTCTGGCAAAGAAACTTCACGAAAACACTCCCGGGGATCTGAAATATACGATCTACTCAACCGGAGGCGGCGAGGCTGTGGATGTCGCTATCAAAACTGCCCGCTACACCACGGGAAAGAAAAAGATCATTTCACTTTCAGGCTGTTACCACGGTCATACCGGGCTGGCTGTCTGTACCGGAGATATGATGTTCAAACAGCCCTTTCTCTGTGAAGGTTCTCCCGACGAATTTGAGCAGGTGCCTTTTGAGGACACCGAGGCGATGGAGGCTGTCCTTAAAAAAGGGGACGTCGCCGCAGTCATTATAGAAACGATACCGGCAACATACGGCTTTCCCATACCAAGAACCGGATATCTTCATGAGATCCGGGAGCTTTGCAAAAAATATGATGTCCTCTATATCGCCGACGAAGTCCAGACAGGGCTTATGAGAACCGGAAAATTATGGGGGATCGAACATGAGGATGTCATACCGGATATGATCGTCACCGCCAAGGGATTCGGCGGTGGAATATATCCCATCGCCGCCACGATAGTAAACGACAGATGCGGAGCATGGCTCAGGGAAAAGGGCAGAATGCACGGATCCACCTGCGGCGGATCTGACCTCGGGTGTGCCGTTTCCTTAAAAGTCATTGAAATATGCACCCGTCCCGAAACCGTAAAAAATGTACAGTTCCTTCAGAAATACATAAATAAGGGATTAGAGGATATCCGGGCGAAATGCCCCGATTTCTTCGTGAATATCCGTCAAAGAGGCGTCATCCTCGGACTGGAATTTGACTATCCCGAAGGAGGCCGTCATGTAATGCAGGCGCTTCGAAGACACGGCGTATGGGCCATTTATTCCCGGCTCAATCCCAGGATCCTGCAGTTTAAGCTGGGGCTTCTGGCAGACAGGGACTATTGTGATGAGCTGCTTACACGTTTGGAAGCCGGGATCATTGAAGCGGGGAATTGTTTAAAACACTGAAGAGGAAAAAATGTTTGAACAGCTGATTGATGAAATAAACGGATCCTACAGGATCAATGCCATACATGCAGAATTGCTCAAGGTATCGGAGAATACCACTTTACGCATTGATACGGCAGATAATGTACCCTACATACTCAGGATCAACAGACCTTCATATCACAGCATTTCCGAACTGGAAAGCGAAACCCGGTGGATGGATATTATCCGTCATGATACGGATATCCATGTCCCTGAAGTAATAAAAAATTCAAAAGGCGAATATGTGTCCGGATTTTCAGAATCCACAAAATACGGTCGATATTACAGCATATTCTCCTTCATATCGGGCCGGGACCTCCAGGCAGGATCCGTTGAAGAACTGAAAAAAAATATAGAGGCCGCCGGGATGACTGCGGCGAAACTGCATAAGTGTACCATAAATTCCGATCAGGTCAGACAGCTGCCCCGTTTTTGCTGGGATTATGAAGATCTCCTGGGGGCCAACCCCCGCTGGGGCCACTGGTCGTTCCATCCTCTTTTGTCAGAACAGGAGAAAGAGAAAATCAAAAGCTTCTGTTACTCTATTAAGAAAAAACTCGATGAATACGGAAAAGGACCCAACAGATACGGAATGATACACGGAGATCTCCATCTCTCAAATTTTATTGAAACTCCGGATAAACTGTACCTGATCGATTATGATGATTGCGGTTACGGCTGGTTCCTTTATGAATGCGGCTGTACCCTGATGCAATACAATGATCCTCTTGAGGAATTGTCCCAAAGCTGGATCAGGGGCTATACAGGTATCAGAAATCTTTCCGACAAGGATCTGGAAATGATCCCGGTCTTTATCCTGATGAGAAGGATCGCACGCATCGGATGGATGGCATCACACTCATCGTCGGATACTGCTGCATCGGTTTCGGATTTCAGGACTTATATCGATGTCACCATCGACCATGCATCAGCCCTGTTCACAGCGTCTTAAGCCTCCTGTAGGTTATGAAGGCAAGGGTCAGCTGGGCCAGGGCAGTCAGTATCCAGCTGACCGGATAGGACAGATACAGGGTTTCCAAAGTGGGATACATCTTAAACACCGTCATGATCCACAGTATACGGAAACCGCAGGCACCGATCAGGGATACGATCACGGGAAGCACTCCCCTGCCCATACCTCGCATGGTCCCCACAGGCCCCTCCATGATCACACAAAGGGCGTAGGTGGGGGCGATGATCGAAAGTCTTTTCATGCCGTAGGCGATAACCTGTGCATCAGAGGAATACAGCGACAACAGTTGAGTACCAAGGATAAAATATGCGGGCATGCCCATGATGATGCCCGTAAGCGCTCCCGTGAGCTCACACAAAAGCAGCACCTTAAGTATCCTGTCAAACTTCCTGGCGCCGAAATTCTGGCCGGTAAAGCTGACGCAGGCCTGATAGGAAGAGTTCATGGCGACATAGATGAAGCCCTCTATATTTGATGCGGCGGTATTTCCCGCCACTGCTATGGCCCCGAAACTGTTTACCGTAGACTGGATCAGTATGTTGGATATGGAAAAAAGCACACCCTGAACTCCCGCAGGCAAGCCCACGGATATGATCTCCTTCAGCCTGTCCGGAGATATCCTGAGCTTCTCCCTGAGCATGAACAGACGCATGGAACCCTTTTCCATCACCAGACATCTTATGACCAGGACTGTAGAAATGCACTGACTGATGATGGTGGCAAGAGCCACACCGGCCACACTCATATGCAGGCCTATTACAAACAGCAGATTCAATATCACATTGATCACCCCGGCGATCAGCAGATAAAAAAGAGGTCTTTTGGTATCACCCACTGCCCGAAGCAGGGACGCGCCGAAATTGTATAATACTGTAACCGGCATACCGCAGAAATATATCCGAAGATATAAAACCGCAAGGTCCAGTATCTCCCCCGGAGTTCCCATAAACGTCAGAATAGGGCGCGCCAGAATAATACCCACAACCATTATCACCAAACCGGTGACAGAAGCCAGTACCACCGATGTATGTACCGTGTCGGATACCTCAACCGGTTTTTTGGCGCCCAGATACTTGGCTGCAGTCACATTTGCACCGATGGACAGCCCTATAAAGATGTTCACAAAGAAATTGATGAGGGAGGAATTCGCACCCACTGCACCCAGAGCATTTGAGCCCGCAAATTTACCCACCACGATTATATCCGCAGCATTGAAAAGAAGCTGCAGCATACCGGACAGGATAAGCGGAAATGCAAATACCAGGATCTGGGGCAAAAGCGCTCCGCTGGTCATATCGATTTTTTTATCGTCTTTTTTCATGTTTAATAGAATAACATTATCAATTGTCATTCTGAGCGTAGCGAAGAATCTTTTTCTGCATAAGATTCTTCGTCGCTTTGCTCCTCAGAATGACAACAGGTTATAATTCCTAGAATGACAACAGATTGTGATTCCGGGAATAACAAAAACAAGGGCATGCTTTATTTTAGCATGCCCTTGGATCATCTTCAACGATTCAGCAGATCACTTACGAACCAGATGTCTGGGAAGACCGTTTACATATATGGGTGTCAGCTCACCCATGATAAGAGGTCTTGCATATTTCTCATAGCCCTCATTAAGGCCGTCACCTGTTTCGTTGATCCACTCGTCGGGCACTGCCCTCTCCACATTTGCAATGGCATGGATATCATAAGCTGAGGTACCGCACTGATAAGGATCATCTCCGTTCCTGTCAAGAGTGATCATCATGCCGGTCTTGCCATCCTCTGCTGCCAGGACTGCATCATAGCCAACCTGGAAGGCCTCATTGATATCAGTGAGGGAAGCCATATGTGTAGCGGCTCTCTGAAGTGTGGAGAACTCGATGGGTCTTGTCTTAAGGCCGGTCTCCTTTGCCACCAGTGAGCACAGATATGCGGCTGTACCTGACATCTGCTTATGTCCGAAGGCATCCACTGCCACATTCTCATTTGCCAGCTCACATACATATTTACCGTCAGCTACCTTTACGCCCTCTGAAACCGCGATAACAACGGAAGCCTTCTTCTTTGCGGTCTCCTTTACCTTATCCATGAATTTATCCACATCAAAGGTTCTCTCGGGAAGATAGATGGCATCCACGCCGGTGCAGTCGCTTCCCTTTGCAAGGGCTGCCGCTGCGGTAAGCCAGCCGGCGTTACGTCCCATTATCTCAACTACAACTACAGTCTGTCTGTCAAAACCGAAGGACTCGTTATCCCTGATGATCTCCTTGATGGATGTAGCTATATACTTGGCTGCAGAAGCGTATCCGGGGCAGTGATCCGTGATAGGCAGATCGTTGTCTATGGTCTTGGGAACACCCATGAAACGCTGGGGCTTATTATGAGCAGCCGCATAGTCGGACAGCATCTTAACGGTATCCATCGAATCATTTCCACCGCAGTAGAAAAGACACTCAATATCATTCTTCTCCATGATCTCGAATACCTTCTCATAGGTATCTTCATGTCCCTCGATCTTGGGCATCTTAAATCTGCATGATCCAAGGAATGCACTGGGAGTACGCTTCAAAAGCTCAATACCGGTCTCATCCCCGATCTGCTCATCGAGATCACAAAGGTCGCCCTTCAAAAAGCCCTCGATACCGTGTACCATTCCGAATACTTTTTTTACGCCGAGCTTTTTAGCTGCCGCATAAACTCCTGCAACAGAGGAATTGATCACGGCTGTGGGGCCGCCTGACTGTCCTACTACAATATTACCTTTCATGTGTTTTCTCCTTTTCTTGATATTTAAGATCCTTCGCTTCGCTCAGGATAACAGAGCCACCGGATCCTTCGCGTAAATTATTCCTTAACTCCGCCGAGAGCCACACCGCCCACGATGTACTTGGAAAGCAAAAGGTAAACCACGATAACGGGCAGAATGGAAAATGCTATCATGCAGTATACCTGGCCCATATCAAACTTAAGGAAGTCTGCTGAACGCAGCTGTGCGATAAGTATGGGCAGAGTCTTTTTCTTATCCGTGTGAAGCACCAGAGCGGGAACGAAGTAATTATTCCAGCTGGCGACAAAAGTGAAGATCGCCTGAACCGCTATGGCGGGCTTCATCAGAGGAAAAGCGATGGTATTGAATATACGGAACTCGCCTGCGCCGTCGATCCTGGCTGCCTCTATAAGAGAGAGGGACAGGGTGGAATCCATATACTGCTTCATATAGAAGAAGGTGATGGGTGCGGCGATCGTAGGAACGATCAGAGGCACAAAGGTATCATCTATCTTCATCTTGTTGATCAGCTGTACGAAACCAAGAGCCGTCACCTGTGTAGGGATCATCATGACCATAAGGATAAAGGTGAACATGGGCTTCTTCAGTTTGAAATCATATGCGTGGATCGCATACGCCGTCATAGTGGAGAAATAGGTGCTCAGGAAAGCCGAGAGACCTGCAACTATAACGGAATTCAACATACCGAAAAGAACCGGCTGCGTACCGTGGATCAGATTGTTCCAGTTTTCAAACAGGTGGGTACTGGGTATGGGTGAAAAACCCGCTGTCAGTTCACCGTTTGATCTGGTGGCGTTTACAAAGAGGACGTAGAACCAGCACAGGCACAGGAAAGAAAGTACTATCAATACCACATATGCAAGCACTCTTCTGGCGCCGAGGCTCATACCCTCATCCAGCTGTTGATTTTCTTTATTTCCCATAATGATTACCTCGCTTTCTTACCGATTGCTTCCTTGTTTCCGGAGAAGTTAAATATGATCAGGCTCAATATACCGGTGATGATGAACAACAGCACCGAAAGAGCTCCCGCCATACCGTAATTCTTCGAGAACAGGTGTTTATTGAGGTACATTATAAGGGTCATGGACGATCTCATGGGATCACCCGTACCGTTTGTCAGTATCTGAGGTACATCGAACATCTGCAGACCGCCGATAAGGGATGTGACCATCACATACAGAAGTATGGGCTTAAGTATAGGCAATGTGATAAGGAAGAACTTCTGGGTAGCAGTACATCCGTCTATCTCGGACGCCTCAAACAATCCGGGATCTATACCCAGCATACCGGCCATCAACAGGATGGTGGTATTACCGAACCACATCAGGAAGTTCATAAATCCGACCAGGGTTCTTGTTGCAAGAACGTTCTG
>JAEEGL015529501.1_pt1 | contig 10044 bp, 6 predicted proteins | sample 9134231 | NCBI WGS metagenome assembly JAEEGL01 (sample SAMN16246548, study PRJNA631951) | gut metagenome | biome: gut microbiome; feature: rumen; material: fiber-attached | host: Bos | place: Iran: Karaj | collected 2018-10 | reverse complement strand
GCCTGGTTCACGGTGGTGGCGATCATCGCGGGACCGATGGCGGTGGTGTCGATGGTGCCGTCCTCGATGAACTCGTTAAGGGGCTGGATGGTCTTGTAGTAGGTCAGCCAGTTGTTGCCCATCTGGAACACATCGGGCAGGGTGCCGGCTTCCATCTTGGCCTGGAACTGGGTCCAGTAGGTGCCGCCGTCGTACCACTCGAACTCGACCTTGGCGCCGGTGTGCTCTTCCCACAGGTGGATGACCTTCTCGGTGATCTCAGCGCGGGTGTTGGAGCCCCACCACATGAAGGACAGGGTCTGGCCGGAGTAATCCGGGAACACATAGCCTTCGGCGTTCACGTTGTTCCAGCCTTCGGCCTTCTCTTCAGCCAGGGCGGGAATGGCCACGGAGCACAGCAGCATGGCGGCCAAAAGCAGGTAGGTCATGAATTTCTTCATTTAAAAGAGTCCTCCTTGATTTATGCTTGGCCGCTCAGTCCAACGGGATCCGGCGGCCAACTCCGATCATATGTTATCACTTGTACAACAATTTGTCAATACATAAAAATACGCTTAAATAATTTTAGTAAATCCGCTAATACTAAAATTCGTTTAAAAGCTCAAGGAAGCGGGGACGCTCGTTAAGATGGGAATTGGGGGAATGCAGGGTGAGCATGGTCTTGCCTGATACGGTCCTGAACAGCATGCCGTGGCCGCCGTCGCCGGTGAACAGCGGGTCCAGCTGGGTGAAGTTTCCGTCTATCTCTCCGTTGTCCGACACCGCCAGGCCCTGGGTGTAGCCGCTTTCCGAAAGGGAGGACCACAGGCACAGCAGCCTGCCTGCCTTGTCCCGCCACATGAACGGGCCGTCGGTCACGTAGCCGTCCCTGCCGGAGGAATGGTGCACCTGACGCGCCCAGGCGGCCTGGGAAGCTTTGAACAGGAGCGCGGGCGCGCCGTCCGGAGCGGACAGGTCGTTTTTAAGCGGCATGGCGAGGATCTCCCCGTCGCCCACCTGCACCCACTCGTGGCAGAACACCATGTAGGGCTTTCCGGTCTTGTCCGCGTAGAATGTGCCGTCCAGGCACTCCCAGTCCGCGGGGGTCACTGGGCCGTCGGACCAGGGCGTGAAGGGACCCAGGGGAGAGGAGGCTTTGAGTATCGCGGTGCCCCTGCGGCGGGTCTCGTTTTTGAAGCTGGCGAACATGTAGTACGCGCCCTGCCACATGTGCACTTCCGGCGCCCAGTAGTTCCTGTCCGCCCAGAAGCTGCCGTCGTTCTCAAAGACCGTGAAGGGGCCTTCCCAGTTCTCAAGGTCCGTGCCTGTGTACGCGTCAAAGCCGTCGGCGGGCCCCCAGCAGGTGCCGCCCCGTGTGCCGTAGAGATAGTAAACGCCGTCACGCAGCAGTACGAACGGGTCGCGGATGTTGATCTCGTTTGTTTTGAGCATACAGTCCTCCTGTGATGATTATCTGTTTACGCGTGAATTGTATACCAAACTTATGAAATCCGCAAGCGCTTTAGAAAATGCGCTGCCAGGGGGGCTGTGCCGCTGTACGCGGGAAACAAAAAACCGGAGCGGCGGCATCTGCCGCGGCCCCGGTCGCAGGTTTTAAGGCTATCTTCCGGCCTGCTGGAGCAGGTTGCTCTTTTTCTGCTGGATGCTGCGCCAGGCGTAGAGTATGAGCGCCACGGCAATGACACCGTAGGAGAGGAAGGCCCTGAAGTACTCGCCCACCACGCTGTCGCCGAACAGGTTGCTGGCGGCAGCCTGGGCGGTTATGAACAGGGAGTGGAACAGGAAGGTGCCCAGCAGCGCCTGCAGGTTCGTGGCCCTGTCTATGGACGCGCCGCCCACCAGTATGGCGGCGCCGGCGTACAGGCCTACCTGCTCGTGTGCCGCGTAAGTCTGGAAAGTGCCGATGCCTTCGCTCTGCATGAACAGTATCTGGCCCCAGCCTGCCAGCACCGTGGAGATCATTATGGCGATCACGCGGGTGCGGTTGACGTTTATGCCGCTGGCGTTGGCCACGGTCTGGTTCTGGCCCACGGCGCGGAACTTCTGGCCCAGCCGCGTGCGCATGATAACGGAGTTGAACAGGCACAGCGCGCCGATGATTATCCAGGTCACCAGGGGGATCTGTATGCTGCGTCCGCCGGTGCCGTCAAACACCTTGTGGATGGGCGGGATAAGGAATATGCCCACGATCACCGCGGAGGCGATGACGCTGACCAGCATGCGCTTAAGGCTGACTTTTTTAAGCAGGTACAGCACCAGGTTGAGCAGGGTGACGCAGCCCGCCAGCACGTACAGCGCCGTAAGGAAATCGATCTTCATGATCCCGTCCACGGCGGTGTACAGCCCCACTTCGCCGGTCAGATTCAGCGTGTTCTGCACGCCGCTGGCGCCGACTATGGTCACGTTGCTGTTCAGCGGGATTATTGAGCCGAATATGAACAGGAACAGCAGCTGGTAGGCGCCGTTGGCAAAATAGCCCAGTATCAGCGAGCCGATAGTTTCCTGTCCTTTCATTTTGTTGAGCAGCGAGCCGATCAGGAAGCCGAACAGGGACGCCAGAGGCAGCGTGATGCCCGCGGCAAGCAGTATGCCGGGCACTCCCTGTATGCCCCAGTTGATGGTGAGCAGCAGGCCTATCTGCGCCGCCATGGCGCCGATGGTGATGGAGAAGTTGATGCCCATGCCCGCGACGATTGGGATTATCAGCGCCATGACTATGAAGGCGTTGCGGTTCAGGCGCAGCAGCAGCTGGCTGGCCACATAGTTCATGTCAAGCCCCGATACGATCACGAAGAACACGCACAGGCACAAAAACAGCCAGGTGACCGCGTATTTTTTCAGATTGTCCAGCACACGGGTCCCAATACCTTTAGTCACGGTGAGCACCTCCCGTCTGTGTGAGCGCGTAGAGTATGATGCCGTTGGATATCATTATGCGCATTACCTCGCTGAGCCCCCCACCGGACACCGCCGCGTTGGCGATCTGCTGGCCGAACACCAGCACGCCCTCAAACAGGAACACGCCGATGATCACGTGGGATACCCGGGCGCGCCGCACCGTGGCGCCGCCTATCAGTATGGCTGAAGCCGCTATGAAGCCCAGCTGCCTGGGCGCGGTATAGAGCTGCGCGTAGCCGAAGGACTGGGAGTAGATGACGATACCGATCGCCGCCAGTATGGTGGACAGCACCGTGCCCAGCGTGCGCATGCTGTTTACGGATATGCCGCTGGCCTGGGCGAAACGGGGGTTGGAGCCCGCCGCGCTCATGGCGATACCCACGCGGGAGCGGGAGAACAGCCACATTATCAGGCAGCACAGCCCCAGGAACAGCAGGCCGCTGGTGGGCACCGTTATGCCGCCCACCTCAAACGCGAGCCATTTGTCCAGCAGGTGCGCGTAGGAACCCAGCAGGCTGTGGGTGACCCTGAGGCCCCGGCCGCTGAGCAGCCAGATTATCTTGGGATTGGTGAAGGGCAGCATCATCCAGCCTATGCACATCAGGGATACGAAAGAGAAGCCCACGTAGGTGGATATAGTCATCTCGTTGCCCTTCATGCGGTTCAGCAGTTTGGAGTACAGCCAGCCCAGGGGAGCCGCGACGGTCACGCCCACCAGGCAGGCGATTATCAGGCCGGAGGCGCCCGTCATGTTGTACTGCAGGGAAATGACTATGCCGAACAGGCCCGCTATGCAGCCGATCGTCATGCCCATGTTGAGGCCGATGCCGCACTGTATGCCGGGCATCATGGCCAGCACCAGCACGCCGTACATGGTCATCCTCTCCAGCACGTTACCCATCATCATGGGCACGGATATGTCGTAGAACCTGGCGGCGAGGCACAGGTAGATGAAGAACAGGGTGATTATGGTGCGGGGCACGCCGAAGCGCTCGGTCAGGCTCCCCCAGAAGAAGAACACCACGCCCAGCAGCACCAGCGCCACGGCCATCAGCAGCAGGTTTTCCGCCTGGGAGGCGAGCATCGTGGAGCTCTTGGCTTCAGCCGTGCCGACCACGCCGGTGTAGGAATTGTATCTGTCCGAAAAGTCCAGTCCGCCCGGCCACACCACGTTTTCTATGCTGTCGCGTATTCCCTGTTTGAGCTTCGCACCCAGGCTGTCCAGCTGGGGCACGGTCTTTACGATCTCGGTCCAGAGCGTCTCATAAGCGGCCTCGGTGTCGCTGCTGAGCGCTTCCAGTTCCGCGGTCTCCACAAAGTAGGAATAATCCGCCAGCGTCGCGGCGGTGGAAGCGGTGCCGCTGTCGGTCTGCTGCACGACTATCTCCACACCTTCCAGGGTGTTGGCTATATTCTCCCTGGCTTTTGCCAGCAGGTCGGCCTTGAAATCTTCCCTCTCGGAAGCGGCGGGCACGTCCTTGATTATGACCTCCCAGAGTGCGCCGTCGTCAAGACCGTCCAGCGCGGCCCAGTCGCCTACGGCGCCGGCCATCTCGTTTTCCAGCTGCTGGTACAGTTCCTTGTCCAGTTTTTTGCGCTCCTCGTCCGCCTTGGTACGGGCGAGCTTGGCGAAGGATGCTTTCATGTGGGAGAACTCCGCCTTTTTAAGGTCGGGCTCCACCTTGCACAGCTCTTCGAATATCGCGTCGTCGCTTTCGGCGCTGTCCGCTATCTGGGTCCAGCTGCCCACGTTGTCGACCAAGCTTATATAGACTTCGGCGAACGCGTTCCTTTCCTGGGCGCGCCTGCCGCTGGAAAGCTTGAGCTTGCCTTCCAGAGCTTCCACGGCGCTGTTGAAGGCGTCCCTGTCGGCGATCTCCGGGTCTCCGTAAAGGGCTTCGGCTTCCGCGCGTGCCAGGTTTTCGGCTTCGTCCAGCAGCTCGTTCTTTTTATTCTCGCCCATTTTGCGGAAGCTGGCCTTGTCGGCGCGCAGTTCCTGCAGTTTGTCGGCGCGGGCCTGGCGGGCGATCTCGTCTATAAGCCCCTGGGTCGCCTGGTGGACGACCGCGTCGGTGCGCAGCTCGTACAGGTTGCTTTTCGCGCCCTGGCTGCCCCTTAAAATGTACCCGGTCACGCTCGTGACCAGAAGCACGAACGCCAGGCAGAACATTACCAGCGCGGCGATCTTTCGGGCGCCGAGCTTCTGCCCGGACAGGATCTGCTTACTCATTCTTCAGCCCCCTTTCGGGTTTTACTCCGCTCATGGCCAAACCGAAGGCGGTATCGCTGTCGTTTGGTTTGAGTATGTCCACTACCTTGCCTTCCGCGACGATGGCTATGTGGTCACAGATGCTGCGCAGTTCGTTCAATTCGCTGGACACCATGACTATGGTCATGTGCTGTTCGCGGTTTAGTTTTACCAGCGTTTCGAGCACCAGCTGCTTGGCGCCGATATCTATGCCGCGGGTGGGCTCCGCTATGAACATGAAGCGGGGATGCAGCGCCAGCGCCCGCGCCACGCACACTTTCTGCTGGTTGCCGCCGGAGAGCGTGCCCACCAGCTGGGCAGGGGAGGTGCAGCGGATGTCCAGGTCGCTTATCATCTTCTGGGCGAAGGCGCGTATCTTCGCGCTGTCCTTCTGGCCCAGCTTAAGGTATTCCCTGTTGACCTGTATGGCGGAGAACACTATATTGTCCTCGATGGACTCATCCAGCAGCAGTCCCACGCCGCGCCTGTCCTCGCTTACGAAGGCCATGCCCGCTTTAAGCGCCGCCGCCGGGTCGTTAAGGGCGAGCTTTTGGCCGAACAGCGTGACTTCGCCCACGGACTCAAACAGGCCCATTATGCCGTTTGGCACGCCGATCTTGCCCTGGCCCGCCAGGCCGCCTATGCCGAATATCTCGCCTTCGGTGATGTCCAGGTCTATGCCCCTGTCCATCTCGCCGGGCATGTCCACCCACAGGTTGCGGATGCTCATGGCGGTATTGCCCTGCACCGGCTCGGCGCGGCTCTCCACCTTTATGAAGCTCTCGTCGCCCCTGCCGATCATGAGCGCCGCCAGCTCGTTGGCGGTGGTCTCTTCTTTTTTCAGGGTCTTGATCAGCTGGCCGTCCCGCAGGATAGTGATCGTGTCCGCGGCGGCCATGACCTCGTCCAGGCGGTGGGTGATGAAGATTATCGCGATGCCCTGGGCGGCTATGTTCTGCATGACCGTGAGCAGCTGCTGCGCTTCGCTCTCGGTGAGCACGGCGGTGGGCTCGTCAAACACCAGCAGTTTCACGCCCAGTTTGTCGATCTCGCGGGCGATCTCTATAAACTGCATATGTCCCACGGGCAGGCCGTTGACCAGGGCGTATTCGTCTATGTTCATGCCCACCTTGCCCAGGGCAACATGGGCGTCCCTGGACATGGCTGCCCGGTCAAGAAACTCCAGGTCCCTGCCGAAAATGCGGCTGAGCAGATTCTTCCTGGAGATCTCCCGGTTCAGCTTGATGTTGTCGGTCACCGAAAACCCGGGTATCAGCATGAATTCCTGATGCACCATGCCAATGCCCTTTTCCATGGCTTCCATGGGGCTTAAGATGTGGACCTCCTCGCCGTCAAAGACCACCTGGCCCTTGAAACCGCCCGTGGAATGGATCACAGGCATGCCGAACAGCACGTTCATCAGCGTGGATTTGCCCGCGCCGTTTTCTCCCAGCAGCGCGTGTATCTCGCCGGGACGCACGTTCAGGGTCACGTTCCTTAGCACCGCGTTCTGCCCGTATTCTTTGGTGATGTTTTTCATCTCAAGGATAAATTTTTCGTCCAAAGATAAAACCATCCTTCCATTTATAACTGCGCTGTGTGCGCTTCTGCGCGGGCAGGATCGCGTCCGCGCAAAAGCGCATACATCTTTCAAAACACGCCCGGGCATCCTGACAACGGATGTCCGGGCGATTTTAACTGAAGCCCCGATCGAGTTTATCGCTTATTTCAGATAGTCGGCGAAGTCGATGGGATCCAGCGCGATGAGCAGGTAGTTGTCGTACTCGGTGCCTTCCGCGTCCACATAGGGAGTGAACTCGATGTCACTGCCGGTGGCCTCGTTGTAGCACTGGTTGAACAGCGCGATGTCCACCTTGCCGTCGGTCTTGCCTTCGGCGTACAGGCAGGCGTACTCGAAGCTGGCATTGATCATGGACATGTTCACAGGCAGCGCCCAGGTGGAGAAACGGTCGATGGCGTTGTTCTCGTTCAGGTAGGTGGCCAGGCTGACGATGGCGCTTTCGATGTCGCCGTAATCAGCGGTCAGGCCGAACGCCTCCTGGAAGCCGTGATACGGGCTGGGGCAGCAGGGCAGGGCGTAGTAGGCGTTGGGCTGGTTGATGATAGCCTGCTGGAGAGCGACCTGCAGACCGCAGTTGGTGCAGTAGAAGCAGACCTTCTTGCCTTCGTACTCCTGCATGACCTTCGGGATATCTTCCAGAACGGCCGCCTGAGCGCCGCTCATGCCGGCGTCGCCGGTGGGATCGGGGCAGTCGCGTTCCACAAATTCAATGCCCAGGCTTTCGGCGGTGGCCTTCATGGCGTCGCGCTTGGCCACGATGGTTTCATAGGACAGATGGCGGGCGAAGGAATAGTGCACCAGCACGTCGCATTCCCAGGCCTTGGACAGGTCGGCCACCTGGTAGCCGCACCCGATCTCGTCGTTGGCCAGCACGATGTCGGCCGCGGCGGCGATGTCAGCGGGATCCTCGGCGGGCACGCCGGCGATGAACAGGATGTCATCACGGCCCATTTCCTTGGCGATCTGGGTAAACGCAGCGGTCGCGCCCTGAACAGCCTGAACGAAGATGATAGCCTTCACGTCGGGATCGCTGGCGAAAGCGATCAGCTTGGAAATGGTGGTCTCGACTTCGGAGGAGAAAGCGTCCGGATAGGTGTCATGCAGCACCACGCCGGGATACTTCTCGGCCAGAGAGGAAGCGGCGTAGAATTCTTCTTCGCCCTGGGAGGTGGTGCCGGTCATGATAGCGATCTTATAGGCGGGAGCCTCGGCGAAAGCGACGTTCGCCAGCCCCACGATCATCATCGCGGCCAGCATGAGAGCAAGCAGTTTCTTCATTAGAACAGTCCTCCTTCTCAATTTTTCCCCGTTGGGAAATAATGCAAAAATTATATGGGAGCCCCGTGGGCCTGTCAAGGAAAATACAGAATAAATGCAGTTTTGTATACACAAATACAGGCATGCACACATTCGTGTCAAAAAGTCGTTGAGCGCGAAACCAGGGCAGTTGACTGACAAACGTTTGCAAAAAAATCGACTTCAAAGCATCTTTGACCATTGACACAGTGGGACCGAACGCATATAATATCTCACAGTGTGTAATATATGGAGAATATTCGCCCCGATAACACCCCTGCCGTTCTTTATGCCGGAGGTGAAAACACGATAGGAGAACGGCCCACGAAGGAAAGCGTGCCCGACGACCCCGACCGACCCATCCACAGACCTTTTAAGGAGGAACGCCTGATGAGCGACAAGACCGTATCCCCGGGCAAGGCCGACGAAAGAGCGCTGTATGAAGCCGTGGGAAAAGTGATCGAGAAGTACCGGGACAAGCCCGGCTCATTGATCATGGTGCTCCACGAAGCGCAGGAGATCTACGGCTATCTGCCCATGGAACTGCAGAGATTCATCGCCGACGGCATGGGGCTGCCCGTGTCCGAAGTGAGCGGCGTGGTCAGTTTTTATTCCTATTTTACGACCCAGCGGCAGGGCAGACACACCATCCGCATGTGCCAGGGCACGGCCTGCTACGTGCGGGGCGGCAAAAAAGTGGTGGAGGCCATCAAGAAGGAGCTGAACGTGGACGTGGGCGGCACCACCGAGGACGGGCTGTTCACCTTCCAGATCGTTCGGTGCATCGGCTCCTGCGGCCTGGCGCCGGCCATGATGGTGGACGATGACGTGTACAAGCAGGTCAATCCCACCAAGCTGCGCGGCATCCTGGCCCATTACGCCGAAATGGACGAAGGAGGTGCCGACGCATGATCAGGAGCATCGCGGATCTTGACCGAATGAAGGAAGCCTACCTTGAAAAGATGGGCAAGTATGAGCACCTGGTCCTGGTGTGCTACTCCACGGGCTGCATCTCCTCCGGGTGCAAGGCCGTGCGGGACGCCATGGTGGAGGAGATCGAGAAGCAGGGCCTCACCGGCAAAGTGGCCGTGATCGAGGGCGGCTGCATGGGCACCTGCGCCGTGGGCCCGGTGGTGTCGGTGTTCCCGGAGAAGACCTACTACACCGAGATGACCCCCGAGAAGGTGCGTCAGGTGGTGAAAAAGCACTTCATCGGCGGCAAGCCGGTGGTGGAATACACCTTCTATGACAGCATCCAGAAGAAGCACATCCCCAATATCGGGGACATCCCCTTCTTCCGCAACCAGGTGCGCATCGCCCTGAGGAACTGCGGCCTCATCGACGTGAACTGCATGAGCGCCTATGTGGCCAGGGATGGCTACATGGCCCTGGCGCGGGCCCTGGAAAAAGGCGACCGCAAATGGGTGATCGACGAGATGAAAAAGTCCGGCCTGAGGGGCCGCGGCGGCGCGGGCTTCCCCACGGGCGTCAAGTGGGAGGCGGCCTATAACCAGCCGGGGGACGAGAAATACATCATCTGCAACGCCGACGAGGGCGACCCCGGCGCGTTCATGGACCGGTCCGTGTTCGAGGGCGATCCCCACAGCGTGATCGAGGGCATGCTGCTGGGCGGCTACGCCATCGGCGCCAGGCACGGCGTGGTGTACTTAAGGGCCGAGTATCCCGTGGCCATGGAGCGTCTGGCTCCCGCCCTGGAGGAGGCCCGGAGGGAGGGCCTGCTGGGCGAGAACATCCTGGGCAGCGGCTTTGACTTCGACATCGAGATCCGCATCGGCGCCGGCGCCTTCGTATGCGGCGAGGAAACAGCCCTGATGGCCTCGGTGGAAGGCCAGCGTGGCGAGCCCCGGCAGAAGCCCCCCTTCCCCTTCCAGAGCGGCCTGTTCGAAAAGCCCACCATCATCAACAACGTGGAGACCCTGGCCACCGTGCCCACCGTGATGCTGAACGGCGCGGACTGGTTCCGGCAGTACGGCACGGAGAAGAGCCCGGGCACCAAGGT